>AXCI01000494.1_pt1 | contig 11513 bp, 12 predicted proteins | sample 182571 | NCBI WGS metagenome assembly AXCI01 (sample SAMN02359225, study PRJNA218796) | groundwater metagenome | isolation source: Mt. Simon Sandstone pore water sample D5872 at 1.8km depth, Illinois-Basin... | place: USA: Decatur, Illinois | collected 2009-05 | reverse complement strand
TCACCTCACCAGCGACAGGTTGATTACACAATCTTTGAGTAGCTCTGGCCCGGCTGCTGCGGCAGGTGGGCATCAAACGCCATGGCTAAATGGCGAATCAACAGCCGGCCCATGGGGGTGGCGCTAAGTTGATCGCCGCTACGGATTAACAGGCCATCCTGTTCAGCACTCTGCAAATGTTCAAGTGCCGCCTCAAAATAGCGCGGGGCATCAATATTCCAACGCTGGCTAAGCTCAGCAAGATCAATGCGCATATCGCACATCAGGTGCTCAATAACGTCGCGACGGATTAAGTCATCGTGACTTAAGCGTAACCCGCGCACGGTAGCGAGCTTGCCCTGATCCAGCGCCGCCTCGTAGCTGGCCAGATCGCTAGGATTTTGCGCATACACATCATCTATGCGAGAAATCGCCGATACGCCAAGCCCAATTAAGTCGCACTGGGCGTGGCTGGAGTAGCCTTGAAAATTGCGCTGGAGAGACCCTTCGCGCTGGGCAACGGCCAAGCTGTCATCAGGGCGGGCAAAGTGATCCATACCGATATGCACATAGTCAGCTGCGGTGAGCATATCAATGGTGGTGTGCAGAATGGCCAGCTTCTCTTCGCCACCCGGCAAGTCATCGGCATTGATACGCCGCTGAGGAGCAAAGCGCTCGGGCAGGTGTGCGTAGTTAAACACAGAAAGCCGCGCAGGATTGAGTTCAATCACCTGACGCAGGGTATCTGCAAAGCTTTTCTCTGTTTGAAAGGGCAAACCGTAAATTAAATCAAGGTTGAGCGACCGAAAGCCTAAACGGTGCGCCTCATCCATCAGCGTTTCAGTCAGTACTCGAGGCTGAATGCGGTTAATCGCTTTTTGCACCAGCGGGTTTAAGTCCTGTACTCCCAAACTGATGCGATTAAAGCCGAGCGACTGAAGGTGGCGCAGGGTAAACACGTCCGCTTCGCGTGGGTCGATCTCAATCGCGTAATCGCGACCAGGAGATGACGAGAGACCAAGCCGCGCATCCAAACGGTCAATCAGATCGCCCATTTGGTTCAAGTTAAGAAACGTTGGCGTACCGCCGCCCCAGTGCAACTGCTCCACGGGCCTTGTGGTATCCAGGTGGCGTGAAGTGAGCACCATCTCGCGATCAAGCCGGCTTAAATAGGGTTCAGCCAGGGCGGTGTTCTTGGTGGCGATTTTATTGCACGCGCAGTAAAAGCAAATTTTACGGCAGAAGGGGATATGCACATACAGTGAAAGAGGGCGTTGGCTAGCGTTGCTGCGAACTAACGCCTGAGTGAAATCGCTCTGGTTAAATTGGTCGTGAAACGACAGTGCCGTCGGGTAGGACGTGTAACGCGGGCCGCTGGTATCGTAGCGGCGCAGTAGGGCTTCATCCCACACCGTCTGCATGGGGGCTGCGGCAGCAGCGGGGGCATGAACGGGCATTTAGGGTCGCTCCAGCGTTGAGGGTGACGATTTCAAACTAGCGTCAGCCTAGCGCGCGGGTCGGCGGTAAACGTTGAGCTACGTCATGCTAATGAAGATTGTGTGCGGTAAGCGTCCAGAGCTGCCAAAGCGCAAAGGCGATAATCGTCAACGCCGCGACGCTGCGCGTCGCCGGGTGGCGAATCAAATGGCTGAGCTGGCGCGCGGCAAGGCCGGTGGCAAGCAGTGCTGGCAGGGTGCCCAGCCCAAAGGCACCCATTAGTAAAGCGCCTTGCAGTGGGTCGGCAATTGCCAAGCTCCAGGCCAGCATGGAATACACCAGCCCGCAGGGTAACCAACCCCAAAGTGCGCCCAGGGCAAAAGCTTGGGGGATATGCACCACAGGCATTAAGCGCCGCCCCACGGGCTCAATGAAGCGCCATAAACGGCGGCCAACCGCTTCCACCTTGAGCAAGCCTTTCCACCAGTTAGCGATATAGAGCGCCATTAAAATCAGCATCAGCGCGGCAAATACCTGCAGCAGCAGTCGCGCCGTGGCCGAGAGCGAAAACAGCGTGCCTAGCAGCGCCACCAGCGCGCCTGCGCTCATATAGCTAATAATACGGCCAGCATTGTAGCTAAGCAGCAGGCCCCCCATGCGCGCGGGATGGCGCATGCTAGGGGGCACTGCAAAGGTGAGCGCGCTCATAATGCCGCCGCACATGCCGATACAGTGGGCGCCGCCCATCAAGCCAAATACAAACGCTGCCAGCAGTGGCGGCAGGTCGAGGCCCGTTGGATTCATGGCCGGGGCTCTTGGTCGTCGGGTTTGTTTGACGCTGGTGATGCAGACGATTTCTGCTTCGCTTGCTGACGCTGTTGGCGCTGCTCCAGGCTCAGATCGTTCTCATCCTCATCAAACAGAATGCGGTGCGCCGGACCTTCCAGATCGTCGAACTGATCATTTTTCACCGCCCAGAAGAATGCCCAGACGGCGAGGCCCAGCAGAATCAGCGAAAGCGGAATGAGCAGGTACAGAATTGTCATGCGGTTACCGGTGTTGAGGTGCCGAGTGCGGGCCGGGGTCGCCAGCGTGATAGCCTCAGGGCATTACCCACGACGACTAATGAACTGAGCGACATACCAATGGCCGCTAACCAGGGCGGCACCAGCCCCATTGCTGCCAGCGGTAGCGCCGAAAAGTTATAGCATACTGACCAAATCATATTCTGGCGCATGATACGCCGTGTCGCGCGGGAAATCTCGATCGCCTCAGCAATCCGCATCAGGCGCGGGCTGAGCAGCACTGCGTCGGCGCGGGTGCGGGCTAAATCCGTCGCTCCGTTCATCGCAATCGCCACATCGGCACCGGCTAATACCGGCACGTCATTGATGCCGTCACCAATCATCACCACGGTTTCACCGGCGGCTTGCAGCGCTTTCATGCGGGCCAGCTTGCCCTCCGGGCTGGTGCCTGCGTGCCAGGTCGTAATGTTGAGCTGGTTGGCCAGACTTTCCACGGCATCAACGGTATCGCCGGAAAGGAGCTCTACGTTTAAACCTTGTGCCTGGAGGGCTTTGATTGTGGCGGCGGCATCGTCACGCACACCATCGTGTAGACCAAACCAGGCGCGGGGTTCGCCGTTTTCGCTCAGCAGCAGCCACTGTCCCCTGTCGGGTGCGGCTATCGGGTTATTCTTGGCGCCATCCATTGCGCTATCTATTGCAAACTGGGGCTTGCCCAACCGCCAACGTGCGCCGTTTAAGTTCCCCTCTAGCCCTTGCCCGGTATGGCTATGAATATCTTTTGCCTGAAGCGTTGCATCCCGAAACGGCCGGAAGGCACGGGCGATAGGGTGCTCTGAGTGGGCTTCGAGCGCCGCTGCAATCGCCTGGGCACGCTCGGCGGTTAATTCACCGAATGGCTGGGTCTGGGTCAGGTGCATTTCGCCGCGAGTTAGCGTGCCGGTTTTATCAAATATCACCCGGGTAACGTTAGAGAGCGTCTCCATGGCATCGGCGCGGGTAATCAACACGCCGCGCTTGCGCAGTTGTCCATGGCCTGCGGTCAAGGCCGCGGGGGTGGCCAGCGCCAGTGCACAAGGGCAGGTCACTACCAGTACTGAAAGCAGCACCCAGAGCATTCGCGAAGGATCGATAAACCACCAGGCAATCGTTACGCAAGCCGTCACTATTAGCAGGCGCAGTACAAACAGATGGGCCATGCGCGCCGCCATCTGAGCTAATCGCGGGCGGCTGGCAAAAGCGCGGTCGGTGAGATCGACAATACCCGCCACGCGAGCATCGCGCCCGGCGTGGGTGACCCTGATCACCAGCGGATTTTCCATGTTTTGGCTGCCGCCGGTAATCAGGTCGCCTACACGTCGGGTGACCGGCAGATACTCGCCGGTCAGCATGGATTCATCCAGGCTCGATTCGCCCTCTTCAATCACCCCGTCGGCGGGCACGCCGTGACCAGGCTTGATCAGTACGCGGTCACCGGGCGTGAGTTCACTAGCGGGTAGGATACGTTCGCTGCCGTCACTTTCCAGCCGCGTGGCCGAGATCGGCAGTACGCCGCTTAGCGCATTGCCGCTATGCCCGCTGCGGCGCCTGGCGCGGCCTTCTACGTAGCGCCCAAACAGCAAGAAGAAGGTGAACATGGCGACCGAGTCAAAATAGACCTCGCCCACGTCAAACAGCACCGCATAGCTGCTAGCGAGATAAGCGCCGCCAATGGCCAATGATACCGGCACATCCATGCCCAGCACACCAGTGCGCAGGTCGCGCAAGGCGTTACGGAAAAACGGCTGAGCGGAGAAAAATACCACCGGCGTTGCCAGCGCAAACGACAGCCAGTGAAACAGCGCGTAGAAGTCGTCGCTGATTTCACCGGGGCCGGAGACGTAGATCGGGATCGAGAACATCATCACTTGCATCATGCCGACCGCGGCAATAATCAGCCGACGCACGTTCATGCGCTCTTCGTGCTGCATGCGCGTTTGGGCCTGGTCTGGCTCGTAAGGTTGGGCTTCGTAGCCAATCGCTGCTAATTCGGCCAGCAGTTGCGATAGCTTCAACTGCTGGGGATCCCAGCTCACGCGCAGACGATGGTGAGTTAAATTCACCGCGCTGGAGGCAATCCCAGTGAGGGCGTTCAAGCGGTGTTCGATCAGCCATGCACAGGCAGCACAGGTAATGCCTTCAATGGTGAGGGTCGCTTTGACATTGCCCTCATCGCCATCGGGGTGAACAAACTGCGCCTGCAGGCCGGGGTCATCAAACACCGACCACGTATCCGCTTTGGCGGCTTGGCGTTCATCCGGGCGTTCAGGGAGTTCGGTTCGGTAGCGGTAATAACTCTCCAAGCCACCGTCGACGATCGCATGAGCTACCGCTTCGCAGCCGGGGCAGCAAAGCGGGTGGGTGTGATCATCCAGGGTAATGGCCCAAGGCGCCGCGGCGGGCACCGGGTTACCGCAGTGGTAGCAGGGAGTGGCAGGCGTTACATCGCTCATTCGCTTTCTGGACGCCCTCCCGGCAACAGCGAAACACTGTTTTCACTGGGGAAAGTAGCCTCACCGGTAAGGCGCCAATCGGCATCTTCTAGCGCAGGCTGAATCTGTAGGTACCAACGGTAACGCAGATTATCGGGGCCTTGGGTGATATAGCGCCCATCACGTACATGCTCAAGCACAAACGATTGGTCACGGTTATCTTCCGTGGGGAAAATAAGGTCTAAATAGAGCGCGTCGGGGCGCGCGTCGCCGCTTAAATCAACCACGATATCGCTGGTCAACGGATCCAGGCGTAAATCGGCGCTCAAGTGCAGTTCGCGTGCCTGCTCCTGCTTGGCAAGCACCATATTGATAGCCTTACCATGCTCGTAGTAATCCTCCTGAACGACCATGCCGTCAAAGCTCTTAACCGACATCACGGCAAAGCCGGTACTGACAATAATCGAAGAGCAGAGAATGCCGATTAAAAACCACGGCCAGAACTGTTTATACCAAGGCGTTACCTTTTCGCTAGCGGGTAACAAGGGGGATGACATAATGGCTTATCTCCTAATATCGCCTATAAAGCGGGCATCGCGATCAAGGCGAATACGGTCGTCTTGCTGAGCCTGCAGCGAGAATACAATATCGTGGCTGGGTTGCTGTAGATCGTCAGGGTTAGCCGTCACCGTGACGACTTCCAGGCGCGACTCTCCCGCAGGCACGTTAATCATATCGCTATCCAGGGCTAAGCTGGGCAACCCAGACACGCTCAACTGGTAAGTGTGATCCTGATCATCAAGATTACGAATGGTCAGCGTGAAAACATTACTAATCAGACCGTCGCGGGTGACTTGATATAGCTCGGTGCGCTCGCGCTCAGCGTCAAAATTGAGCGGCATGCGATCATTAATGGCCCAGGCAAAGGTGCCGATCATCATTACCAACGCCGCAAAGTAGGCTATCAAGCGGGGACGCATGATACGGCTCTTTTTGTCCTCCAGGGCGTTTTCGGTAGTGTAGCGCACCAAGCCCCGGGGGTAGCCCATCTTGTCCATCACGCTATCGCAGGCGTCGATACAGGCAGCACAAGTGATGCACTCATACTGCAGGCCATCACGAATATCGATACCGGTGGGGCAAACCTGCACGCATAGATCGCAATCGATACAGTCGCCGTAACCCGCTTCACGGGCCTCTAAATGGCTGAGGTTTTTGGGGCGATGGCCGCGGGGTTCACCGCGGGATTCATCGTAAGAGACAATCAACGTGTCGCGGTCAAACATCACTGATTGAAAGCGTGCATAGGGGCACATATAAATACACACCTGCTCGCGCAGCCAGCCCGCGTTCAGGTAGGTGAAGACCAAGAAAAAGCCAACCCAAAAGTAGGACCACCCGTGGGCTTCAAGGGTGGGCAGCTCTGCCACTAGTGCACGAATGGGCGTGAAATAACCTACAAAGGTGATGCCGGTAGCAAGCGCAATCAGCAGCCAAGCGGTGTGTTTGGCCCCTTTGCGCCAGGCTTTATCGGCCGTCATCGGCTGGTTGTCGAGCTTGATACGTCGATTGCGCGAACCTTCAATGCGGTGTTCAAGCCAGATGAACAGAAACGTCCAAACGCTTTGTGGGCAAGTGTAGCCGCACCACACCCGGCCCGCAAAAACGGTAATGAAAAATAGTCCAAAGGCGCAAATGATCAGCAGCCACGACAGCAGGATGAACTCCTGCGGATAAAACGTGGCGCTAAAGATATGGAATTCGCGATTAGGCAGGTCAAACAGAATCAGCGGCCGGTCACCGACGTTGATCCAGGGCAACAGAAAAACATCAGCATCAGCGCCCAATTAGCGCTGCGCCGCACTTTCTGGAAAATACCTTTAATTTCGCGCACATAAATGTGCCGCCGTTTGGCGTACATTTCCTGAGTAACCGGTTCGTGCGGAGGTGTGTGATGCCTCACCGGATTCGGTGTGACATCGAGGCTTGGTATCTTTTCCATGGCGGTATTCCCGGCTCAGAAGGCAGGAGAGGCTGTACCCAGTACCCAGTCACTGCTCCGTCTAAATGGGCGCTTATTCAGACGCAGTGCTTGGCTGATATTGTATCGGGTTGTGCATAAAGAAAGGGTGCGGTTTGGGGCCGCACCCTTGTCTATTAAGCGTTGTTGAATCGCTTGTCGTTGCCTGGAAGCAGGCGGGTTAGTCTGTTAAGCGCAGGCTATACACGTAGGCGGCGACCAAGTGAACGCGCTCTTCACCAATATACGCCGCTTGTGCAGGCATATGGCCGTTACGACCATTGCGTAGCGTTTGACGAATGGAGTCACCCACTTCTTGACCAGGCGCCAAATAGAGCCAGATGTTATCGGTCAAGTTAGGCGCACCAAGCGCCGTATTGCCGGTGCCGCTAGGGCCATGGCAGGCGGCGCACACGGCCATAAACGTGCTTTCACCGCTGGCGGCACGCTCAGCGTCATGCTCTTCTTCGGAGAGAGAGAGCACATACTGAGTCAGGTTCTCAATATTGTTCTGCCCCAATTGCTGCCAGGCAGGCATATTGCCATTACGTCCGTTGGTCAGTGTTTGTACGATGTTGTCGGGCTCGCCACCGTATAACCAGTCGTCATCGGTCAAGTTGGGGAAGCCGTAGCCCCCTTGAGCGTTGGAGCCATGACACACTGCGCAGTTATTCTGAAATATACGCTCTGCGACCTGCATCGCTTCAGAATCTTCGGCGAGTTCCGGGATAGGTATTTCCTGGTACTGGGCAAAGATCGGGGTGAAGCGCTCTTCAGCCTGGGCAACTTCCTCTTCCCATTGACCCTCTTGGGTCCAGCCCAGCACGCCCGCGTAGTTGCCAAGGCCGGGGTAAAGCACCAAGTAGCCCAGCGCAAAAACCACCGTCAGGATAAACAGCTGGAACCACCATTTAGGCAGCGGGTTGTCGTACTCTTCAATGCCGTCGGCGGCGTGGCCGGTAGTTTCTACATTTCCCTCTGCGTCAGGTGTTTTATCGGTGCGGCGGTTGGCAAGCAGTATCCAGACGCTCAGGGCAATCGTGCCGAGCGTGATGATAATGATCCAGGCGCTCCAGAAGCCGGATAGGGAGTCACCCCATAAATTATTCATAACTTCTTATCTCCCCTGTCTTTGCGGGAATGCGCTTCGCTGTCGCGTTCACGCGATGCATGCTTGTCACTGGTCGGTAGCTCATCGTCGTCGGCAAAGGGCAAATTGGCCGCTTCGTCGAAATCTGGCTTGCGTCGCTTGGAGTACGCCCAGAGGGCGATGCCGATAAAAGCGAAAATCAAGATCAGCGTCATGAGTCCGCGAAAAGTTCCCGTATCCATAGCTTAACGAGTACCCTCGAGCACGGTTCCGAGCTGCTGTAAATACGCGACCAAGGCGGTAATTTCCTGGGTGCCGCGTACATCTGCAGTAGCGTTGGCGATATCTTCGTCGGTATACGGCACACCCAATTGACGCAGCGTGCGCATCTTACGGGGAGTGGCGTCACCATCGAGGGTGTTTTCAAACAGCCAGGGGTAAGCCGGCATAATCGACTCAGGCACTACATCCCGTGGGTTGTAGAGGTGAGCACGGTGCCAGTCGTCGCTGTAGCGGCCGCCCACGCGCGCTAGATCCGGCCCAGTACGTTTGGAGCCCCACAGGAAGTTGTGCTCATACACCTGCTCGCCAGCCACGTTGTAGTGTCCGTAGCGCTCGGTTTCAGCGCGGAACGGGCGCACCATTTGTGAGTGACAGCCCACGCAGCCTTCGCGGCGGTAGATGTCACGGCCTTCCAGCTCCAGAGCCGACAGTGGTTCCAAGCCTTCAACGGGCTCGGTGGTCTGCTTCTGGAAAAACAGCGGAACGACCTCAGCCAAGCCGGCGAAACTGATCACGACAAGGATCAATACGGCAAGTAGGCCAACGTTCTTTTCGACAATCTCGTGTTTCATTGGTCTCAACTTCCCCGGTTTAGGCGGCTTGTGGCGCTGAATGGCTGATGGCCTCACGACGCTTAACGGTCATGTAGACGTTGAACGCCATAATCAGCATGCCGGTGACCCAGAAAAGGCCGCCGATTAAGCGTACAAAGTAGCCCGGCGCGCTGGCTTCCACGGCTTCCACGAAGGTGTACATCAAGGTGCCGTCAGGATTGATCGCGCGCCACATTAGGCCCTGCAAAATACCGTTAACCCACATGGAAGCGATGTACAGCACGGTGCCGATGGTGGCGAGCCAGAAGTGCACGGCAATCAGATTGACGGAGTGCATTTGGGTGCGCCCGAAAACCCGTGGGATCAGGTGGTACATGGAACCGATAGTGATCATTGCCACCCAGCCGAGCGCGCCGGAGTGAACGTGACCAATGGTCCAGTCAGTGTAGTGCGACAGTGCGTTGACCGTTTTAATGGCCATCATCGGGCCTTCAAAGGTGGACATGCCGTAGAACGACAGAGCAACCACCAAAAAGCGCAGCGTAGGATCCGTGCGCAGCTTATGCCAAGCACCAGACAGGGTCATCATGCCGTTGATCATGCCGCCCCAGGAGGGCGCCAGTAGAATGATCGACATCACCATGCCTAGCGACTGAGCCCAGTTGGGCAGCGCCGTATAGTGCAAGTGGTGTGGGCCTGCCCACATGTAGATCATGATCAGCGCCCAGAAGTGGACGATAGAGAGACGGTAAGAGTAGATCGGACGCTCCGCCTGCTTCGGCACGAAGTAGTACATCATGCCCAAGAAGCCTGCCGTCAAGAAAAAGCCAACCGCGTTATGGCCGTACCACCACTGCACCATGGCATCTACCGCGCCAGCGTAGATTGAGGTGGAGTACATCGGGGTAACGGGGATCGCCGCGTTATTAACAATGTGCAGCACAGCAACGGTCAAAATAAACGCCGCGAAGAACCAGTTCGCCACATAAATATGTGACGTGGTGCGCTTTTTGATCGTCATTAGGAACACGATGGCATAGCTGATCCAAACGACCGCAATCAAAATATTGATTGGCCATTCCAGTTCAGCGTACTCCTTGGTCGTGGTGTAACCCATGGGTAGCGATATGGCCGCTGAGAGAATGACAGCTTGCCAGCCCCAGAACGTAAAGGCCGCTAACTTGTCAGAAAAAAGCCGTGTCTGACAGGTCCGCTGGACCACGTAGTACGAGGTAGCAAACAGCGCTGAACCGCCAAAGGCGAAAATAACGATGTTAGTGTGTAACGGACGCAGGCGCCCGAAGCTAGTCCAAGGTATGCCAAGGTTCAGTTGCGGCCAAACCAGTTGCGAGGCAAGGATGACACCCACTGTCATTCCCACGATGCCCCACACAACGGTCATAATCGCGAACTGCCGAACTACCTTGTAATTGTAGGTCGGGTGTTCCAGTGCTGTGCTCATGTCATGTTCCCATCGAACGCGGTTAGGGGGTAACCCGTGGCATTTTGCACGGGTGCGGCCACCCGCTTGATGATGCAGGTCAAGATCCGACCAGGATTCTAGCGCAGCCGAGGCTTAAGCTGAACATGCCAATAGGTTAAACACTGAATTATTAGGAGTGATGCGTGTCTCACTACGCTTTGTCTGGCTATCTTCCCGTAACCCCCAAGGCCTTAAAAAGCGCTTTTGAAGAGGGCTCGAATAGCTGCTTCCTGGTGCACGGCATGGGGCCGCTGGCTCTTTATGGTGAGGCCAAGATAGGTCGCTTGTTATTTGCCCATGGCGCAGGTGCAGGGCAGCAGTCTCCTTACATGCGTCAATTTGTCACCTCTTTGGCCAGCCGGGGCATCCAGGTTGCCTGCATTGATTTCCCTTATATGCAGCAGATGCAGGAAACCGGCAAGCGTCGACCACCGCCACCCATCGCCCAAACGCTTGGGCAGCTTGCCGAGTGGTACTCACTGCTCAATGGGCTGTTCGCCGAGCCGCTCTGGGTGGGAGGAAAATCGATGGGCGGTCGCGTAGCAACGCTGTTAGCCAGTCAGCAGAGGTGCCCCGGTGTTATCGTGGCCGGTTACCCGTTTCATCCCACTAAGGCGCCAGAAAAGTTGCGCTTGGATCACTGGCCAGCCATTGAGTGCCCTGTATTGATTCTGCAGGGTGAGCGAGACCCGTTCGGTACGCGAGAAGAGGTTGAAGGCTATACGCTGCCCGCGAATGCTCGGCTTGCCTGGCTGAAAGATGGCGATCATGACTTCAAGCCGCGTCGCTCTTCTGGGCTAACCCAAACGGTTTTGATTGACGAAGCTACCCAGATTGCGGCATCCTTCGTCCGCGTTCAAACGCAAGACTTAGGGTGATGCGTTTCGTATCTTGGATTAAAGCAATACGCTGGTTTAAATCGCTGATTTTAGAAATAGTTTTAAAAGCAGTTTTAAATACAGTTTTTAAACCAAGTAGGTTGACTTCCCTCAAGTATTCGGTAGAATGCAGCGCCACGTGACCAGCGGGTGGTTAGCTCAGTTGGGAGAGCACCAGCCTTACAAGCTGGGGGTCACTGGTTCGAACCCAGTACCACCCACCATATTTAGTAATAGCTAAAATGGTTTGGAAACGTGAAGTAAAAAGTAAGATTAAGCTTTGATGTGCATAAC
>AXCI01002181.1_pt1 | contig 11528 bp, 11 predicted proteins | sample 182571 | NCBI WGS metagenome assembly AXCI01 (sample SAMN02359225, study PRJNA218796) | groundwater metagenome | isolation source: Mt. Simon Sandstone pore water sample D5872 at 1.8km depth, Illinois-Basin... | place: USA: Decatur, Illinois | collected 2009-05 | reverse complement strand
TTAAAGCGCACTTTGTCGCTGCCTACCAGGTAGTATACATAGCCATCGGCCGGCAGTTTATTAACCGTTTTAAAACCGAGAATACCGCACACCTGAGCCAGCGCTTCAATCACCAGCACGCCGGGCATAATCGGATGATGGGGAAAATGGCCGTTGAAGAACGGCTCGTTGATGCTGACATTCTTGTACGCAACGATGGATTCACCGATGGTTAGTTCCGTTACTCGATCCACCAGCAAAAAAGGGTAGCGGTGGGGCAAGTACTCGCGAATTTCATTGATATCCATAACCATCGTAGCGACCTCTAAAATAACAAAACGCCTGAGGCACTCCCAAAGAGCGTCAGACAAGTACCAGCATATCTGCTGATTAAAAGACTGAGATTATACCCCCCCTGCCCTCTAGCCTCAAAACGGCAGCGGCTAAATTCAATCAGCCATTACTCATCCCGCTGCTTTTTTTCCAATCTTGCTAAGCGCTTGGCGATGTCATCAAGTTGTTTAAAACGCACTGCGTTTTTTCGCCACTGGGTATTGGCCATGGCGCCGGTACCGGAGGAGTAGACGCCCGGCTCATGTATCGAGTTCGTTACCAAGCTCATACCCGTCACCTGGACGCCATCGCAGATGGTTAAGTGGCCAGACAAACCCACCCCCCCGCCCAGCATGCAGTGCTTACCGACCTTGGTGGAACCAGCAATGCCCACACAGCCCGCCAGGGCGCTGTGATCGCCAATGATGACGTTATGCGCAATTTGTACCTGACTATCAATTTTGACGTCATTGCCGATGACCGTATCGCCTAGCGCACCACGATCAATGCTGGAGCAGCTGCCGACTTCCACATCATCCCCCAGCACAACGCCCCCCAATTGGGCAATTTTATGCCAGCCCGCGCCATCGTGAGCAAAACCAAAGCCATCGCCCGCCGATGACACAGCCGCTTTGCAGGATGACGCGTTTACCCACCACCGCACCATGACACACCGTAACGTTGGCATGCAGACGCGTTGCTTCGCCAATAATGCTGTCGGCCCCCACCACGCTCCCAGCCCCTATCGCTACTCGATCACCCAGCACCACCCCGGCTTCAATCACCGCATGGGCCTGAATGGAGACATCGGCGCCCAGGGTAACGCTTTCAGCCACTACCGCGGTTGGATGGATGCCGATGACGTCGCGTGCTGGCAACGGATCAAACAGTTGCGATAGCTTGGCGTAGCCTAAGTAAGGGTTATCAATTTCAAGCCGAGGAACCGGGCAGTGTTTGCCATGTTCAGGATGCAGCAGTACTGCCGCCGCCTTAGTCGTTGACAAATCTTTTAAATAGGCGCGATTGGCCAAAAAAGCCACTTGATCCGACTGCGCTTCTTTGAGCGTCGCCAAACCGCGTATCGGCTGCTGGGCATTGCCGCTAACGGCAATGCCTAAATGGCGCGCAATGTCTGCAAGGGTAAGTGATGAGAAGCGTGCGTCATGGGAGCCCAGGGAAGCTTTGGTGTGGCTAAGCCACACCAGTCATCGTTTAAAATCAGTTCAAGGTATCAAATATCTGCGTGACTTCATCGGTTACATTGGGCAGGTCAACCCCTGAGTGGAGTACGCCCTGGGGCTCAACCAATACATCAATACTGTGGCGCTCCAGTACCTGTGCAACGGCTTGTTCCAACTTCGGTTCAGCACCTACCAAGAACTGCTGCTCAGAGCTCTGCTGGGCCTGCATCACTTCCCGGCGAAGCTGCTCGAAACGACTGCCCTTCTCCTGGAGCTCGCTAATCAGCGACTCACGCTGAGACTGGGCCATGGTGTCGCCTTCGTTCTGCAAACGCTGCTGTAATTGCTGTAACTCATTACCCAGACTCTGTGCTTCACGCTGCTGATTGCCGATCTGCCCTTCCAGTGTACTCATTGAAGCCTGTGCCGACTGGGTGTTCATCAACGCCGCGCGCCAGTCTAATACCGCTACTTCTGCCGCATGAGCAGGCAAAATCATCGCGCCCAACAGGCATACCACTGCTGTTAGTCTACGCATCGCATTAACTCCTTAGGTCACGCTAGCGCGCACCACCATGGCGCGCGGTCTAGCAGTAGTAGAACGACTCTCTTTGAACCATTACCTCTTCGCAACGGCTCCTTAGAACGTTTGCCCCAGCGAGAACTGGAAGAACTGAGTATCGTCGCCACTTTCATCGTTCAGCGGTTCGGCGACGCTAAAGGTCAGCGGGCCCACCGGCGTCAACCAGGAGAGGCCGATACCAGCGCTGTAGCGCAAATCGCCGAGATCGACACCGGAGTCACACTGCTGACGGCCAGCATCTTCAGCAAGCACGTCGTAGCACGAACTCAGGAACGTATTACCGCCATCCAAGAACAGCGATGTCTGCAGGGCACGCTGATCTTCTATAAAGGGCATCGGGAAAATAATCTCGGCGCTGCCCTCTATTGAAACGTTACCGCCCAGGGTGCGATCCCGGCCGCCTTCGTTGGCTGGCGTGGTGCGCTGACCGAGCGTATTAGACGTAAAGCCACGCACCGAGCCTAAACCGCCCGCGTAGAAGTTTTCATAAAAGGGGAACGGATCGTTGCCGCCCAGGGTATCGGCATAGCCGACGTTGCCGGTAAACTTCAACGCCAAGGTTTCATCATTGTTAATCGGGAAAAGCTGCTGAGCCCGCGCGCGCAGCTTGTAATACTCGGAATCGCTACCGGGAGCGCCGGTCTCTAAGGACAAACGCTGATAACTGCCATCCGTCGGCATGATGCCACGGTTTAAATTGTTTCGCGTCCAGCTGGCGGTCAGTTTAAGACTCTGCGCATCCTCGCCCTCATCTTCGACATAGCGACGGATTTCCGAAGCGGTATCGAAGTAGGTTTTCACCGTTAGATCTTCAACGCTGGCGCCGAAGTTAAGTCGCGATAGTTCGCTAACAGGGTAACCGAAGTTGATGCCGGCACCGTAGGCGTCGGTCGAGAACGTCGAAATATCCGAATCGGCATAATCAGTTTCACGGTAGAACAGATTGTAGCCGCGGGACACACCGTCCAGGGTCCAGTAGGGGTCGGTGAAGCCGAAGTTAACGCTGGTAAAGGTATCGCTGCGCTGGGCCCCTACATTGACGCGGTTACCCGTGCCCAGGAAGTTATTTTGCGACAGACCGACACCGTAGATAACGCCAGCACTCTGGGAGAAACCAACACTTGCCGAGACCGAGCCTGAAGGCTGCTCTTCAACGTTATAGGTAACGTCGAGCAAGTCAGGTTCGCCAGGCACAGGCTGAGTATCCACCTCAACCTGGCTAAAGAAGCCGAGGCGCTCTAGACGCTGACGCGACTGGGTAATGGCTTCCGTGGAGGCAGGCGCGCCTTCCAGCTGCGTCATTTCACGGCGTAGCACTTCGTCCTGAGTCGTGGTGTTACCAAAGAACTCGATACGGCGCACATAGGCGCGCTCGCCAGGATCGACGGCAATGACCAGATCAACCGTTTCGCCATCATCTGACATTTCAGGCACACCCTGAATATCAGCAAAGGCAAACCCTTCCGCCCCTAAACGCTGGCGCAACGCTTCCGTAGAGGTATTCACATCGCTGCGGGAGAAGATCTCACCCTCTTTGACGGTCAACAGTTGGCGGGCTTCATTTTCGCTGATCTGTAGATCACCCGCGAAACGGATGTCGCCAACCCGATACTGGGTACCTTCATCGACGTTGAGAGTAATAAAGATTTCGGATTTTTCCGGGCCAATCGACACTTGGGTCGACGTCACATCAAAGTTGACGTAACCGCGATCCAGATAGAACGAGCGCAGTCGCTCAATATCACCGGATAGCGCTTCACGGGAGTACTCGTCGCTAGAGAACCAACCGAAAATACGTCCTGGCCGATCATTTAGCTCGAACACTTCACGCAGTCTTTCATCGTCAAAGGCGTCGTTGCCGACGATATTGATCTGGCGAATCTTGGCGACTTCACCTTCGTTGATATTGATATTGACCTGAACGCGGCCTTCATCGACCTCTTCAACGTCGGTATCAATGTTGGCGCTGTAACGCCCCTGAGACTGATAGACGCCTTCAAGCTCGCGCTGAATCTCTTCCAGTGTGGAGAGTTCCAGCACTTGGCCCTCAGAGAGCCCTGATTGGCGCAAACCATTGCGCAAATCTTCTTCGGAGATTTGATCGTTACCGCTGATCTGAAGCCGCGCGATGGTGGGCCGCTCGACAACCTGAATCACCAGCACGTCGCCTTCGCGTGCCAGCGAAACGTCGTCAAACAGTCCTGTGGCAAATAGATCGCGTGCAGCGGCAGCCAGTTGCTGTTCACTAACGCGGTCATTGGCACTGACCGGAAATGCATTAAAGACCGAGGCGGCGGACACCCGCTGCAGTCCTTCCACTCGAATGTCAGAAACATCAAAGGATTGTGCTTGGGCGCTGCTGGCGCCTGCCAGCAAGAGTGCCGCCATTCCAAGGGTCTTGATTTTCATGCAGTCAATTCGCTCGCGTTGGTCTGCCGTTCATTCCAGAAAGGCACCATATACATTTGTGCAGGCAGATGACAAGGCATCCTGCGCGCTACACGCGTCATTACCAAAGGCGCATCAGATCAAAATAGAGGGCCATCAACATCAGGGTGCCGACCATGGCAAGCCCAATGCGTAATCCTACAGCTTGGGTTTTTTCAGAAACTGGCCGCCCACGCACGACCTCCATAAAGTAATAAAGCAGGTGACCGCCATCAAGCACCGGGATAGGCAGTAAGTTAAGTACCCCAAGGCTGATAGAAAGATACGCTAGAAAGCCAACAAACGCTTCCATCCCAGCGCGGGCCGAATCGCCTGAGACCTGTGCAATGGTGATGGGGCCCGACAGATTGGAAGGCGAAATAAGCCCCACCAGCATCTTCCGAATGGCGTCAATGGTCAGTAACGTCATCTCACCAGTGCGTGATAGCGCCTGACCTACCGCTTCAATAGGTCCGTAACGGATTTCACGCTGAAAGGCTGCTGGCCACTCGACCTGCTCGGCGCCTGCCCCGATATAACCAATTTCAACCCCCGTGTCTAAGCTGTTACGCCCAGGGGTTAAATTTACGGTTGTCTGCTCACCATCACGTTCGTAAGTGAGCCGCAGCGTTTCGCCAGGGTTGCCTCGCACGAAATTGACGAAGTGCAACCAGTCATCCACAGGCTCGCCGTCAATAGCGACCATGGTGTCGCCTGCCATCAGGCCTGCTTGTTCCGCGGCTTCGCCACTGACCACTTGGCCTAACACCGCGGGGAGCTCAGGCTGCCAGGGGGTAATACCCAGTGTTTGTAGCGGCTGGGGCGGATCCTGGCGCACCAAGTAATCGGTAACAGGTAATGCAAACCGCTGAACGTCAGTAGCGCCTTCAGCGCGTGCGTCGATGTCCAACTCACCGCTGAAGCCAATAATTGACACTAGCTTTAGATTTATATCTTCCCAGGAGCGCACGTCATCGCCCTGAATAGCGACTATTTCGTCACCATTGGAAAGGCCTGCCTCGGCGGCCGGCGAATCAGGCACGATGCTGCCGACCATCGGCGACACCACGGTGGTTCCCGCGACAAACAACGCCCAGTAAGCAACAATCGCCAGCAGAAAATTGGCAATAGGGCCTGCCGCCACAATCGCAATGCGCTGCCAGACCGATTTACGATTAAACGCCTGATGGAGCTGATCTTCCGGTACCGGCGCCTCACGCTCATCGAGCATTTTTACATAGCCACCCAGCGGTATGGCGGCGATGGCATATTCTGTTCCTTGACGGTCTACCCGTGACCATAACGGCTTACCAAAGCCGACCGAAAAACGCAGCACTTTCACGCCACAACGCCTTGCCACCCAAAAGTGACCAAACTCGTGAAAGGTTACCAACAGGCCTAGCACCACGATGACTGCTAAAATATTCTGTATCAGGCCCACACTACGCTCCTTAACGACCCGCTCTTAACGACCAGCCCAGCGAATGCTTAAGCGGACCAACGTGTTACCAGTTCTGACGCCTGCTGCCGTGCCCATTGATCGGTGGCTAAAACGCTTTCAAGACTGTCTACCCGGCCTGTAAAGGGGCGCGATAAGACGTCAGCGACCAGCTGCCCAATCGCAGTAAAACCGAGTTGGCGCTGTAAAAATGCCTCAACGGCCACTTCATTGGCAGCATTTAACACCACCGGTGCCATTCCGCCCTGCTGCATTGCTTGACGAGCAAGCCCCAGACAGGGAAAACGTATTTCATCAGGCGCTTCAAAGTCGAGCCGCGCCACTTGAAAAAGATCCAGCGTCTCAACCCCTGCGTCAATCCGTTCAGGCCACGCTAGCCCGTAGGCAATGGGGGTACGCATATCCGGGTTACCTAACTGCGCAATCACCGAGCCATCCTGGTACGCCGCCATGGAGTGAATCACGCTTTGCGGGTGCACCACCACTTGAATCTGTTCTGGCTTAGCATCAAACAGCCAGCACGCCTCTATTAGCTCCAGGCCTTTATTCATCAGTGTGGCACTATCGACTGAAATTTTACGGCCCATTGACCAGTTTGGGTGAGCGCAGGCCTGCTCGGGAGTAACCCGATCGATATCCGCCTGACGCCAGGTACGAAACGGCCCGCCAGAGGCCGTTAACATCAGTTGGCTGATGCCGTGGCGCGCCAATCCACCGCGATGCTCCGCAGGTAGACACTGATAAATGGCATTATGTTCGGAATCAATCGGTAATAGTGTGGCGCCTGCCCGTGAAACGGCTTCCATAAACAGCGCGCCGCTCATCACCAGGGCCTCTTTATTGGCCAGCAAAACCCGCTTGCCTGACTCGGCGGCGGCTAGCGCAGGCAGCAAGCCCGCAGCGCCCACGATGGCCGCCATGACACAGTCCACGCTCGCATCCCGTGACACCTCACAGAGCGCTTCGGGACCGGCGCTCACCTCGGTTGACTGGCCCACTCGCTTGAGCTCTTGACGAAGCCAGGCGGCATCGGACTCATTATCCAGCACGGCGACGGCAGGACGATGCGTCAAACACTGGGCGAACAAAGACTCTTTCGAGGTATGCGCCGTAAGGGCGTGAACGCTATAGCGTTCAGGATGGCGAGCGATCACATCCAGTGTGCTGGTGCCGATTGAGCCTGTCGATCCCAGCACCGTTACGCGCTGCCTGGGGGGCGGCGTTCGCTGCTGGCTCATAGGGGCTGCCCCTGAAAAAACATCGGCATAAGCACTTCAAGATAAAACAGCGCAAATAGCGGAATCGCCGCGGTCAGGCTATCGACGCGATCTAGAACCCCCCCATGACCAGGCAGCAGTTGGCTTGAATCTTTAATATTGCGGTGACGCTTGAGCATGCTCTCTAACAGGTCGCCCAGCACGGAGGTCAACGTCACGACCCCGGTCACCAGCATCAACGTGAGGCTGCCGCCCAGACCCAGCGCCAACCACCATGCAAACAGCATGGCCAGGATAGCCGTTGCCGCCAAGCCGCCGTAAACGCCCTCCCAGGACTTGCCAGGACTCACACGCGGAGCCAGTTTACGCTTACCCCAATTGCGGCCTACGAAGTAGGCCCCGATATCAGCACACCACACCAGCAGCAGCACAAACAGCAGCCAGACAATACCGCTCTCGCGCAGAACGTTAAAACCTACCCAGCAAGGTAACAACACCCACAGGCCCATCGCTAGTCGCCGCGTGGTTGCTTGCCACTGCTCACCGGCTGCGGGATAGCGAGCCACCCAATAAAGATTCATCAACCAGCCTAGGGCAGCCAGCCATAGCGGCCATACCGCCGTTGCGGCACCGACGAACCACATTACCAGCATTACCGCGGCCATAGCGACCACTAGCTGAGCGCGCTGCGCCGTGCGAGTAATACCGGCTAAATTGGCCCACTCCCATGTACCGAGTAGCACAATCAGCGCGGTAAAGAGCGCAAAGGCGCCGCCGTCTAATCCAAACAGACCCGCCAACACCAGGGGTGCCAGCCAGGCTGCGGTGATGATCCGCTGTTTAAGCACCTTGCGCCTCTATTTGTTCGTCTGTCATACCAAAGCGACGCCGGCGCTGACAGAAATCGTCTAGTGCGGCATCAAACGCCTCTGCACCGAAATCGGGCCATAGCAACGGTGAAAAATGCAGCTCGGCATAGGCTAATTGCCAAAGCAAGAAATTGGACAGCCGCTGCTCACCACTAGTGCGAATGCACAGATCGACCGGCGGGACTTTATCAACCCCCATCGCCTGATCAAAGCAGACTTCGTCAATATCCGACGGCGCCAAGTCACCGGCGGCTACCTGCACGGCCAAAGCGCGCGCCGCGCGTGCGATATCCCACTGACCGCCATAGTTGGCGGCAATCACCAGGTGCATACCGGTATTGTTTTCGGTTAACGCCTCTGCACGCTGAATATGCTTCTGTATGGCGTGGGAAAAACCGCCCTCCTCACCAATAATCGAGAGGCGAACATTTCGCTCATTGAGCTTTTTGACTTCGCGCTTAAGCGCCATCAAAAATAGTTCCATCAAAGCGTTAACTTCGGCCGCCGGGCGCTTCCAGTTTTCACTGGAGAAAGCAAACAGGCTGAGCGTTTGCACTTCGCGCTCGGCGGCTCGCTGTATCACTGCACGCACGGTTTCTACACCCGCACGGTGCCCACGAACGCCCGATAGTCCGCGCGCACGGGCCCAGCGGTTATTGCCGTCCATAATAATAGCAACGTGAGACGGCGGCGCTTCCCCGGTCTCAGAAGGCGCGAAGGCATCGCCCTGCTGTCTTTCAGGAAGCTGCGGTGGCGTCATGAATTTTGCCCCAAAGATCATTCATAAAAAACCAGCCAAAGTGTGGCAAAACGGGCAGCATTAGCTGCCCGCGGCTGCATAAAGCACAGGTTTATACCTGCATTAGATCCTGCTCTTTAGCGACCAACGCCTTGTCGATCTCGGCGATGTACTTGTCGGTCAGTTTTTGAATGGCGTCTTCGCCTTCACGCTGATCGTCTTCAGTAATATCTTTATCTTTCAGCAATGATTTGAAATCACCGTTGGCATCACGACGTACGTTACGAATAGCCACGCGGGCGTTCTCTGCTTCGCTGCGCGCCTGTTTGATGTACCCCTTACGCGTCTCTTCGGTGAGCATCGGCATCGGCACACGAATGACGTTACCGGCACTGGCTGGATTAAGGCCGAGGTCCGACGTCATGATGGCTTTTTCAACCTTTTGCGCCATGCCCTGCTCCCAGGGCGCAATGGTCAGCGTACGGGCGTCTTCTACGTTGATCGATGCCACTTGGCTTAGCGGCACCTGACTGCCGTAATAATCCACCGTCACGGCGTCTAAAATACTCGGATGAGCACGACCGGTACGTATTTTATTAAAGTTACTGTGTAGCGCCTCAACGCTTTTTTTCATGCGCGATTCGGCATCTTTTTTAATATCGTTAATCACGTCATTACCCTCTGTATATCAGCGTGCCTTCCTTGCCCCCTACGACCATATTCAGCAGGGCACCAGGCTTATTCATGTCAAACACCCGCACCGGCATATCATGGTCACGTACCAGGCAGATAGCGGTCAAATCCATAACGCCCAATTTTTGGTCCAGGGCGTCGTCGTACGAGAGCTGGTCGTACTTCACAGCATCCGGATGTTTTACCGGGTCTTTATTGTAGACGCCATCCACTTTGGTCGCTTTGATGACAACGTCGGCGTCGACTTCTATACCGCGCAAACAGGCCGCCGAATCGGTAGTGAAGAAGGGGTTGCCCGTACCTGCAGAGAACAGTACGACGTCCCCTGAGGTTAAGTAGCGAATAGCGGTTCGGCGGTCATAATGCTCAACCACACCACTCATTGGAATAGCAGACATCACCCGCGAGCGGATGTTGGAGCGCTCTAAAGCGTCGCGCATGGCCAACGCATTCATCACGGTCGCCAACATGCCCATGTGGTCGCCGGTGACGCGATCCATGCCCGCTTCATTAAGCGCTGCACCGCGAAAAAGGTTGCCACCGCCAATGACGATACCCACCTGCACCCCAATACCCACGAGCTGACCAATTTCCAGCGCCATGCGGTCAAGCACCTTAGGGTCAATACCAAAATCGTGTTCACCCATTAACGCTTCACCCGAAAGCTTGAGCAAAATACGCTTGTATTTTGACTTCGAACTCTCAGCTTTGCCTTTACTGGGTGCTACATGCGGGGTAGGTTCTTCAACATCACGTGACATGGCATCTCTCCTGAGGCAGACCTGAACACAGGCAGGCGGGGGCAGCCCCCATGCATCAACCGGTGAACAGAAACGCCGGTTATAGTAGCATTAATTACACAGGGGCCGGATACGCGAAGGCGTGCGCTTGCGCGCACGCCATCTTTTTTCTGAAACCTCTGACCTCAGCGACGGCCAGCCTGTTCCATAACTTCTTTAGCAAAGTCGACTTCTTCTTTCTCGATACCTTCGCCAACTTCAAAGCGGGTAAAGCCAACCACTTCGCCACCCGCTGCTTTGACGAACTCAGCAACGGTCTGGTTCGGGTCTTTAACAAACGGCTGCTCGGTCAGGCTGTTTTCTGCCAGGTACTTTTTCAAGCGGCCCTGAACCATTTTCTCAGCAATTTGTTCAGGCTTACCGGCCATATCGGGCTGCGCCAGGATGATCGCTTTTTCAGCGTCCAGCTCTTCCTGAGGCATGTTTTCCGGATGGGCGACGGAGGGGTTGATCGCCGCCACGTGCATGGCAACGTCTTTCGCAACGTCCGAGGAGCCACCGGTCAGTACGGTTAGAACACCAATACGACCACCATGAACATACTCGCCCACCAAACCACCGTCTGCTGCGTCAACCACAACGGCACGACGTACGCCGATGTTTTCACCGATCTTCTGGACCAGCTGCTCACGCGCGGTTTCCAGCTCGCCCGCCATCACGGCGGCGACGTCTTCACTTTTCGCAGTGAAGAAAGCACCGGCGATTTTGTCGGCAAAGGCGATGAAGTTATCATCACGAGCAACAAAGTCGGTCTCGGAGTTGATTTCGACCATGACGCCGTAGCTACCGTCTTCTGCTACACGCGTAACCACAACGCCTTCTGCGGCGATACGGTCGGCTTTTTTCGCCGCTTTTAGACCTGAGCTTTTGCGCAGGTTTTCAATGGCTACTTCGATATCACCGTCGGTTTCGGTGAGTGCCTTTTTACACTCCATCATGCCGAGGCCGGTACGTTCGCGAAGTTCCTTGACCTGAGAGGCGCTGATAGCTGCCATAAGAATTCACCTCTGAAATGCTTCTATGAGAGTTAAACGCAACACCGAGTATAGGCATGATAGATGACTATCATGTATCACACGGCGTTGCGGGGCCGGTATCACGCTGCCGGCAAATTCGCTCCGCCTAGGCGTTTCGCTTGCCGTCAAAAACAACTACGAAACACCTGAAGCGGGAAAAAGGGGGCATAGCCCCCTTTATCTTGATGCGGCACACCTACATACCGCACCCACTGCTGCGCTTACTCGGCGG
>AXCI01002815.1_pt1 | contig 11600 bp, 8 predicted proteins | sample 182571 | NCBI WGS metagenome assembly AXCI01 (sample SAMN02359225, study PRJNA218796) | groundwater metagenome | isolation source: Mt. Simon Sandstone pore water sample D5872 at 1.8km depth, Illinois-Basin... | place: USA: Decatur, Illinois | collected 2009-05 | reverse complement strand
TTATAGGCCATATATTTTTTGTAAAGTTATTTCCTGCCTCTTCATCTCCCAAAAGCCCGTTTTTCGGCCTATCTGAAGAGTTTTAATTGACAAAGACTTGTCAGAGTAATAGATTTTTGTAATCTGTTTATAGGATTACATATTTTGTCAAGGATTAGACTTAAAAAATATCTTTATGGTGGCATCCAATTCGTATCAATTGTAGACGAGAACGATTGTCCTTTAGACGTCTATGCGGCAGCTTACATAAATAGCGTATTATCTCGAAAGGCGTTTAATACAACGGTGAGATACTCAAACGAACTATTGTTTGCGCTTTGTTATTTCACTAACCGCTCGATAGATCTGACCGCCCGAGTAGCAAACGGCAGGTTAATTTCATACCCAGAGTATTTAAGTTTTTTTGATTTTTGCCACCATCAAAAAAGCGCACCACTTGAGCCTCACGTAATACCTTTTCTTGGTGTCGAGGATAAGCATCTGCGAAATGCTATGACAGCGAACCTCCGGGCTTTCTCAAAGGTAGCTCCAGAAACTATTCAGGGTCGAGTACGTCGGCTTAGGCAATATCTAGAGTGGCTATTTGATGAATTTCACGGAGGAAAGGTAGTTACTGACGAAGTCGAGGATCGCTTTCATAAATTGATCTCAAAATTAAAGCTTGATGAGCAATCGTTTGGCCGAAATTCGGATTTCAATCCTGTCTCAACTACCGATTCGGTAATACCTGACAGCGTATTCGAAAGCCTACAAGAAATGATCCTTCCTGAGTCTAAGCACAATCCCTTTAAGTCTTCCAAAGTAAGAAACTATCTGATTGTTTCACTGCTTGAGCAGACGGGCATCCGGCGCGGGGCGCTCGCAAAAATTAAGATATCAGATTGCCGGTTTCATGGTAGCTATGACCGAATATCTATCTATCGTTCGCGTGGCGCGGATGTTAGCGATCCCCGACTAGAAAAGCCAAATCAAAAGACTCGTTCCCATGAAGCTATTGTTAACCGCAGCCTAATGGAGCAGATTAAATTCTACATAGATCATATCAGACCACAGTTTAACCAATGCAATACTCATGACTTTATTTTTGTAAGTGAAAAAAATTCAAAAGGTACAGCCGGGCTACCTATTTCTCTGAAAACGATCAATAATATTTTTAATAAACTATCAAATTCTCTTAATTTTAAGGTGCATCCACATTTACTACGCCATAAGTGGAATGAAAAATTCGACGCTGCAGGTGAAGAACAGAATGTTGAGCGTCCTCTTTTAGAGGATATGCGGAGGAACGCCATGGGATGGTCGCCCAGCTCAACTATGGGGCAAACTTACAATGACAAGGCAATTCAGCGGCACACTGTAGAAATGATGCGGAAGCACCAAGAGCAGTTGGAGCAGAAAAATGAGGAAAAATAAGGATGCAACGATAAAGATAAATAAGTCATTTCCCTTTTTTGACGAGGACAATACTGCTGGCAATGAGATTCCAGAATACATTATTGTGAAATCAGGTTTAAAAGTAAGAGTCTCCGATGCTGAATGGGTGCTTTTGCAAAATAAAGGTAAAGGTAATTTAATTAAACTAGCCTGGTTAAGGTCCGGCGAGTTGTCAAATAAGGAGATCGAGCTAGCATTGCTTGTTTTTATTCACTATGTGATTAATAAGTCAGCATCAACTGCATGCACAGTGGCAATAGGTGTCAGACCGGTTATACAATCAGGATTTCCCTCAATTGAAGATTTAATGATTGCGTGGAGTAGTCTAGGCTTAAGTAAAAAGAAAGCTACTAATCAATTTTTTGGTACCTTGGTAAGGCTTGGTTACCGTGAGTTTGCGAAATTTCACCAGTTTACTTCAAGCAATCTTGATTCAGAGATGATTGATCCTTTGAATCCTTTTAAAGGGAGGTTGAGCGAATTAGAATTTGATTCAGTGATTCAGAATTTAAACCAAGAAATTGCTAGAATCGATTTTAGTATAGATAGAGATTATGATTTTTTCGCTAAGCAGGCGAATGCTGGATTTTTTTCATTTAGCGCATTGAGAAATCTTGTAAGCGTAAGATTGTTAATAGCAATTTTGCGCCGCCCATTTCAAGTTACAATGCTAAAATGGAGTGACTTAATTCCAGTAGGAAACTCGTTCAACGACAAATTAATAACAGGTTGTAATGAGATTTTAAATATAGGAACTGCCGCGCTTCAATTAAGACTATATCGGGTCAAAAGTAACGTGAAAGAAGCCTGGTACCGATCTACGCCAGAAAGATATCCTATGGCTTTGAGCGAAGACCTATCCCTTCTTATGTATAGCTATAAATTGATTTATGCTAAAGGATTAAGTCTCGCGCTTTTAAAATCTGGAATCGATCTTGCTAAAGAAGAAATTATAGAAATAATGAAAAATATGCCTGTTTTTATTTCAACGGATTTCTTTTGTTTAAGATTCAAAGATGTAGCTAGTTATAAAGCGTTGTTTACACAAAATTCTTCTCTTTATCACCTGGGCGAACAAACAATTATTCAAAGAGTAAAAAGCCTTAAAGGAATCTCTGACCGTACTAGTAATCTTTCCGTAACATCGAATCGACTTCGCCACACAGCGTTAACACGCGGAGCAGAGAAAGGGCTCGATTCTGCACAGCTCAGTAGATTAACAGGCGTAACTGAGCCAGCAGCAAGGCATTACGTTGATCTTGATTATCAGTCGAGACGTTTGATTGATGAAAACTATCTTGCTAATCAGTTTTTAAAAAACGCGTTTGCTGTACCTGTTCGAAGTTTAGATAAAAATGATGAAGTTATTTTGGGGTCAAATTTTGAAAAAATAGGTGGAGTGAAAGATGTTAAAGCTTGTAGCCAGTGTAAGACCAAATTGGGCAGACCGATTGGTTGTTATGGGTGTCCGAGTTTTAGACCTCTTTTAGATGCTGATCATCGTACGGTACTTGACCAAGCAAATGCAAAATTGTCAGCTAACATAGTCCATCTGCCATTTTCAGTTAAAAATCGGTCAGTTGAAAAGCTTGAACGCCAAATTGACAAAATAAAAATAACTATTGCGCTATGTGATGAGCTAATTAACCAACAAGACAGAATAAATGATCAATAAATATCTGAATAATCTAGAGGCTTTAGTTTCAAAATATGAATCTAAAAGTTTTCCTCAGCTTGAAGGGCCAGGTGGTAAAGAAGCGACACTGGACGATCTTGTTTGGTATTATATTGATCCAAAAACCGGAAGAAAAACTCGTTATCTCTGTACCATTTTCAATGGTAAGAAATTAAAATCTGATCGCTCTGTAACATCAGAATGCTCTCTTCCAAAGCCCTATAATCATCTACTAAAAATATATATTATTGAAATTTTAGCTGGTGGTTCTTCAGCGGTTGATTGTCAGGCAAAAGTAATAACAGCTCGGGCGATGCTCTCAGAAATAAAATATACACTAGATGACATTCCAGCGCAGAGATGGAATCAAAGGAAAAGTGTTTCTTTCTGGCGGTTTTGTAAAAAGTATAATTTGTTAGGCGGATACGATAATCCAAAATATAAAGTAGACTATCGTGATAGGACAGGCGATGAAATTAATGATCGACGCGTTAAACTTTTACCAGATGAGGAGGTGATAGTAGCACTTGGACAAATCTTTGTTAATACTTTTCGGGATGTTGACTCCGAAGGTAGGGTTATGAATGGTGGTTCAGTTGATATATCCGACGCCGTAACCTGTACGTTTGCTGTTTTGTCACTTTCCGCACCAAACCGGATGAGTGCGGAAATATCAGTTCTTAATAAACAAAAGCTTAAAAGCTATTCGGAATCTGCTGGAAAGCCTGTTTTCTATTTGGATTGGCAAGGAAGTAAGGGCTATAAAAATAATAAAAATCATATCCTTGAAGCATTGTCCGATAATGTCTCTAGAGCAATAAATTTTTTTAATCATTACTGTGAGCCTTATCGAGTAATTTCTCGATATTATGAAAATCCTGCCCAAGGCTGGAAAGAGATAATTGAAGGCGTCGAGGTAGAAAGTATAAGGTGTAATAGAGTAGTGTTAAATAACAAGCCAAATTTATTTACCTTGGCATATGCTCTTGGTTTTTATAATATTGATGAAAAAGTATTAGTTATTAAGGAATTAGAAAAAGCAAAATTAAAGCGACAGAATTCCGGTAATTTAAGTTTGGAAATGTATTTGGAAAAACCAATTTATGATCTTGATAGCTCTGATGTTTTTTATTCTCCTGGATTTGTTAAAACTAAAGTTTGGGATATTTTATTTGGTACAACAATTAGTTATTTAACTGTAAAAGATTTTCCAGACTTTGTTACGTTAAAGGAGCTCGAAGAACATTGGTTTGATCATTTTAAAACTGTGATTTCTCCGTCATTTCCTTATGCATTTAGTGCTAGCGAAAACTATACATTTTATTCGGATCTGTTGTTTTGTTTACCAAAGTGTGTTTTAAACAAAGCATCTGTTGGAGGTAAAATATATAGTAAGTCATTTTTCGCATTGAATTCGCCTGCAAGTATTTCGAGTCATCTGTTAAATCGTCTTAATAGTCGTGTTTCAGAGAAAACAACACGTCCTAATTTGTTCGAGCAACACGGGTATGGGCAAGAAATGAGAATTAGGCCGCATCAGTTTAGACACTTTGCCAATACAATGGCTCATCTCAGCGATATTCCTATTGAAATAATTACCGCATGGTCTGGAAGAAAAGATGTTAATCAAACATTTGAATATATTCATACTACTGAGCATGAGGAGTCTGAGCGAATAAGCTCTGTGCTCAATTTCTCAAATGACAAAGACTCAGATATCCGTATAATCACAAGTAAGGACTTGACAGAGACTACTAACCTGCCTGCTTCCGTGACATCAACTGGCGTATGTATTCAAGAGCTAAATGTTTCCCCTTGTGAATATTTAAACGATTTTGTTAGTCAGTGCTTTATGTGTTCTTCCGCTTGTCATATTGCAGGAGATCAAAAAGCGATTGATCTTTTTGAAAAAGACTTTGTTTACCAAAAGGCTCGGCTGGATCAGGTGAGCAATGATTCTAGAGTCAAAGTTTCAAAAGCAATGCAAGACTGGGTTGTGATACACCACCGTAATACAGAAGTACTTAAATCTTTGATCCTGCTTATGAAAGAGTACCCTGTTGGTTCTATCATTCGTTTTTCCCAAAGGATTAGTGAGTTCAAAGTGACGGATCTGAGTACCAAAAAAGTAGAAACAATAAGGTTTGCGTTGCCTGATTCAAATAGTGGAATGAAAAGCCTTCAGTCCACTGAAACCAGTCACGTCGATCTTGGTGCTGAGAATAGCGATTTGAATAATTTGCTATCCAACTTTGGTTTGTCAGAGGAATAAATTCAATGGCCTTGCCAAAAATAAGCTCTCAGGAACAACGCAAAATTGAAGTTCTCATTCATAAGTGGAAAGGGAAGCTTACCTGGGCGACATTGGTTGAGCGAGCCGAGCTGGAACTGGGGATAAGGGTTACTCGCCAGACACTCTGCACCTATACGGGTATCTTACACGCTTATAAAGATAAGAAAAATCAGCTACGCGGTGTTCCCTCGTCAATGCCCGAAGAAGTCACTGTGGAGAGTGCAAGCCTTGCTCGGCAAATTGAAAACCTAAAAGCAGAGATAGTCATTTTTGAACGCAAAAACAATGAGCAACTGAGGTTGATCGAACGCATTTTATCTAACGCTAGAGAAATACCAAACTTGGATTTACGTACCCTAATCAAGAAACGCCCTGAAGAGATGAACAATGGCTAGTGGTCAGCAATTAGCAAAACACAATCTTGAGCAGTTTCGAACTTGGCGAGCCACTCAGACTGACGAAGATTTTCTACAAATTATCCACCTCGGTCGGTTGAAGCGCGTGGAAATTGCTAAGGCAATTGGTTGTGGTAAAAGTGCGCTAACTCAGAATCCTGGTTTGCGTGCTGAAATCGATGCTCTTGAATCGGAATTACGGAATCGGAGTATCCTTCCACCAGTAGTAGAGGCCGCCCATACACCAACCGATCAGTCTCGGGAATACAATATTTCGGCAACACGTCTAACGCGCAATGATCATCGTTCCGCCCGACTTGAGCAGGAGAATATAGAACTCAAAGCCCGAATTAGAGAGCTAGAGCGCCGCCTAGCCCGCTTTGGCGAGCTATCCGAGACGTTAGCCGAAATGGGGGTGATGCCGCGCTGATGAATACGCTCTGCCCATTTGATACTGATTTCTTGCGAGTTACTAGCATTCCATATGCAACGGATAGATATGTCATTTTCAGCGGTGTCCCAGTTCGCAACTCCTCTCCGTTAGTCAGTAGCGTAAAATACGTCATTACGATCAAATCCGATTTGTCAGCTCTCCCTGTCGCACCGTCAATAGGTCAGCATTGGAAGGTTACTGGGTCGTACGTGATCGACACTCTGCAGAATGGTGCTTATTCGTTCAGACGCCACACCTATGATGCGCCAAAACAGCTTGCTTGTACCTTGCCGCAAGACGGCGAGCAGTTGATTCAATTTATCGCTAAAGAAGAAGACTTTAAGGGCATCGGAGAGCAGAAAGCCCGCTTGCTCTGGCATGCATTGGGCGAACACTTTCATATGACCGTGAGCAAGGATACACCAGAGTCTCGAAATAAATTACTGAAGCTACTGAGCCCTGATTCTGTCAATGCACTGTTTGAAGGATATGCCAAGTATGCAAACCTCTCTGCCTGTAATTGGATGTCCGAGCACGCCATACCGGCGCCAGTTCAGCAACGGCTTTTAAAATTTCATCACGAGCGTTCCATTGAAATAATCCAAGAGAATCCCTATGTGCTTATGGGTTTCGGCATGTCCTTCCAGGAAGTGGACTCTCTCAACTTCACTATCACAGATGAAGACCCTAGACGTCTGATTGCTGCTGTTGAGATGGCGATAAGGAAGGACGTCGAAAAAGGCCATACCTACACGACTCAAAGCCGAATTCGCCCGTATGTCAGTAAGGCGCTTGGCACTTCAAAGCTTGCGTCTCGGGCTTTTGAAGTCGGTCATCAAAAGGCCCAGTTCGTGCTGAACCAGGAAGCTGATACCTACCATCCAACGGCGCAGTTCTTGATGGAGTCAGTTGTAGCAAAGCGACTAAGAAAGTTAGCTGCTCAAATCGATTTATATGACCAGGATGCCGACCAAGCCTGCAGAACCTCATTAGCCGAGATGCCTTATGAATTGACGCAGCGTCAAGTTCAGGCCATTGCGATCTCTCTGGATAATGCTGTTAGTTGCATCACAGGCGGTGCAGGAACGGGGAAGACCACTGTGCTCCGCACAACGCTTAGTGCCTTCAAAGCTCTCGGCTACGAGATACACGCCGTTGCCCTATCAGGCCGGGCAGCGATGCGCCTGCAGGAGTCGATTGGTTTCCAAACAAGGACTATTGCCGGGCTGCTACGGCAAGCACCTGTTGAGCCCACTAGTGCTCAACCTCTGCACCTGCTCGTAATAGATGAAGCCAGCATGGTCGATTTACCCACCATGTATCGTCTAGTCACTCACCTCAGCCCTGATATTCGGATCATTTTCACGGGTGATCCTGATCAGTTACCACCAATTGGTTGCGGTAAAGTTCTTTCAGATATTGTTGCATCGGGCCTGATTGCTAACACAACGTTAGATATTGTGAAACGCCAAGTGGAGTCGACGGGCATCCCTGAATATTCGCAAATGATTAACGAGGGTATCGTTCCTAAGCAGCTGTCTATGGGTGCAGTCTTTTTTCACGAGACACCCCAAAACAACATTGCCGAACAATGTACTGCGCTGTTTGCAGAGGCTCCAGACGGTAGCCGCATCGTCGGCGCAACTAAAGCGCTCGTAGCTGATATTAATCAGCGCGTACAGGCAGCGGTGAATTCAAGCGGACAGCGTATGGAATTTGAGCTGCAAGGTGACCGTTTTTTCCGCGAAATTCGCTGTGGCGACTCTGTGTTATTTACGGAGAATAATTACGACTCAGGTATCCAGAATGGGTCATTGGGTACTTTAATTTCGTCCGAGTCCGAGGCTACAGGAAAATATTTCGGCGTGGTGCGATTGGATGTCGGCAGCGAGATTGTGTTAACTCAGGCTATCCAGGAATCAATGGAGCTCGGCTATTGCATTACACTTCACAAAGCACAAGGATCGCAATTTCCGCGTGTGATTATTGCCCTTAGGCCTGGGAGAATAGTGGATAGAGCATGGCTTTATACCGCGATTACACGCGCTGAGTCGGAGGTGCATATCGTTGGCACGGCTCGTGACTTAGCAACGATTACTCATAAACCCAGCTTTTCCCACCAAAGACTGAGCTATCTAGAACAACTTTTGGCGAAGGAATGAGGAGAAACTCCTATTTTTCAATGCTTGCACCTCAAACCCCAACCAAAATCACCTCCGCCTGCCCATCCAACTGTTCCTTCACTGACTGCCATTCCGGCATAAAACTGTATTGGTGCCAGGCAGGTTTGTCGATGGGTGCACGAATCATCTTCAAGTAAGTAACTTAATGCAGGTTTAACGAACGGTCTCCAACAAAAACTCTTTCAGGTGCAAAAAGTAAAGCACCGAGGCTTCCTCAATATCTCAGTCCCCGCCAAGTATTCAGGTGCCGTTCAGTGATCCACCGAACAGACTAACGTTTTTTGTGAGATTAACGTCGATTACGTTTCACTGTGGTTGCAGTGGCCAAATCGTTCTATCTTAAATGTTAGTTGACAACGAGGAAGCACACGCGTTTTACGTAAAAATATTGGACGATTGGGCAATGACACCCCCCATCTTTTAAAGGAGGTAGCGATGCTTATTTTCGAGTCTTTTTTTACAAGTGGCCTAGCACAGATTTCCTATCTGGTTGGTGACAGCAAGGCGGCAGTGGCCGCGGTAATCGACCCTCGTCGAGATATTGATATCTACTTGCAGATGGCAAAAGAGCAAGGCCTGCGAATTGCCTATGTCATCGAAACGCACATTCATGCAGAGTTTGTATCCGGTGCTCAATCACTGGCGAACCGCACTGGTGCGCAGGTTATTGGTGGCCGCTCCGATGAATACCGGTTCGACCTTCGCCATGTCAGCGATGGTGAGGTATTGGAACTCGGCCAGGTAAGGCTGCAGATCATGCATTCGCCGGGCCATACGCCTGAACACATTTCTCTTCAGCTGTTCGATACGCAGCAAGGCAGTGACCCCATCGCATTATTCACTGGCGACACGTTGTTCAACCTGGATGTTGGGCGCCCTGATTTGCTTGGAGAGGGCAGTGAACGAAAGCTGGCCAGTGAGCTATTTCACACTCTCTTTGATCGTTATCTGCCGCTGGGCGATCGGATAGAAATATATTCCTTTCATGGGGCCGGTTCGGCGGGCGGTAAGTCGATAGGTGACAGGCATCAATCTACGCTTGGCAACGAACGGCTTTTTAATTCTGTACTGCAGGAAAAGAGTAGCGAAGAGGCGTTTATTGACACGCTGCTTGCCGATATGCCGGAACCGCCACGACACTATGCGCGCTTGAAGAAGCTGAACGTCGGTGCCATCGAACAGTGGGAAAGCCTATCGCTGGCCCCGCCGCTGTCGCCTGATGACTTTCAATCACTTGCTGGCAACGCCAACATGCAGGTCGTAGACATTCGCTCAATACTGGCATTTGGCGGTGGCCATGTGCCAGGGGCTATCAACATCGCGTTACGTAACGAGTTTGTCAGTTGGGCGGGATGGATGCTCTATGACTCCCGCCCAATTTTGCTGGTGGGCGAGTCGACAGAAGATGTCCATCAAGCCATTACCCAGCTCTACCGCATCGGCCTGGATGACATTCGTGGCTACCTGCACAATGGTATAACGGATTGGCAGAATGCGGCACTACCCCTGAGCAGGTTGCAGGAGTGGACCGTCCACGAGCTGAACGCTCGGCGTGAAGAGCCCGATGTTCAGGTGCTTGATGTGCGTAGTCCCAATGAGGTTGCCAATGGACGAGTACCGGGCGCAAAGCATATTTACGTCGTCCATCTTGCCGAGCAACTAGATAAATTAGATCCGAACAAGACCATCGCCACTTACTGCGGATCAGGCTATCGAGCCTCGATTGCCGCCAGCCTTCTGAAGCGAGCTGGCTTCTCCGACGTGGCGAACACGCCAGGGTCATGGGCGGCTTGGAACGCAGCAGGTCTGCCTATTGAAACGAGCTGAGCTGAACCGGTGTATCAGTACTCCCATGCCGCTCAAAATCGCAAAATATGAGTACGTAGGCATCATGCGATAATTTCATTATTATATTGATTTTAAAGGAAAAATCTATGAAAATGTCTTACTGGCGTTTCGTCGCAATGGTCGCTACATCGACAATCATTATGTATGGGTTGATGTATCTGAACACGTACGCTTTTGACCATGTTTTCTGGAGCGAAACTAGAGCATGGATGGCTCTTGTCATGGGGGCTGTGATGGCGGTAGTGATGTTGAGCTTTATGCTCAATATGTATCAGAAAAAAAGATAAACATCGCCATCTATGCAGGCAGTGCTGTGCTTTTCATTGCTGCATTATGGATCGTCCGTAGCCAGGTTACCGTAGATGACACCGATTACATGAAAGCAATGATTCCCCATCATTCAATCGCGATCCTGACCAGTGAGCGAGCGAAAATTTCAGATCCGCGTGTCCGTGAGCTGGCAGATGAAATCATTGCTGCTCAGCGTCGCGAAATTGAGGAAATGAAACAGCTCATAAACGACTTGGAAAAAGCGGACTGATGTTTATTTTTCATAAAACCGTTCACGTCAGATTTTTATCTTTCCGATTATCACATTAGGCACTGTTTACCTCACCGGTTGTGGCTTTCCAACTTCGGGAGACCTAGGAACAGTTGTACAGCCCTTAAGTTTTTCGTGCGTCGATATATCAGAGACGATTTGGTGCGCCGCATAGTGTGTGCCATAGATTGACGCATCTAGACCCATTTCGGTGACCCAGGCTTTCACAATACGGGCATATTGGCGCGTGGATAGATGCTTTGCGCTATTGATTCGGCTGGAAAACAAGAAGTCTTCGCTCCGGAGCTGAGCAAGCTGTATCCAGTAGATAATAGCGATGTGAGTTTGCTCGGTAATTTCGAACTGGACAGGTCAATGTGACTTTTGCTGTATCATAATGGCTCGTGAAGATATGCACGCAACATGGGCTATAGCCCGTACTCGTAAATTGAAGAGGTCGCAGCCTCGTAGATTGCTATCGATAGCTAAATTGTAGAGGGCAAGAGTTCTCTCGTCTTTTTGGCAAGCTGTAGGCGCACACGGATGGCCCAGATATCTTTTAGACTCAGAGGTGCCTTCTCCCCAACCAACTTGCCTTTATTCCAAGGTGTAAAGGAGATTTCAGTCGAAACATTCATGGCATGATCCTCCATCAGGTGGAGGTCAAAGAATGGGTTGCCTCAGATGTCATGGCAAACAACCCATAAAGGAAAAAGTTGAGATCAAAATGTTCGGGCTAATGCACGTGAGGATAATATCCATAGTGAACATGAACAACTGAGTGATTTATCTTCGAGT
>AXCI01000338.1_pt1 | contig 11783 bp, 10 predicted proteins | sample 182571 | NCBI WGS metagenome assembly AXCI01 (sample SAMN02359225, study PRJNA218796) | groundwater metagenome | isolation source: Mt. Simon Sandstone pore water sample D5872 at 1.8km depth, Illinois-Basin... | place: USA: Decatur, Illinois | collected 2009-05 | reverse complement strand
GCGGTATTACACCTATCGAACATTTTGACACCAGCGGCTTTAATACCCGCTTTGGTGGATCGATTAAAAACTTTGATATAAGCCCGTACCTGAATCCTAAAGATGCCCGTAAAATGGATCTGTTTATTCAGTACGGTATGGCGGCGGGTGCCCAAGCGGTAGAAGATTCGGGTATCGAGTGTACTGAAGAGAATGCAGATCGCATCGGCGTGGCTATCGGCTCAGGCATCGGTGGTCTGCCCATGATCGAGCATAACCACAATGCACTCAATAAAGGCGGCGCACGTAAGGTATCGCCGTTCTTTGTGCCGGGCTCCATCATTAATATGATATCGGGCAATATGGCGATCCAGCACGGCTTCCGAGGCCCAAATATCGCGATTACAACGGCCTGTACCACGGGCACCCACAATATTGGATACAGCGCACGCACCATTGCCTACGGCGATGCTGACGTGATGATCTGTGGTGGAGCCGAAATGGCGACCACACCTTTAGGTTTGGGTGGCTTTTCCGCCGCTCGTGCCCTCTCTACGCGTAATGATGATCCAGAAGCGGCAAGCCGCCCATGGGACACAGACCGTGACGGCTTTGTGTTATCCGACGGTGCCGGTGTATTGGTGCTTGAAGAGTATGAACATGCCAAAGCGCGTGGCGCCAACATCTACGCCGAGCTGGTTGGCTTTGGTATGAGTGATGACGCTTACCACATGACATCGCCACCGGAAGATGGACGTGGTGCAGCGCTTTCTATGCGCAATGCAATCAAAGATGCCCAGATAGATGTTTCTAAGGTGCATTACATTAATGCACATGGCACATCTACGGCTGCAGGGGATTTGGCGGAAAGCCGCGCTATTGAAAACGTCTTAGGCGATGCCGCTGCTAACGTGGCAGTAAGCTCCACCAAGTCGATGATTGGCCACCTTTTGGGTGCAGCAGGCGCTGTAGAGGCAGTATTTTGTATTTTGGCAATACGCGATCAAGTCGCCCCCCCCACGATTAACCTGGATAACCCTCAGGAAGGCTGCAACCTGGATTATGTCCCCCACACGGCGAGGGATATGCGTATTGATATGACGCTTTCTAACTCGTTTGGCTTTGGTGGCACTAATGGCTCACTGCTGTTTAAAAAGGTGTAATGATTGATGCTGTCGCCTGGGTTATCTGACGAACAAGCGGTACCGTTTGATGATCGTGGGCTGGCGTATGGTGACGGTCTATTTGAAACAGTGCTGCTGCGCGATGGCGGACCGGTGCTGTGGCGTTATCATACTTCCCGCTTGGCGAAGGGTTGTCGCCGCCTGAATATACCGTTACCTAGTCAGGCAGCACTCGACGCCACTTGGCAAGGCGACCCTACAGCTGAGCTTGAAGTGCTTAAACTCATCCTGACACGGGGTAGCGGTGGTCGTGGCTACGCCCAGCCAGATCAAGTCACACCACGGCTAGTTAGTCGCCGAACGCCTTTTCAGCCCTCCGCAGAGCGCTGGCAACAAGGCGTGACAGTGCGGCTTTGTGATTTGCGTTTAGGTCATCAACCGCGGCTGGCCGGTATCAAGCACTTAAATCGCTTAGAAAATGTCTTGGCGCGCCAAGAGTGGAGTGATGCCACTATTGCCGAAGGCGTGCTTGCTGATACTCATGGCCTCGTGGTTGAAGCCACCAGTATGAACGTGTTTTGGCAGCAGGCGGGGCAGGTGTTAACGCCTCTGCTTGACCAGTGTGGTGTAGCAGGTACGCTGCGTGCTGCATTGATTGAGCAAGGTGCTGTCGCGCAGTCGTCACTGCCGCTGCAGCAACTCGGGGCTGTAGAACGGCTGTGGGTGGCAAACTCCGTTCAAGGCGTATGGCCGGTCACTTCGCTACTTGCAGCGAATGGCTCGCTGATACAGCGTTGGCCATTAAGTAAGCTCGATTCATTTCAGCGCTTGGCACATCAGCTATTAGGCGTTGCCTAAGCGTTAGTGCTGCAGATATCGCTCTGTAATTTCTTAGAGGTGTCATGGTGAAACGGTTATTAACCGCTCTATTGGTATTAGTCATAATCGGGGCTGCGGGTGCAGCAGGCGGTTATTTTTATTGGCAGAGCCGTTTAGAGGCGCCTTTAGCTATTAATGAGCCAATACTTTACCAGGTGCCGTCTGGCGCGGGATTTAATCAGGTGGTGGCGCAGTTGGAATCCCAGGGCGTGATCGCAGATGCCTGGGCGTTTCGCTTGTTAGCGAGGGTGGAGCCAGAGCGCCTGCCGCGGCTGCGTACCGGCGAATATCAACTGCTGCCAGATATGAGCGGACTGGAGATGATGGCGCTGCTAGGCAGTAATAAGGTCGTCACCTACCCGCTGACGATTCCTGAGGGGTGGACTTTTCGGCAAATGCGCGACTTGCTAAATGCCGCGCCGAAACTCGATCATCGTACGGCTGATTTGAGCGACGAAGAGGTAATGGCGCTACTTGATCGAGAGGACACTTTCCCAGAGGGCTGGTTCTTTCCCGATACCTATCGTTATCACCTGGGAATGAGCGATGTCGACATTCTGCGTCAATCCCTTGAGCGTATGGAGCGCATTCTTGAAGAGGTGTGGGCAGAGCGAGCTGAAGAACTGACCATTGAGTCCCCCTACGAGACGCTGATAATGGCATCTTTAATCGAACGGGAAACCGGTGCGCCTGAGGAGCGACGTGAAATTGCCGGGGTCTTTAAGCGCCGTATGGAGCAGGGCATGCGCCTGCAGACAGACCCAACGGTAATTTACGGGATGGGCGATCGCTACGAGGGGCGGATTACCCGCGCTGATCTACGTGAGGCCACGCCTTATAACACTTATGTCATCGATGGAATGCCGCCCACGCCAATTGCCTTGCCGGGGCGCGCCTCGTTAGAAGCCGCGGTGAACCCGCTGCCTGGCGAAACGCTCTATTTTGTTTCCCGCGGCGATGGTACGCATCAGTTCTCGCGTACGTTGCGGGAGCATAACAATGCCGTAAATCGCTATATTCGTAATCGGTAATGATTATGGCCCATCACAATGATTGAGTATCAAAGCAAGGGAGCATGATGAGTAAGCGTGGACGCTTCATTACGCTAGAAGGCGGCGAAGGCGTGGGAAAATCAACCAATGTTGGCTTTGTCGCGGCGTGTCTGGAAGCCAAGGGTCTGGAAGTGGTACGCACTCGCGAGCCTGGCGGTACGGTTCGCGGCGAAGCTATTCGCTCGCTGCTGCTGGACCCCGCTCCCCAAGAGCCGCTACACGTTGATGCAGAACTGCTGCTGATGTTCGCTGCGCGAGCGCAACATTTGGCAGAAAAAATTCTTCCCGCACTGGCAAGAGGGGCGTGGGTAGTGTGTGATCGCTTTACTGACGCTACCTTTGCCTATCAGGGCGGCGGGCGAGGCATTGCCAAGGAGCGTATCGCCGTGCTGGAAAATTTTGTACAGCAAGGGCTTTCTCCTGATTTAACCCTCTTACTCGATATGCCAAAAGAGGCCGCAAAACAGCGCTTAGAGTCGCGCTTGCGCGATCGCCATGAGCAGCGTGACCGGTTTGAACAAGAGCAGGCCGACTTCTTCCAGGCCGTGCGGGAGGCCTACTTGGCGCGTGCAGAGGAAGCACCCGAGCGCTTTGCAGTCATCGACGCGCAGTACTCACTCGACACGGTGCAAACGCAAATTCGTCATACACTGATGGAGCGGGTCGCTGCATGGCGTTAACCGGCGTAATGCCATGGCACCAAGCCACATGGCAGCATTTAACCCGCTTGGCCGATAGTGGGCGTATGCCCCATGCGCTACTTATTCATGGCGCCCATGGCGTAGGTAAGCAGCAGTTAGCGGAGGCATTAATTGCCCGCACGCTCTGTGCCTCACCCGCTGATCAAGCCTGTGGCCACTGCCATAGCTGCGCTATGCTGGCCTCGGGGTATCATCCGGATCTGCTGCGGGTTTCGCCAGAAGAGGGAAAGCGCCAAATCCGCATCGACCCGATTCGCGAGGTTAATCGCTTTGTCTCGCAAACCGCTCAGCAGGGTGGTTATCGCGTGATTGTGATTTCGCCCGCCGAGGCAATGAACGTTGCCGCCGCCAATGCGCTGCTTAAGAGCCTAGAAGAGCCCGGCGATAAAACGCTGTTTATTCTGCTCTCCGACGTACCTTCGCGGATGCTGGCGACGATTCGCTCCCGCTGTCAGCAGTGGTCGTTGCCAAGCGTAGCTTTTGAGGCGTGTCGCGGCTGGCTGATTGAGCAGCTTGGCAGCGCCGATGAAGCCTACTTCTGGTGGCAGGTAGCGGGCGGATTACCGCTGCTCGCTGTGGAACTGGCGGCGCCCGAAGAGCGCGCCTTACGCCATCAGATTCACGATAGTTTTGAACAATTGGTGCGCGGCGCAGAGCCTGTCTCAGAGGCCGCACGCCTGGATCGCCAAGCGATAGATGCCATCTTGTGGTACGGTATCGCCTGGCTGGAAGACCTGATTCGCCTTGGTTTGTCTGGTGAGGGGGCTGTACTGCATAACCCAGATCTTGAGCCGCTCTATCGCCAAGCGGTTAAAAATGGTCGCGTTCAGGACTGGTTTCGCCTGCTCGATTATGCCCGCGAGCAGCGGCGATTGTTGGCGGTGGGGGCAAACCCCAATCCCCAATTAGTGCTTGAGGCATGGTTGGTGCGCTGGGCGGCACTGCTTCGCTCATAGCGGTATTTATTCACCCTTCCCATGGCTTTTTTCTTAAGCTTTGGTTTCAAGTCAGTGCAGCGAGGTCGTCATGGCAGCTCAGAAAGCGCTCTCACTTACCGTTCCGGATGTGCCGACACTGCTCTCCGCATATATGCCTTATCTGGACCGAGGGGGGATTTTTTGTACCCACTCAGACCCCTTATGCGCTTGGCCAGCAAGTGTTTTTACTGCTGACTCTTCCGGGCGATAGCGAACGCCTTTCGATCACGGGTCAGGTCGTGTGGGTATCGCCGGTGGGCGTCAGTGGACGCCGTATGCCAGGCATTGGCCTGCACTTTAGCCAGCAAGACTATCCCGTGCGTGACCGCATTGAGACGCTGCTTGCCGGTCAATTAGATAAAGCAGCCCCATCGTTCACGCTCTGAAACAAACTGTCACTTACGCTTTGAATGCAAGTATCATCGTGTTTATGGCCTAGCTGTTGTCGAGACCTGTATGTTTGTTGATTCACACTGTCATTTAGATCGTTTATCCGACCAGACCCATGGGGGCGATATTGCCGCCACCTTGGCCGCCGCTCGCGCCGCCCATGTCAGCCAATTTCTGGCTGTAGCGGTGACTTTAGAAGAGATGCCTGAGCTTGCGTCTATTGCCCGCGCCCATCACGATGTGGCGATTTCCGCTGGATTACACCCCTTGCACCAGAGTGAGAGTGAGCCCAGCGTTGCCGATATTAAAGACGCCGCTGAGCAGTATGGGGCGGTGGCGATCGGGGAAACTGGCTTGGATTACCACTACCAAGACAGCGTACCCATAGAGGTTCAGCACGAGCGCTTCAAACGTCACTTAATCGCCGCGCATGAGTTGGAGCTTCCGGTGATTATTCATACCCGCGAAGCCAAAGAGGAAACCTTGGCCCTGCTGCGTGAATATAGCGACCCGCGCGTGGGCGGTGTATTACACTGTTTTACTGAAGACTTGGCGATGGCCCGTGAGGCGGTGCGTTTAGGATTTTATATCTCGCTATCGGGCATTATCACTTTTCGTAATGCAGCTCCGTTGCGTGAACTTGCCCGTCAGCTACCGCTGGACCGCCTGCTGATTGAAACGGATAGTCCTTATCTAGCGCCCGTTCCTCACCGGGGCAAGCCCAATGAGCCCGCTTGGGTGGTACAAGTGTCTGAGTGTATCGCCAAGGAGCGAGGCATCAGTGTTGATGAGGTCGCCATGCAGACGACCGCCAACTTTTACCGACTGTTTCGTGCTGCTACCCCCGATGCCCCGGAACACGTTAAAGAGGCGCTGGCACACTCTGGGCTTTTATAGCCTGAGGTACAGCCTGATGAGCCTTGAATACGCTCAAGCGAGGTGGCCGAGATGAATATTGACCGATTGTTGCAGCAAGGCAGCGGAGAGGGCGAGCGTGCTGGCTCTATTCCTCCGCTCGACGAGTGGCAGCCTGCGCTCTCTGGCGATATGAATATCATTATTCATGCGGATGGAAGCTGGTGGCACGAAGGCCAGCCGTTTGCCCGCTCCAAGGTAGCGCGCCTATTGGCCACACTGTTGCGCCTCGATGACGAGGGCTACTGCCTTGTTACGCTGGTGGAGCGCTGGCGGATACAGGTCGAAGACCTGCCACTGGTCGCGGTAGAAGCCGACTTCCGTGACGATGCCTGGTGGTTCACTACCCAGTTTGATGACGTTGTGCGCCTAGATGCAGAGCATCCACTCTCCGTGACGTTGACTCCCCAAGGCGAGTCGGTACCGCAGCTACCGGTGCGTTTTGGGCTGGCCGCTAGGCTCCACCGCAATGTCTATTACCGGTTGGTTGAGGCTGCAGAAACGCGTGATAGCGACGATGGCACTAAGGAAATTGGCTTAATGAGTGCCGGACAGTGGTTTGCGTTAGGTCAGCTTGAGGATGAATCGTCAGGCGAGGCGCCGTGAAGTTAACTGTTGAACAGCAAGCAGTGGTTAATCATCAAGCCGGGCATGCGCGCGTGGCAGCGGTGGCCGGGGCAGGCAAAACCACCACCATGGCCGCTCGGGTGCTTCATCTATTGGCCAGCGGCGTACCGCCAAAACGTATTTTAGTACTGATGTTTAACCGCTCAGCGAAAGATGACTTTCAGCGTCGCTTAGCGGCAATGGCACCTGCCGGGCAGGCATTGCCCGATGTCCGCACTTTCCACTCCCTTGGCCACCGTTTAACGCAAAGCTTATGCCGCTGGGGGCGCTTGCCCCGCGCCAGCTACTGTCCGCTGATTGGCAGCTAGAAAGGCTGCTTCGCCAGGCGAGCCTTAATGTACTGCGTGATGCAGTGGAGCGACGGGATGCAGCTCTGGAAGGGGATCGACTGGAAACCTTGGCCCACTTCTGTGGCTTAGTGAAAGCAGAAATGATCACCCCGGAAGCGCTCTACGAGCGGCTTAATTTTGACCCCGATACCGACTATTTCCCAGCGGCGTTTTGCCGAAGCGGAGCGGCTGTTAGAATCGGAAGGCGTGATGACCTATGCCGATCTGCTTTATCGCCCGCTGTTGGCACTAGAAGCAGATGGTGCCTTGCGTGGTCGCGTCGAAGGGTTTCTTGACCATGTCATTATTGATGAGTATCAGGATATTAACGCCGCTCAGCAGCGTCTTTTATCCGTGCTGGTGGGCAGCCGAGCCGAGGTGATGGCAGTAGGTGATGCCAACCAGTGTATTTATGAGTGGCGCGGCGCCAAACCCGACACCATGCTGGAAAATTTTACAGCCACCTTTGGCAAGGCGACCGACTACCCACTATCGACGACATTTCGTCATGGGCATGCGCTAGCGCTGGCCGCCAATCATGCCATTGCCGCTAACCAGCGACGTCCCAACCAGCTCTGCCTTGCCGCAGCTAATAACCCGGAGACCCGCGTCTCAGTGGGGCAGGGGAGCCGTTTGCTACTTGATGCGTTGATGGACTGGCAGGCCCAGGGGCGAGCGTTTAACGAAGCCAGCTTACTGGTGCGTAGTTGGGCGCTTTCGGTACCGTTCCAACTGGCACTGTTACAGGCAGGGATTCCGTTTCGGCTTCAGCGCGAGGATCGTTTCGTTTTTCGTCTGCCGCTGGTGCAGGCCCTGGCGGGGTATTTAAAGCTGTCGCGTCGCCCTGATCTTCTGCGTGACCCGCAGCAACTATTGCTGCTGCTTTCACAACCGACCCCCTTCGTTGCCCGGGAGCGGTTACAGCGATTGGCTCACCAACTGGCGACCACTCAGCAGTGGCCCGAGCGGCATGACCCCATGCTAACGGCGTTAAAGCCGATCCAGCGGCGCACGCTGAAAAAGCGCTGGCTGCTGCTTTGTGAGCTGCCACAGCTAAGTGCATGGCCACCCGCTAAGTTGCTACGCCACGTGGTGGATAGTATTGATGCTGAAAAAACGCTCAAACGGGCAGCAGCGCGACGGGATAAAGGCGAAGAGGATGTTCGTTTACTTGATGTCCTAATTGAACAAGCGCAAAGCGTGCAAGACCCAGATGCTTTTATCGAACTACTTGAACGCCCGGTAGAGAATCAGGCGGGCGGCGTGTTGATCAGTACCGTGCACGGTGCCAAAGGACTTGAGTGGCCGCTGGTGGCCGTTGCCGGTGTGAATGAGGAAGATTTTCCCCACTATAGTCGCGATAACCCACTCAGCGATGAACGTCTGGAAGAGGAGCGTCGGCTCTTCTACGTGGCCATCACCCGTGCCCAAGAGCAGTTACTGGTGCTTCATGACGGGGGCGTGCATCGGCCTAGTCGTTTTATTGCCGAAAGCGCTTGGCAAGACAGTATGCGGGTAGCCTCCTGCCTAGCGAGTTCCAGCGCACCAGTTGCATCACTTCAAGTGGCTTCGGTGAGTCTGGTTGAACGCTATCTGGCGCGTCTTGGCCGCGATGATATTGTGCTGGCACCGGCCCAGGTCGAAGAGGCCAGCGGTGGCTATTCGGCTGATGTCCATTTTTACCCCGGTCAGCGCCTTCTTCATGCGGTGTTTGGCGAGGGGGAAGTGGCAGCGGTAGAGGGAAGTGCTAGCGACCCGGTCATTGATGTACGCTTTGATCAGGCAGGAAGAAGACGGCTAATAGCCCGTCGAGCGCCCATAGAGTTGCTGGAAAGCCCGAAAAGCGCAAGTATGACTACGAAAAGCGCAACGATGTCCTAGTGTATGAGTAATTCGGTGTGAACACGTTACGACTAACCAAGCTGTGCGCTACTGTTAGCCGTAACGTGAATGGCGCTACTGATTACATATTCGGGTAGGTCGGCCCGCCGCCGCCTTCTGGTGCTACCCAGGTAATATTCTGCGCGGGATCCTTAATATCACAGGTTTTGCAGTGTACGCAGTTCTGGAAGTTGATCTGAAAGCGTGGCTCGCCTGCGCTATCTTCGACCACTTCATAGACGCCAGCAGGGCAGTAGCGCTGCGCCGGTTCTGCGTACTTCGGCAGGTTTTCGCGAATGGGTAATTCAGGATCTTTCAGGCGCAGATGGCACGGCTGGTTCTCTTCGTGATTGGTGTTAGACAGAAATACTGAGGAGAGCTTATCGAAAGAGAGCTTTCCGTCTGGCTTGGGGTAATTGATCTTCTCAAATTCTGCGGCAGGCTTGAGCGCACCATGGTCGGTCGTGGTGTCATGCACGTTAGGTAGCTTATTGCCCAGCAGTTGATGCGCGAAGTTATAGGCGCCGCCACCGATGGTGCCATATTTATGAATGGCAGGGCCGAAGCTCGCGTTGTCTTTAAGTTCTTGGTAAGCCCAGCTCGCTTCCCACTTCTGAGTAAAGCTAGTCAGCTCTTGTGCGCCTTCGTCACCCCCTTTAATGGCTTCAAATACGCTTTCTGCTGCGACCATGCCCGACTTCATAGCGGTGTGGAGCCCTTTGATTTTGGCAAAGTTGAGGGTTCCTGCGTCACAGCCGATGAGCAGGCCGCCAGGGAAGGTCATTTTAGGTAAGCAGTTAAAGCCGCCCTTGGTAATTGCCCGGGCGCCATAAGCAACGCGCTTGCCACCTTCAAGGTATTGGCTAATCACCGGATGATGCTTCATACGCTGAAACTCATCAAACGGTGAGAGCCATGGATTTTGGTAGCCAAGATCCATTATCAAACCAACCACAACCTGCTGGTTTTCCGCATGGTATAAAAACCAGCCGCCGTGGGTGTTTTTATCCAGCGGCCAGCCAGAACCGTGTACCACAAGGCCGGGTTCATGTTTGTCAGCGGGTACATCCCAAAGTTCTTTAAGACCTAAACCGTAATGCTGGGGGTCACGCCCCGCATCCAGCGAAAAGTCTTTAATTAGGCGTTTACCAAGATGCCCTCGCGAGCCTTCTGCGAACAGCGTGTACTTAGCGCGCAGTTCCATGCCCGGCATATAGCCATCTTTAGGCGTGCCATCGGCAGCGACGCCCATGTCGCCGATTAAAATGCCGCGCACCGCGTCATCTTCTACGATAACGTCTTGGGCCGCGAAACCAGGAAAAATCTCAACGCCCAATGACTCCGCCTGTTCACCCAGCCAGCGGCACAGGTTGCCCGCGCTGATAACATAGCGTTGCTGATCGCCACCGGTGTTGTGCATGCTTTTCGGCACCAGCGCATTTGGCACTTTTTGTGCTTTTTCAGCGTCTTTGAGCAAGAAAACATCGTCGCGAATAGCGGGGGTGTTTAAAGGAGCGCCGCGCTCTTTCCAATCGGGAAAGAGTTCCGTCAGTGCTCTGGGTTCGAATACCGCGCCGGATAAAATGTGCGCGCCAACCTCAGAGCCCTTTTCAACGACACAAACCGTTAGTTCTTGCTCTGCTTCATTGGCTTGTTGCATCAGTCGACATGCAGCAGCAAGCCCGGATGGGCCCGCACCGACAATGACAACATCAAAGTCCATTACATCGCGTTCAACAGTTTCCACCCGGTTTCTCCTTATTCTCTTTTAAGTGCCATTATTAGCTAAGCTAGCCTATGTCTACGTTATGGGTACTAGCTTATAAACAGATGGCCTTAATTTAAAACGGTCGTTTGCTTCTGGTTATCTCCCATGATAGGCATAATACCTGTGTCAGGTCACGCCTACGATGGCGAAAGCAGCATTTCTTGATGGTTGGCATCGCTCACTCGCCGCTCCATGCTACGACCAAGGCAGTAGCGATCAAGTGTTGTCGCTAACAGGCAGGCTATGGCAAATTGGTAGTGTTTTTCAATCATGCACCTATCAAACGCTTGAATGAATTTGAACGCGCTGGCAACGCTGGTAGTGTTTCGCGGGACGTTTTCGTTGTTAATGTATTCAGCAGCTTTTCAATAGAAGCTCTTTAATAAGAGGTATCCGCTTGGCGGGTGCCAGCTCAGGTTAACGGCTTTTGTTTACAAGCCAAGCGAGGAATCTATGAAAGTACTCGTCGCGGTTAAACGCGTCATCGACTACAACGTCAAAATCCGTGTTAAAGCGGATCACTCGGACGTCGATCTCACCAACGTCAAAATGGCCATGAACCCCTTCTGCGAAATTGCCGTAGAAGAGGCGGTGCGCCTGAAAGAGAAGGGCGTAGCGACGGAAGTCATCGCCGTGTCGGTGGGCCCTAAGGCCGCTCAAGAGCAGCTGCGTACCGCGCTGGCCCTGGGCGCGGATCGCGCCATCCATATCGAGACCGACGAGCGCGCTGAATCCTTAGCCGTCGCTAAGCTGCTGGCCAAAGTAGTCGAAGAAGAGCAGCCCGGCCTGGTCGTTCTTGGCAAGCAGGCCATCGACACCGACAACAACCAAACCGGCCAAATGCTCGCCGCGTTGACTGGCCTACCCCAGGGCACCTTTGCCTCGGAAGTGGCGGTCGACGGCGACAAAGTGAATGTCACCCGTGAAATCGACGGCGGTTTGCAAACCATCGCCCTCACGCTTCCCGCGATTGTGACCACCGACCTGCGCTTGAACGAGCCGCGCTACGCCAAGCTCCCCGATATTATGAAGGCCAAGAAAAAGCCGCTGGATGTCAAAACCCCCGCCGATTACGGTGTCGAGGTGGCCTCCAAGGTCAGCCTACTCAAAGTCGAATCGCCCGCCGAGCGCAAGGGCGGTGTCAAGGTGGCCTCGGTAGAC
>AXCI01000319.1_pt1 | contig 11823 bp, 13 predicted proteins | sample 182571 | NCBI WGS metagenome assembly AXCI01 (sample SAMN02359225, study PRJNA218796) | groundwater metagenome | isolation source: Mt. Simon Sandstone pore water sample D5872 at 1.8km depth, Illinois-Basin... | place: USA: Decatur, Illinois | collected 2009-05 | reverse complement strand
ACGGCCCTGATTGGACTTGTTTCTACCGCCTTGGCTACGGCGCTAGTGCTAGCAACGCTGGAAAATGAACACCGCCAGCACACTCAACCCAAGCGCGCGTTATGGTTGCTCTATTTGCCCCTATTGGTGCCACAAATTGCGTTTCTATTTGGGCTAATCGTGGCGGCGGAAAGCCTGGGTATTCGCCCTCAGCTTGGGCTGGTTATCGCGGGTCATCTGCTGTTTGTCCTGCCCTATGTGTACCTCTCCTTGGCTGAAACCTATCGACGCCTGGATCCACGCTGGCTTAAAGTGGCGCGCTCCCTGGGCGTGTCACGCAGCGCTGCTTTTTGGCGGGTTCGCCTGCCGCTGTTGCTCGCGCCGCTGCTTACCGCATTTGCCGTAGGCTTGGCGGTGAGCATTGGTCAATACTTACCCACCCAGCTACTCGGTGCGGGCCGCGTGACCACCGTGACGACCGAGGCTGTCGCGCTTGCCTCGGGTAGCAACCGACGCTTAATCGGCGTCTGGGCATTAGTACAGGCCGCCCTGCCGTTGATTGGCTTTATGCTTGCGCTAGGCATACCCCGATTACTGGCTATGCGGCGCCGAGACCTAGCGACCTAAGAGGGACATTGTGACCGCTTCTTTTTGCGCGACCCTTCGCCTTGAGCAAATTAGCATCGTTCTGGCAGGCAGTGAGCTACTGGCCGTCAATGCCACTATTCCCCCCCGGTGAGGTACTTACGGTCATGGGGCCTTCGGGGTCGGGGAAATCCACCCTGTTGGCGTATATTGCAGGCTTTCTTGACCGCGACTTCACCGCCACTGGAGGCGTATGGTTAGGCGAGCGCGATTTGCTCACTCTTCCCGCCGAACGGCGCAATATCGGACTGCTGTTTCAGGACCCGCTGCTATTTCCGCACTTAAGCGTGGGCGGCAACGTGCGCTTCGGGCTGCCTCGCTATGAAAAAGAGAAGCACCAGCAGGTGAGCCAGGCCCTGGCGCAGGTTGGCCTGGCGGGCTTTGAATCCCGCGATCCGGCCACGCTTTCCGGCGGCCAGCAATCACGGGTGGCGTTAATGCGCCTGCTGCTCTCAAAACCTAGGGCGGTACTGCTGGATGAGCCATTTTCCAAGCTGGATACGGCCCTGCGCCAGGAGATGCGCACGCTGGTGTTTAGCCAACTGCGCGACGCTGGCCTGCCTGCGCTCCTGGTCACCCACGACCACGCGGATGCCAAGGCAGCGGGAGGGCCGGTGATTGAGCTCGGCTGAAAAGCGTCCGTGTCTTAGCATAGTGGTGCCCGTGCTTAATGAAGCGCTAACGTTGGCGCAGCACTTAACCGCGCTACAGACGCTGCGGGCTCAAGGGGTAGAAGTGGTAGTCGTCGATGGGGGGAGCTGTGACAACAGCGTTCACATTGCCAAACCACTGGCTGACCGTGTAGTGACTAGCGCCCCCGGCCGCGGAGTGCAAATGAACGCTGGGGCGCAGCACGCTAGCGGTTCGACGCTACTGTTTCTGCATGCGGATACGCAGCTGCCTGAGGGGGCGGCTGAGCAGATAACCCACGCCATGCACCGCCGCCCCTGGGGTCGCTTTGATGTGCAACTCTCAGGCAACAGCAGCTGGCTCCCGATCGTTAGTTGGCTGATGAACCAACGCTCACGGCTTACCGGCATCGCTACCGGCGATCAGGGCATGTTTATGCGCGCGAGCACCTTCAAGGCCCTCGGTGGTTTTCCCGAGCAGCCGCTAATGGAAGATATTGAGCTCTCTAAACGGCTTAAGCGGGTGTCTCGGCCCGCCTGTTTGACGGTGAAAGTGGTAAGCTCGGGCAGGCGCTGGGATGAGTTTGGCGCGTGGCAAACCATCCGTCTCATGTGGCGGCTGCGCTACCGCTACTGGCGCGGCGTCAGCGCAACCCAACTCGCCAAGGAGTACCGCGATGCCCGCTGAAACGCCCCACCTACATTTGCTCGCCAAAGCACCGCTGCTGGGGCAGGCGAAAACGCGCCTAGCCCCCCTGCTGGGTTTGGAGGGGGCTGCCAACGCCCATGCAGAGCTAGTGCGCCACTGCGTCGCCAATGCCTGCCAAGCGCTGCCGGCGGAAAAAATCACGCTCTGGACCGCGCTTGACCATACGCACCCGCTGTTTATCGAGCTCCGTGAGGCGTTTGGCGTGACCCTAAGCGCCCAGCCAGAAGGCGACTTAGGCGCGCGGGTTCGCCACGCACTGAACAGCACCCCAGGGCCTGCCATGCTAATGGGCAGCGACTGCCCGAGCATCACCAGCGCGCTCATTACCACCTGCGCACAGCAGCTAGCCAGCCATGATGTGGTGATACTGCCCGCCGAAGATGGCGGCTACGGTTTTGTGGGCGCCCGGCAAGACTACCCCGCGCTGTTTGAAAATATCCCCTGGGGCACTCAAGGGGTACTAGCCACCACCCAGCAGCGTATTGCAGCGTTAGGCCTGCGCGTCGCTTACCCCGCGACGATTTGGGACGTGGATCGCCCCGAAGACTGGCAGCGCTGGAAAGGATTGCCCGTGTCGATGTAAGGAAACCGGCGCTCTCCTCACTCAGTGACAACCGAAATTTACCTCATTAGCGCTGGAGCGTTTACTGTGACCCGACAACGTTTGATTATTGCCGTGCTGCTGATCATAGCCATTGGGGTGTTTTTCCTGAGCGGCGCCCACCAGTGGTTCACCCTAGAAACCCTCAAGGCGTATCAGAGCGACTTCCAAGCGGCGTTTAACCAACACCCGTGGCAGGTGGCGGGCATCTTTTTTGCGGTTTATGTGGTGATCACCGCGCTGTCTCTGCCGGGCGCAACGCTCTTAACACTGCTGGGCGGTACACTATTTGGTCTCGGCTGGGGGCTACTGATTATCTCCTTCGCCAGCACCCTGGGGGCCACGCTGGCCTTTCTACTGTCGCGGTTTCTTTTCCGTGGCCCGATCGAAAAGCGCTTTCCGCGCCAGTTTGCCTCAGTGAATCGCGGTGTCGAGCGGGATGGCGCTCTTTATCTCTTTACCCTGCGCTTAGTGCCGGTATTCCCGTTCTTTATGATCAACCTGGTTATGGGCCTAACGCGCATCAAAACCGTTACTTTTTACTGGGTAAGCCAGCTCGCCATGCTTCCTGGTACCGCCATTTATGTAAATGCAGGTGGGCAGCTGGGTGATTTAGAGAGCTTAGGGGGCATCCTTTCACCCACACTTATCGCCTCGTTTTTACTGCTGGCCATCTTCCCCTGGATCGCCAGGCGCATCGTGCTGTTAGTACAGAAGCGCAACGCCTATAAAGGTTTTACCCGGCCGGCGCGCTTTGATTACGACATTGTGGTGATCGGCGGCGGCTCTGCCGGGTTGGTCACCAGCTATATCGCCAGCGCAGTGAAGGCTAAGGTGGCGCTGGTGGAAAAACACAAGATGGGCGGCGATTGCCTGAACACTGGCTGCGTCCCCTCCAAAGCGCTCATCCGCGCTGCTCGCGCCGCCCATGAGATTCGTACTGCCCAGCGGTTCGGCATCTATGCGAGCGAGCCAGCGGTCGACTTCGCCAAGGTCATGGGCCACGTGCAGCAGGCGATTAGCGCTATCGAGCCCCACGACAGCGTGGAGCGCTATAACGGCTTAGGCGTTGAGGTATACCAGGAGCACGCCAAGCTGACTTCACCCTGGGAAGTGCAGGTGGGCGATAGAACCCTCACCGCCCGACATATCGTGCTGGCCACCGGCGCTCGGCCCCGGGTGCCGTCGCTGCCAGGGATTGAGCGCGCCCCTGTTTTAACGTCCGAGAACCTCTGGTCGCTGACTGAGCTGCCCAAGCGTTTAGTGGTGTTAGGCGGCGGCGCCATCGGCTGTGAGCTAAGTCAGAGCTTCGCCCGCTTGGGCAGCCAGGTCTCCCTGGTGGAGGGCGTTTCCCAACTGCTGGGCCGCGAGGACCAAGAGGTCGGTGAGCTAGTCGAAAGTACCCTGACGGACGAGGGCGTAAAAGTCATGACCGAGGCCAAGGCGCTGGAAGTGCTCAACGATGACGGCAGCTATCAGTTAGTGGTGGAGCATCGCGGTGAGCGCAAGCTGCTAGCGTTTGACTACCTGCTGGTGAGTGCCGGTCGTCAAGCCAACGTAGAGGGCTTAGGGTTAGAAGCGCTGGGCATCACCACCACAAACGCGGGCACCCTTGAAATTAACCAGCGCCTGCAAACCCGCCTGCCCAATATCTGGGCCTGCGGTGATTTAGCCGGGCCTTACCAGCTTACCCATGCCGCCGCTCATCAGGCGTGGCACGCTGCCGTCAATGCGCTGTTCGGCGAGCTTAAAAGCTTCGCGGTGGATTACCGCTGTATGCCTGCGGTCACCTATGTGCAGCCGGAAGTGGCGCGAGTGGGCTTAAACGAAAAAGAGGCCAAAGCAACAGGCATTGCGTATGAAATTACCCGCTATGCGATGGGTGAAAGCGACCGTGCCATTGCCGAAGGGGCCACCCAAGGCTTTATTAACGTCCTGACGGTGCCCGGCAAAGACAAAATTCTGGGCGCCACCATCGTGGCCGAAAACGCCGGCGAATGGCTCGGGGAATTCACCCTGGCGATGAAACATGATCTGGGCCTCAATAAGCTGCTGGGCACCATTCACCCCTACCCCACGCTGGGCGAAGCGGCCAAGGCCACTGCTGGGGTATGGAAAAACGCCCACAAGCCCGAACGGGTGCTGGCGCTATTAAAGCGTTACTTCAACTGGCGGCGTGGCGACAAGGCTTAGCCGTCGTCTTTGGGTGGATGCGCTTTCGCAAATGTTTCGATGATGTCGCGCACGACTTTTTGCTGCGCGGCAGGCAGCCCCCGATACAGCGAAAGTACCTGTCGCTCGTCACTAGAAGGTGAAGCCTCCCAGGTGGGCGTTGGCTCACTGACGTGGTTATAAGGGCTGTCGCCATAGCGCAACCGGTGCGGATCCACTAGCAGCCAGCGTGCTAACACCTGCAGCTTATCCTGACTGGGGATGGAGTCGCCACGCAGCCAGCGCCGAACGGCCTGGAAGGTAATGGGTTTTCCCCAATAGCGCAGGTTAAATTCGCGCTCCAGCACGGATGGTCGCACGTCATAACCGGCGGCTTCCATAGCGGCTTTTAGACGCTCAGCGAACATGATTTTTTCATTCATCCCGCCAATGTGAAGCGATTGTTCAATAGTAGTTGAATAACGGTTCACCTTTTGATTGAATCATTAATTCAATTTCGAGCTTTCGCTTAAGCAATCCCAAGCGACTGGCTATGCTAAGCGCTGCTGCGTGTGGCGCTTGAGGAGTCATTCAGGATGAGTGGCACACGATCTCCATCATTACAACATCTCGACAATCTGTGTCATAAGCTGGCCTTGCTATGCGGATCAACAAGCCCGCTTGAGCTTTTTGAACTGCTGGCCAAAACGCTGCATGCGCTTACACAGAGTCAACCAGTGGTACTTTATCGCCGTTTGAGCACAGGCAACCTACGTTTGGCCTACAGCTATCCACTTGAAAACACCCTCGCCTCTCATCACGCGCTGCTCGCTATTCATTGTTACGACGATCTAGCCACCTCAGGGCTGCAGCTATATGAGTTAAAGGGCGAGCATGAAGTGTGGGGGTATATTGGGCATCCACCTGCCGCTTATGCAGAACCTGGCAAGTGGATTCAACTACTCATCGATATTGCCTCCCAACGCTTACGCCTGTTAAAAGCGGAAAGTACGGCCACTCGCCAGTTAAGTTTAAAGTCGCGCCGCAGATTGCTATCCAGAGATATTAAACGACTGGCGACTATTGATGATATTTTGCAGCATCATGGCGCTAGCTGGTGCGATATTTTTCAGGCCGTAGGCATTGCGCTGGCTTATCAGGGCGAACTCCACTGCTTTGGCGAATGCCCCTCCAGGCTTAAACTATTTCATCAATTTCAGCAGTTAAACCAGTACAACGCTCAGGACGAGATTGCCGAGCTGCACGGTAGCTGCCAAGGCGGTTTGGCGGCCCAGCTCAGCGTCGCGAATGCCTCGTTAGGCTGGTTAGTGCTGTTTCGCCCACAGCCGCTGCTACCCACTTTGGAGGCTGATACGACGCTTCATGACGACTTGAGTTATTGGATGCCGCAGGATGCCTCCATGATGGTTGAGCTGGTCGACGATTTAGCCGTGGCCATAATGGCCCAGGAGGTCATTCACCTCAACCGCCAGTTAACCAAGACTAATCAACGCCTTGAGGGTCTGGCCCATACAGACCCCTTAACAAAATGCTGGAACCGCTACTACACAGAGCTGGTGATTGAGAATTTGATCCATTCGTCAGTCAATTTTGCCATGTTGATGTTTGATATTGATGATTTTAAAAATATTAATGATAGCTATGGCCATGCCACCGGCGACGATATCTTGCGTGAGATAGCGCAGTTAGTTCAGGAAACGCTGAGAGCTGATGACCACCTTGGTCGCTGGGGAGGCGAAGAGTTCGTCATCATAACGAAGGAGCTTGACCAAGACGCCAGCCTAAAGCTGGCGAACCGGCTCTGCCGCAACATAGAGCAACACACTTTCCCCATCGCCGACCCGTTAACGGTTAGTATCGGTCTGACCCTATTACAGCCCGGTGACCAGCATCGCCAACTACTTGAGCGTGCGGATCAAGGCATGTATTTGGCAAAAATGGCGGGTAAAAACCAAGTCTTTGTCTGCTAACCATTCACCAGTACCACCTTGCTTCTTGATAGGCGATGCCCATGCAGCAATTACTCCTCATTGGTGCGGGCCATGCCCACGCCTTTGTACTCGAAGCCTTCGCCAAACAGCCTGAACCCAGCATCGCGATTACCGTGGTGAGCGATAGTCCTTTAGCGGCTTACTCCGGCAGTGTACCCGCATGGCTAGCGGGAGAGAGCACGCTGCGCGAGACACAGATCGACGTGGCGGCGCTGTGCCAAAGGGCCAACGCTCGACTCATCCTCTCCCCAGCGAGTACGATCAATACCCAGGAGCGTTACGTAACGCTAGCCAATGGTGAGCGCGTTAATTTTGACGTGGCCTCAGTCAATATCGGCTCGACCCTGGCACTTCCTCAGCAGCGTGGGGAGAACCTACCCAAGCTACTCGCCATGCGGCCATTGAGTAGTCTGCATCAACGCTGGCAGGCACTGCAGAATGACATTAGCCGCTTACCCAGCGGCGATACCCAACGGGTGGTAGGCGTTGGCGGGGGCGCTGCGGGCTGTGAAACACTGATGAGCGTGCTGGCCCAGCTGCGCAAACAGCGGCCCGATATTGCCTGGCAGGGGCATTTACTCAGCGCCGCTAACGCACTTTTGCCCAGTGCCGGACGCCTGCCACGCTGGCTAACTCGGCGAGCGCTGTCACGGGCAGGCATTACCGTTCACTTTGAGCAACGTGGCGAAGCACTCACTGGAGGCGGGGTAACCACTCAGGACGGTAAACGCATCGATGCGGACATCGTACTATGGGCGACGGGTGCTGTCGGCCAGCCCTGGCTCGCCGAAACACCACTGCCCTTGGATCAGGATAACTTTATTAAGGTAAACGACACGCTGGAGGTCACCGGCCAGCCGGGGTTTTTTGCCGCCGGTGACTGCGCAGCGTTCACCCCAGCGCTGCCCAGTGCCGGGGTTTATGCGGTACGGATGGGGCCACACTTGGCGGACAACCTCCGCCGTGCCTGCCTGGGAGAACCCCTGGTTAACTGGCAGCCACCCAAACGCGTATTGGCACTGATTGGCACCGGCGATGGCCGTGCGATTGCCAGCCGCGGTAGCTTTGGGGTAGCAGGCAAGTGGGTATGGCAATGGAAAAAGCGGATTGATGCGCGCTTTATCGCCCGCTTCAATCCGCCTTTTGAAGACTAACCCGCTATTATTTACCTTCGCGCCAGCCGCCTAGCACCCGACTATCCGGGCCAAAGAAGACCAGCCGATCATGGTCGATCAGGTAGCGATAGGCGGTCTCCAGCATATCGGTGACCCGCTTTGCATCGTCCATTTGCGGACACGCCATGCGCGTAGTGGACAAGTCACCAAACTCGATCCGCTGGTTCTCGCCTAGCGTCACCTGCCCCTTGAAGCGGTTACAGCCGTCGTGACCGCTGACACTGCCATCAGAGGCTATCTTGAAAAACGGCGTTTCAGGCATAGAGAGCCGCTCATCGGTTCCCACCAGCAGTAAATTCCAGCGCTGCTCGACGACGGCGCCCGAAAGGGCCGAGTCACTGGCCCCTGGTCGTGCTGAAGAACTGGGCCCTGGCGCACTGCTACAAGCGCTTAACAGCAGCCCAGCGGAAACGAGCAGGGGCAGTAAAAACCGACCTTTCATGGTGTTATTTCCTTTTCTCATCGTTACCAGCTGCCACTGTTTTCCATCGACGCCCAGGGTTCTTGCGGCGCCAGGGCGTCGCCTTTCTGCAACAACTCGACGGAAATGCCATCGGGGGATTTTACAAACGCCATATGGCCATCACGGGGAGGTCGATTAATCGTGACGCCGTTGTCTTGCAGGTGTTGGCAGAGGGCGTAAATGTCATCCACTCGGTAAGCCAAATGGCCGAAGTTGCGCCCCCCGGTATACTCTTCCGGATCCCAGTTATAGGTCAGTTCAAGCTCGGGTGCCGTTAACCGCTCAGAACGAGGTTCGTCTTCTGGCGCGGCCAGGAAGACCAGCGTGAATCGCCCCTTCTCACTCTCTTTACGGCGCACTTCCGTAAGGCCGAGTAAGTCGCAGTAAAAATGCAGCGAAGCATCCAAGTCACTGACGCGCACCATGGTGTGAAGATATTGCATAGTCACTCCGTTATCTGAATAGCGGTAAAAAAACCCTTTACTGAGTATATTCGCTGAAAATTTCTGGTGCTTGGTGGCTGCCGCCCCAGCTCAATACGGCGTAGTCGTCCTCGCGTCCAGTCTCCATCCCCGGTGTACCATGGGACATGCCCGGAACGCTGAGACCCGCGACATCCGGGCGCTCTTCCAACAAACGTTTTATATCATCGGCCGGCACATGGCCTTCAATCACATAGCCATCGATTAACCCCGTATGGCATGACGCTAACTGCGGCGTTACGCCATTAGCCACTTTAATCTCGCGTATGTCACCGTCTCGGTGGTGGTTGACCTCAAAGCCATGCGCTTCTAAATGGGCTACCCAGTCGCCACAGCAACCGCAGTTAGGGTCGCTGTGTACATCGATCACCGGTGAAGCAACTACATGGAAACTTGCCGCTAGCAGTAGACTGCCTAGCAAGCCCCGACCTAGACAAGAGTGTGACATAACAGCACCTTTTTAAGTAACTCTGTATAATGAAGACTCATTACCTTATCTTAGCGGGCTTTTCCCGCCGGAGAAACCTGTGGATTCAGTTACTCAAGCCGCACTCGGCGCGACCATTGGCGGCGCTGTACTAGGCAGGCGCCTGGGGCGCAAAGCGATCATTATTGGCGCGCTGCTGGGCACGCTGCCAGACCTGGATGTAGCACTGGATTACGGTGACGCCGTTGCAAACGTGACGGAGCACCGCGGTTTTAGCCATTCGCTTTTTGTGCTCACAGGGTTGGCGACCCTGTTGGCGCTGCTGTGCGCGCGATTTGCGCCGGCAAAAGATATTAGCCTGCCCCGTTGGTGGTGCTTTTTTGCGCTTATTTTGCTTACCCATCCGCTGCTTGATGCGCTGACCACTTACGGTACCCAGTTACTTTGGCCACTTGAACTCGCTCCCGCCGCGTGGCCAATTATTTTTATTATCGATCCGCTCTATACGCTGCCGTTGTTACTTACTTTGGGAATCGCCCTCTTCTCTCAGCGGGTACGTAAAGCCTGTACCTGGGGACTGACCATCACGAGTGTTTACCTAATGATGGCAGCGGGTGCGAAATTATTGGTAGAACAACGCCTTGCCCCAGCCCTGGCGGAGCAGGGGCTGGAAGAAGCTCCGCTGCTGTTACAACCAACGCCGTTTAACATTGTGCTATGGCGCGCCACGGTGATTGACGGGGACCGCTATTATGAAAGCCTGATCAGTGTGTTTGACGGCGACCGTCAACCGCGTCTTGAGCCGCTGGTTCGTAACACTGAACTAGAGGCGTTCGCCCTGGCCAGCCAACATGGAGCGCGTTTAACGTGGTTTGCAGGCTCTTTTTTACGCTATGAGACGCGGGTTCTGGATGAAAAAGAGACGTTGGTCGCCACCGATATTCGACTCGGCTTCCCAGGCTTCCATCCGTTTAGCTTTACCCTGGCAACGTTAGAGGACGAACGTTGGGTACCGCTTGCAGTGAGCGAACAGTTGGAGAGTACCCGTGGCATTCAGATAGAAACGCTATCGCGTCTCGCCGCCCGTGCCGCAGGTAACCCCTCGGCCCTATGCGCCAGCGATTTCGAGGCGCATGAGTGGCGGGCCGAGCGTGTGGTTTATCGCTGCTGAGCGGCCTCTTTATGCGATAACCTTAGGGGGCAATGCCTTGGCCACAGCCGCTATACTGCTCCCCACCATAGGTCAGCGTAACGCGGGCGGGGAAGGGCTTTCCGCTCATGTTGTCAAAGCAGGCACCAGCGTCAATGCGCACACGAAAAAAGGGTTCGACGTCGGCGTTTTCAATCACCACCCGACCCGCTTCATTGTCCATCACGCTAACCATATACGGCAGTTGAAGACGCTCTTCCCCATAGTTCGTCTCCAGCGTCAGCGTTGGCGTGTCATTCGCTAGCGCCACCGTCCAGCCCGGCTCGTTACCCTGACCAAAGAACATCACACCGGGCTTGGCAGCGCGGGTTAAGGCGTCACGCTGCTCGGCCAGCGAGCACTGCAGCTGCCCTCGCGGCGTTTCCACTAATGCCTTGTCACCCCGGTTCCAGAAGCTGATCTCACCATCCTGGTAGCGGGCGCCGCTGGCCACGACGGCTTGGGGCAGCCGCCATGCGCCGTGTAGCGACCATAGGCGCAGGTCGTTGGCATTGGTGGCCGCCACTAAGTGCTGCTGAGCGGGCTCGCAGTGCCATGCATCAAACTGCCGGGCAGAGCCAGGAAAAAGCGCCGAGGGCAGAAAGGGCGCCCGATTATCCAGCGTTGCTTGGTTAGCGGCGTTCGTTTCTGCAGAGGGGGTGGCGGCACAGCCCCCAAGTACCGCCATCACACCGACGGCGACGATGGCCCCACCCCATGCGTTTAACGTATTCATTAACCGTGCTCCCTGTATGACGTATTCTATTGCTTGCTGAGCTACTTACCCACGTTTGAACGCCTGTAGATCGTGGGTATCGATACTCTCCACCTGGGGGGGCAACCCCAGCTGTTCGCGTTTGATTTTAACCTGCATTTTTTCCGCCAGCCGTTCTGCGTCGTCGTCGGTGGTGCGCCCGTTAAGCTCTGCCAACTGCGCCATGCCCTGGTGATAGAAAGTGAGCAGATCCAGCGCCGTGCGATTGTTCTCTTCCACCGCTTTACGCAGTTGCGAAAGGTAGCCACTGACTTGCGATAGGTGGTGCTTGAGCTGCCAAACGTAGCGCACTTCCGTCATCCATGGGGCGCTCACGCAGCACGGCAAATAGCGCGCTGGTGGCCAATAGCCCGAGCAACACGCCCAGGGCGTTGAGCCATAGGCTGCTGCCAAAGGTGGAGGTCAGCAGCATTGAGAACAGGAGGCCGAAAATAATCAGTTGCCCCGCCATGGCAAAGCTGATCATGCGGGCTTTGCGGCGGTAGGTCTCGGGGTCGTGATGTTCTAGGGTAAATACCATGGCCAGCCTCATTATCGCTGCAAACGCCCTATGATACGGGGCTGGCCAGGGCAAACAAGTAATAGT
>AXCI01003117.1_pt1 | contig 11946 bp, 17 predicted proteins | sample 182571 | NCBI WGS metagenome assembly AXCI01 (sample SAMN02359225, study PRJNA218796) | groundwater metagenome | isolation source: Mt. Simon Sandstone pore water sample D5872 at 1.8km depth, Illinois-Basin... | place: USA: Decatur, Illinois | collected 2009-05 | reverse complement strand
CAGTGCAAGCATATTTTCAAACCACAGCCGCCAACTCGAGCTCCCTCGGCTTCAATTAGCCTTGGTTAGAATGGTGCTGGCACCTGTCAAATCCCATGTCAATGTAGGTTACATCCCGCCATGCCGCTTGACGGCTAATCATGCCGTTCAAGGAATGCCAAATACGCTAGCAACCTAAACTACCCTTCCGTTCGTGCAATGGCATGTAGTGAATGAGCCGTCTGCATCTGCTTGATAGTGCCGCGTTCTTCGGCAGCGAGATAATAATATAAGTACGTCATGGCAGTATTTTACGAATCAAGTTTTTTACTTACTCATTGAGATTAACCTGCCGAGCGAGTTGCGACATAACACCCTATGCGGGCAACAGATAATCTTCAAATAATGTTGTGCTGCAACCATAGCAGTACAACATTATCGTAGGGATAGATTTTTTTATGTCGCAACAAAGTATTGCCATTGGGCCGATGGGTTTCAGCCTTCACCAGCTATTGATTGGTTTTTCTTTTATGTTAGCCCTCCTTGTCGGTGCACTACTGGGGATACTGCCATCTTAAGGGTTGTGCGAAATCCTGATTGTCCGATAACGATCGAGGCTGTGTGAAAACGCTTGAAGAGTCTCGGCCCGGCCAAAAAAAAGATAAAAAATCGCGCTCCCTCGCTAAATTTGAGTCATCTTCATTGCGGAATTTCTCCAGATTTCGCGTATGGGCGTCAACGTCTGGACGGCTTAACAGTTTTCACACAGCCTCGACCCAAAGCGGACATTCTTGGTAATGCAGCCGGAGCGCGAATTTCGTCATACGGCCTGATGTAAATTAATATCCCAAAAAATCATTGGCTTAAGAGGATCTGGCAGGCTACATTTACCAGGAAAGTGCCAGCACGTTCATTCGATCATAGAACGCGCCGTCTAATACGCTGTTAGCCCCTATTCGGAATTTCGAGAATGGCTGTAAAGAATCAGTATCAGGATCTTCTAAGATCAAAAATAGTATCGGCAGTATCCCAAGCAAGGGCAGCTGCTGGGTTTTCTCACCAAGGGGTTAAAGGGACAGTCCTGGAGCTCTTGGTTAGTCAATTATTTGAGCCACTACTCCCGTCAGACGTGGGGGTTGGGACTGGCCAAATAATAGATAGCTATACAGGTAAGCTGTCAGGCCAAGTAGACATCATTCTTTACAATAGGGCTATTCTCCCGCCGATCCTTATGGATGAGAAGGTTGGCATATTCCCCATTGAATCAGTTCTTTACACAATCGAGGTCAAAACAACGCTAAGCGCCTCAGAACTCAGGATGGCACACGATGGTGCCAAAAATCTTGCGCGCAATTTTGGGTATCTTCCCGGGCGGAAGGGCGATGACGGTAAGGAACAGCATCATCCTGTTGAAAAGCTTAGATCAGTAGTCTTTGCTTTAAATACTGACCTGACTGGTAGCGGTCTAAATGAAGCTGAACGTTATCGAAAATTATATGGTGGTGGGACAGCCCATATCAGAGCAATTTGCGTCGCTGGAAAAGAATATTGGTATGACAATGGCAATCATTGGATTGGCTTCAAAGATGGACAAGAATTCGATGAGGTCCTCGCGTTTATAGGTGGGGTTACAAATACATATCGTGAAGTTGCAGATAGTAGAGGACAGCCTTGCTTAGGGCATTATGTTATTCCAGAAGCAAAGAGCTTCCTAGCCACGAAATCTCGCGATGTTCCTTCGGTCACGCTTAATTGTGAGGAATGTGGTCTGGAAGGTGACATGATCCCGGATATAGGAGCCATGAATATCACAGTAAATGGGGCCCTATCTGCCAAAGAAAAGTGTCCAAGCTGTGGGGGAAAAATGACCTCAGAAAGCGGGACCTATGTCTTTAAAAATGGAGAGTTGGTGGATGGCTCGACGGGCTAACCAGGGGCTCAGCGGACCGCTTTTCCGGCGCGGCGCGCCTCCAAATCGGCCGCTGAGCCCAGGCGATAAGGCGCACGAACTATATGTTCCAGCTCACACTTGAAGCTCTAAATCGGATCCAGGAAGACCGTCTCTGCAGGATTGCGAAGCCTGACAATCGGCTCCAGTTAGAAAATGGTCCACCGTCGAAGGTGGACGGTCTTTACTGGCTCTATACCAGCTACACAAATGCGGAGCTTAGCTCAGCCGTTCCAAGCCAGAAGCGTAATTCAGTGCCCATCAACATAATTGCTGCTCGTCGCGAGAACTTGGGGATGATTTGCAGTCGCCAGGTCGATGGCTTTCATGTTGTTTACAACGGTATAGGTGGTGGTGGTCCAAAGCGGCACGGTGGCCTGAGAGAGCGAATTCTTCAAGAGTTTCGTGGGGGTGAAGGTACCGGTTCCTTGGCAATCTGCGATACGTCGCTAAGTGATCTGACTCGATGGCGCTACTCTTATGTCCTATGGTCCGAAATTGAACATACGGAGGCCATTGAGTACCTGCCGCTGGGGGAGCAACTAGAAACTATGTGGCGCCTTCATTTTGGTTGGCCCATCCTATGTGCAAGGTGAGGCAACTCAATGCGTCCTTACAAGTCACGGAAGGCGGACGCGTGAGACCCGCCGCTTCGTTCAGCGTTAAAGCGCTATATCAGTGACAACTAAAAGACCGCTCTTGGCCGAAATAGGAATGCACGAACATAGGTGCTATCGACCCAAAGCCGACATGGTGGCAAACGCAGCAGGCACGGTCATCGGTGTTATACAGCGCACCCGATGATTGGCACTATGTGGCCGAGCTATACTAATTATTTCGGTATTTCAGCACATTAGGGTATGTGTGCGCGTGGTATAACTTTGTTGAACACGCGCACACATACCACTTAGCTTAAAAATCAACGGAGAGGTAAATAAATGGCACTTGCATGGAAAACGGCAGCAAGAATTGCAGGAGGCCCCCTTGTTGGTCTTGTTATCGATGGGGTCGAAGCCTCATCAAAGTCTATGGATGAGGCATCTACGAAAATCTTGAGTCATTAAGGGAGGAAGCCGGTGATTTTCAACCCAGTTGTCCAAATGGCTGCCTCTAAGCAGCCTGTTTATTACGCTCAACTTCCTGCAGCTTGCAAGGGTTGAGCGATACCGAACCGGGTACCTCCCAGTTTCGGGTCTTGCCCGACCAACGCTGTGGATGTCGGCGCTTAGCACTTTCATAAACTGCTTTGCGGTGCTCAAGACGTTCTCGGTCGACACCTCGATGCCGGTCAGCAGGTGTCACGTACCGAAGGCCACTATGCAGGTGCTGTTTGTTGTAAGCCCGTTCGAACGTCAGCATCCAGTCACGCACTGCGCTTAGCGATGCAAAGCCCTTTGTGGGCCACGCAGGGCAATATTTGACCGTGCGGAACAACGCTTCCGAGTATGGGTTGTCATTGCTCACTCTTGGTCGGCTGTAAGACATCAACATCCCCAGCTCTGTTAACCTCGCTTTAAGCGTATAAGACGTCATCGGCGCGCCATTATCCGAGTGCAACACCGGGGGCTGATGCCAGCATCCTTCTCGCAATAAGGCGCGTTCCAACAAGTGTTTCGCTAACTCGCCTGATTCTGCATCATGGACTTCCCAGGCGATGATTTTACGACTGTAGATATCCATGATCAGGTAGAGATACCAGTGCTGGCCACGCACAACGGAGGCGCAATAGCTAATATCCCAGCACCAGACTTGGTTTGGCCCGGTTGCAGTAAAGCTCGTCGGCTCAGGTACTTGGCGGCGTGGTTTCATACGGCCCCGATGGTGCTGCTGGTGATGCTTTTTCAGGACTCGATAAAATGACGATTCGGAGGCCAGATAAACGCCTTTATCTGCCAGTAAGGGCACGATTTGAGACGGCGGCAGGCTCGTATACTCGGGGCGATTGCAGGCGTTTAAAATGGCCTGTTCCTCCTCGTGAGTCAGCTGATGCGGCTGACTGCCTTGTACCGCGTGTGGACGCTGATCCTCAACCACAGCGCCACACCCAGAACGCCAGCGTTTCAGCGTGCGCTCGCTCACGTCTATCATCGCCGCGGCTTTATAACGGGAAGCGCCTCCCGTTACCGCCTCGTCAAACAACGTAATGAGCCTTGCACGTTCCTCAAGAGGCGTCAGTCGTCCTCGCCGCTGTTCGGGTCTTCGCCGTACAAGGCGTCGAGCTTTTTGAGAGAACCAGCAGCGACGTTGTTTCCGCTAAGGCTCTGTCTTTACGGCGTACTTCCGCTTTGAGCTGCTTGATCGTCTTACGGTCTTCTTTCCGCTGTTTCTGAGCCGTTCTTTGCTGGTCTTCTTGTTGGCCAGCGCCCTCTAGACAAGCGGCTTTCCACTGTTGGATTTGCTCGGGATAAAGGCCTTTTTCGCGGCAGTAAGCACCCAGCTCTGCTTCTGACAGGGTGGCGGTTTCAATGATCACGGCGAGCTTGGCATCAGGCGACCACTCGTTGTCACTTTGGGTATACCCCGGCACAGGCACTCCTTTTTCTCGACACTGTTTTAACCAACTATACAGCGTCGCGTCAGAGATGCCTTCTTCAGTGGCCACCGAGACCACACTGCGATTGTGGGGTGGCAATAACTTTTTCAGAACGGCTGCTTTACGCTCTGCAGAATAACGTGGCACAAGGACTCCATGCCGCTCCCTCTGGATTAGTTTTAGGCGATACCGCCAACCGGACAACTAGGCTGACAGAGGGGGAAGCCGCAAAGCAGCAAATCAAAATGGACTATTCTCAGCACCAAGCCCGTGTTGCTCAAGAGATTGCTATAGCTAAGCGAATTGAGAGTGCTGCTGAAGTTGAAATTGAAGAGTATTACGATAATAGTGGCAAGGGCTCTGCGGGATTAAGTGTTAACGCGGAAACTCAAACTGGGTCAATGGGGCTATCTGGCGAGAATAGACGTGTTTCAAAGCGTGTTTATCGTTTTAAAGGAATATCAAGCGCCGATTCCGAAGTTTATGAGCAGAATGCCGATAGTCAAACCCAAAGCTAAAAAGGGCTACTGCCGGACAAATTTTTCTCTGTGCTAAAATCTTCCGCAGAGCGAGGCGTTAGCCATTACTGGAGAGTTTGTGGATACGGCAAAAATAGCTGCTCCTATCATGGGAGATAAGCTCTATCAGGTTAGAGCTCGGGCGGTGCTTCCGATCTTAGTGCGTCAAGCTGAAGCTGGGACACCAATCGTATACTCCGCATTAGCTAAAGAGGTTGGGATTCCAAATGCAAGAAACCTCAACTTCGTACTCGGAAGTATAGGTACCACCCTCGAAAATTTATCTAAAGCGTGGAAGCAAAAAATACCACCGATACAATGCCTTGTTGTGAACAAAAACACAGGGCTGCCTGGCGAAGGTGTTGGCTGGTTTCTTGTCAAGAAAGAGGACTTTTCAGCTCTCAGCAGGCGCCAACAACGCACCATCGTTGAGGCCGAGTTGCAGCACGTATATGCATACAAACGTTGGCTTGAAGTTCTATCTATCTTATCTCTGAGTCCAGTTGAGATAGATTATTCTGCGCAAATCAAAAAGGCAGCCGCCTTTAGAGGAGGCGGCGAGAGCGAGGCGCATAAACGCCTCAAGCAGTATATCGCTGGTAACCCCATAGTTGTTGGACTACCTGCCAGTACACCAGTTGGTGTTGCTGAGTTTGCTCTCGCATCTGGAGATGCTGCAGACGTTTACTTTGTAGATAAAAAAGATTGGGTTGCTGTGGAAGTGAAATCAGCAATCTCCAACGAAGCAGACATCACGCGAGGTCTTTTTCAGTGTGTGAAGTACAAGGCTGTTTTAGAAGCAATGCAGCTGTCTAGCGGACTACCGCAGAATGCACGTGCAATCCTTGCAATTGAGTCGGCATTGTCTCCAAAGCTTATTGCGCTCAAAAACGTTCTAGGTGTCGACGTTGTTGATTCGGTGCAGTTAAAAGGCTAACAAAGCCAAGCACAGCGACGGCTTTTTCGTTGCGCCTTCGGCTTCACTAAAGAGCCTCGCGTAAACATCAGGAGCATTTCATTGGCCGCTTCTGGCCGGGCAACGACGGCCTGAAAAAGGCCGTCGTTTGTTCTTATCAAACCTCTGTCTGTTCTGCCATATCCAACGCATCATCTACCTCTATCCCTAGATACCTGACGGTGCTTTCCAGCTTCGCGTGACCCAGGAGCAGTTGCACTGCCCTCAAGTTTTTCGTGCGACGGTATATCAGCGAAGCTTTTGTACGACGCATCGTGTGCGTGCCATACATTGACGCATCTAGACCTATTTCGGTAACCCAGGCTTTCACTATACGGGCATATTGGCGCGTTGAAAGATGCTTTGCGCTATTGATTCGGCTGGGAAACAAGAAGTCTTCGCTCCGGAGCTGAGCCAGCTGTATCCAGTCGATAATAGCGAAGCGAGTTTGCTCGGTAATTTCGAACTGGACAGGTCGATGTGTCTTTTGCTGCATCACAATGGCTCATGGAGATATGCACTCACCATGGGCTATATCCCGTACTCGTAAATTGACGAGGTCGCAGCCTCGTAATTTGCTATCGATGGCTAAATTGAAGAGGGCTAGGTCTCTCGTCTTTTTGGCAAGCTGTAGGCGAACACGTATGGCCCAGATATCTCGAAGACGCAGAGTCGCCTTCTGCCCAACCAACTTGCCTTTATTTCAAGGTGTAGGTGTACAGGAGATTTCAGTCAAAACGTTCATGGTATGTTCCTCCATCAGGTGGAGGTCAAAGAGTGGCTCAATTCATGCTCGTCATGTGCTAAGGTTAATTTACAGTCGGGGCTCGACCCAGAGCAGCCATTCCGTAAAATGCAGCAGGCCCACGAGCTTTGGATATTCAGCCTAATGGAAGATTAGTTATTATATCTGCCATCTATTTAGGGAGTACTTCGCAGGCTGAATTTTCCGGATAAACGTGCCGAAAAATTTATACACTCATAAGCTGGGAAGTTTAATACGCTGTTAATAATTCAAAAAAAGGGAGAAATTCATGGATAAAAAATTCGTTTGCCTGGCTAATTCAAGAAAAGTATCTGGTCGCTGCATTGCAGGGAAAGAGTTAATAAACGGAGTGTATGGAGACTGGATTCGGCCTATCAGCGAGAGAAATAGCCATGAAATATCCGAGGTTGATAGACGCTATCAAAATGGAAGTACTGCACAAGCTTTTGATATTATTAGTTTAAAGCTAAAAGGGAAGTCTGACCACCCTGCGCAAAAAGAGAATTATACGATTGATGATGGTTATTATTGGTTTAAAGAAGGCCGATATACTGACTCTCTTGATCTTTTGTTGGATGCGCCAGATTCGCTTTGGCAGTATGGCTACTCAAGCTACAATGGTACTAATGATCGCATCCCCACGGCTGTAGTAACTGTGGCAGGCTCATCGCTATATTTTATACTGCCGCAAAACCTAGAGATAGTTGTTCGTGTTGAAGGAGCTGAGTTCGGAAATGGTAAAAAGAAGGTCAGAGCATCATTTTCATTTAATGGTGATCATTATTTAATATCTGTTACAGACCCAGAAATCGAGCGAATTTATTTGGCGCAAGGTGAGGGACGGTATAAACCCACTGGCCAGTGTTATATGGCAGTTAGTTTGGGAGAAGCCTGGGAAGGCTACTACTATAAGCTAGCGGCTGGAATTTTCGAGGTTAATCAATGAAAGTTTACTCTATTGGGTTTACCCAAAAGAAGGCTGAGAGTTTTTTTGGGCTTCTACGTAATGAAGAGATAAAAACCTTAGTTGATGTCAGGCTCAACAATGTATCGCAATTAGCGGGGTTTGCAAAAAAGAATGACCTAATATTTTTCTGAAAGAGTTGTGCGCCATTGACTATGTTCACCTTCCAGATTTGGCGCCCACAAAAAGCATTTTAGATCCTTATAAAAAAGGAGCAATGTCGTGGGAAGAATATGAGGATAAGTTCATGAATCTCATGGCACAGAGAAAAGTTGAACATATTGATAAGGACATCATTAAGGATGGGTGTTTGTTGTGCAGCGAACATAAACCACACCATTGTCACAGAAGACTAGTTGTGGAGTATCTAAACAACAGCTGGGACGCTGAATTTGAAGTTAAACACTTGGTCTAAATACATGAATTTATTAATATTATATCCAAGTGAGTTCTTAAGCTTTAGTAAATTTGAGAGAAAACTAAAAAATATTTTGTCAGAAAATACACCCGGAACTATTAGTTATGTTTCGGACCCAAATGAGTTTATCGAAAAATATATTGCAGACTACCTTCCTGGTATTTCACAAAAAAACATTTCTGGAGCTGGCTTTGAGCAGGTTACTCATGCAGTCATATTTGATGATGGTGAAGAATTTTTAGAAGAAGTAGTCGATCTTAAGCTCAGGGGTGTGTTTGTAAGAAGGTTAAAAATAAAGATCACTAGAGTTATAAACATAAAGAAAGATACAGAGTATAAAGGTTTCACTTCGAATGAAAGCTATGAATATATTGGAAGGGGGTCTTATTGGGGTAATCCTTACTCAATGTATGAGTATGGTAATGATAGACATGAGGTTATAAGGAAGTTCAAATACGATTTTGATTTTGAGAAATTTCCAAATAAAGATAAGTCTGAAGTATACAAGTTGATGGGAAAAAGACTTGGATGCTTTTGTAAGCCAGAAGCTTGCCATGGTGACGTATTGGCAGACTTTCTGAATTCATGGGATGACGGGGAGTAGTGCTTAAATGCATTGCAGCGGACAAGCCGCTGAATGCGTCGTTAGCTGCCTAGAGGGGTGACCATGGAGCCAATCAAAGCTGATAATGCCAATGAACTTTTGGACGGAGTGGCGTCAATCGAAATTTCGGTTCCGTTGCGTACGGAAGGCAGGACAACAAACCACTGCGAAAGATGGTCTATGTGTCGTCTACTGGCCACGATCGCTGAATCGAAGTTTCTTCGCTTCCCGATAGAGGTAACTCACCGTGACCGACCGGATTTCCACATTAAGCACGGATCATTTGGTACTGGAGTTGAAGTTACAGAGGTAGTCCCGGCAAACGACGCGGCTATTGATGCCTACCGGGAACACAATGAAGCCGATGGGCCATTTTTCATTAAAAGACACCGACCAGGGGAGGATCGACTAACTGGAGCTGCACTGCGAAGCGCTGCAACCTCAGACAAGCCGGGTGATGGCTGGGAAGGCGATTCCGTAGAGCGTGAGTGGGTAGATGCAATGCGTGCGTTCATTTCGGCAAAAGTAGAAAAAGCAGTAAAGCCTGGATTCCAGTTGTTTCCTGAAAACTGGTTGCTTATGTATGACAATTGGTCGTTGCCAGGAGTTGACCGCGAAGATGCTGCAAAGAAACTGTCCGCCTCCATGAAAAGCGGTGACTTTGGGCCGTTTCAAAAGATCTGGATCGAATCACCGGACGCAATCAGGTGTCTTTCAATCTCTGGGGTGATAACGAGGCCAATCAATGACCTTTGGGCTAGTAGCTAACCAGGCGCTTCAGCCGACGTGCCACTCGGGTCACGCGCCTAAGCGTTGGCGTTTTTTCAGCCCACGCTGAATGTCCGCTTCTGGCCGAGGCTGTGTGAAAACTCTTGGAGAGTATGGGTCCGGCCAAAAGGTGATCAAAAATTGCGCTCCCTCACTAATTCTGAGTCACCTTCATTGCAAAAGTTCTCCAGATTTCGCGTAGGACGCCAACTTCTGGACGGCTGAAAAGTTTTCACACAGTCTCGGCCGTTTCCTGTCTTAACCAAAAAAGAAAGCTTGCCTCATTATTGGAACTGCCTCGCTGGGCAGCTCCAATTTATCCCGATATATACCTACAGATACCCTATCTCCACAAACGACTTGCACCCATCACTCCCCACCACGACGTGATCAATTACACGTATATCCATTAGCTCCAAGGCTTCCTTAAGCCGCTCGGTGATACGCCGATCAGAGTCGCTGGGGTCTGGATCTCCACTTGGGTGGTTATGTACCAGGATAACGGCAGCAGCGTTGTAGGCGAGTGCTGCTTTCAGCACTTCACGTGGGTAAACGCTAGCAGCGTCGATGGTCCCACGAAATAGCTCTTCAAAGCGGATAACACGGTGTTGGCTGTCGAGGAAAAGTACGCTAAATACTTCATGTTCATAGTCCTGAAGCAGTAACTGCAGGTGCTCGAATGCCTGCGAGGGCTGGGTGATCTTGCGGCCTTTGGCGAGCTTACGCCGCGCAAAGCGCTTGGCCATGGTGATGATGTCGGTTTCGGTCACGGGCGATGTTACATGGTAGGTGCCTGCCACTTCCCCGGCTTTGAGTTTGGCGTGTGTCATGGTTGCCTCCAAAAATAAAAATGCCGGGGTGGTAACCCCGGCATCTATGTCGTTAGGTAGCGTATTGAGTTTTGAGGTATGGGTTCCGTCACGCAGCCATCACTTGGCTGATGCGGCGTTCCATCTCTTCATGAAATGCTTCGACCCGTTCAGCAATAGTGCGAATCATGATGTCGTCTCGATAGGTGCGTTTGATAAACAGCGGCATGCCCGGCCAGTAGCTCACGAAATCGATCCATTCCCGTTCACTGACCCATAGGCCACCCTGGCATTGAGGTATGTGCTCATCGGGTATCTCGCCATTCAACAGCACTTCAATTTGGAACTTGGGTAGCTTGGTTTTGATTTCTAGCAGGCCGTTAGCGCCTACCAGGCTGTCGGGGGAGTAACCCACCTCGTGATTGAGGATAAAACCCACTTCCTGAGGCTGAGGTTCGCCGGTGGCATCGCAGTAAAGCGCACGTGCCACGCCTTCCAGCTCATGGCCACGACGGGTATGCGCGTTACCCTGAAACGGCTCTGCCAGCTCGCCGGTAATGCGCTCACCGATCAACTGGTGCATGTAGGTAATGGCCCCGGCACCCAGTCCACCAGGGCCTTTACCCTTAACCAGCAATGACTTTAGCTCCGACATGGTAACGCGCCCTAAGCGCGCCGCCAGCCACTCAGGGGAGCCTTGCGGCATAGTGAGTATCTGCATGGATGCCTCCTTTACTCAGGTAGGATTGGTACGCCGTTCACTTAACAGCTCGCTTGGAGAGGGATGCCCGAAGCTTGTCAAAGTCGCTATACGGCACTTGCACCGCTGAGCCGTACTTGCCGCTGAACCACTCCTGGGTCGTTGCGGGGCATTCACTGATCAGTCGTTGGATTTGGCCTGCCTGGAACGCGGTGACTGTCTTGATACCCGCCTTGGTACTGGCGTTGCCGTTATCGTCCTGGCCACGTGTGGTGATATTGAGTAGTGCAGAAAGGACATAGCGCTTGCCGTAGCTAGTAGAGGAACCAAACGCCTGCACGGCATTTTTGTTACCGCTCATATCCGCAGGCAATAGCATGCTGGTCTCTTCGCGGTGGCCATCCTTGTGCATCAGTACACCGGTTACTTGGATACCGCGCTCCTGCGTCTGAATACGAAAGCTCACCGCAAAGCCGTGCTTCTGCATGATCGGTCGCACCGTATCAACGATATCTTCCAAGGTGGCGTAGCAACCGTTGTTAGTTAGCCCTCGTTCCTCAATGCTAGGCAGCTCGGTCTGCATGGCCGCCATGGCAGCGCTATAGGCCATCATGGCCTGACGATCCATAACGCGTTCCTGCATCTGTAGTAAGCGCTCCATTTTGTCGATATCGACATCAGGGTTCAGCGCGGCACGCTCGATCACCTGGATGATCGCGGTGCTTTCGGCTGTAGAGGTCGACTCAACGGGGGATGCAGGGACAGCCGTGACGGCGGCGGCGTTGGCTTTGGTTGGGGGACTTACCGGGCGGGAAGAAGAATTTACCACATTAGATGATCGTGCCATGGGGCACCTCCATTGAAACAAGAAATGGTGGTGATGCCGTGTCGCCAGGCATCGTTATAAAGTGATCGCGGCATTACTCCGCTAAATGCTGGGCTAGCTCATTGGCGTTAATAGGCACTAGCCGTACCTCTGCTCGA
>AXCI01003915.1_pt1 | contig 11999 bp, 13 predicted proteins | sample 182571 | NCBI WGS metagenome assembly AXCI01 (sample SAMN02359225, study PRJNA218796) | groundwater metagenome | isolation source: Mt. Simon Sandstone pore water sample D5872 at 1.8km depth, Illinois-Basin... | place: USA: Decatur, Illinois | collected 2009-05 | reverse complement strand
CCCGTATCATTACGGAAGACGATCACCTCGGGTTTGATGACTTTCTCCAGCGCATCGACAATCTCATCCGCTAATGCCTGCATGCCTGCCGTATTGAGTTGCACGACGAGAACATCGCCAAAGCGATCGATCACCAAGCCTGGCAGCAAATCGCCTTCGCAGTGGATCAAACGGTAAAAAGGCTGGGTATAGAGACGCTGCCTTAGCGCCAACGCTTGGTTGAAGCGGTGCACAAACAGCGAGCGATCCAAGCGCATCTCAGGGTCCCGTGACATCACCCTGGCAGCAATTAACGAATGGGGATTCACATACGCAACGGCCATCACTTTGCCATTAGAGGCTTCAACCAGTGCGGTTTCGCCTGCCGCAAAGTTTTTCAGCGGCGTCTCTTTGATATCCACCTCATTGGAGTAGATCCAGAGATGACCCGCTTTCAGACGGCGGTCGGCATTTTTATTCAGGCGCAGGCGTTGGGTCACAGCAATCTCCAAAAATTTTGTCTTAACAACCTGTGTCTTAAAAACCTGTCCCTTAAAACTTAGACAAGGCAAAAAGATGAGGCTAAGCGATACTTAAATAAAACAGTAGCACTGATAGGTAGGCATTAGCGCTGGCAGCCGGGGCAGAACACGCTGGCACGCTGGCCAAGCGTAATGCGGCGAAGCTCAGCGCCACAGCGCACACAGGGCTGGCCGTGGCGGCCGTAAACATTTAGCCGCTGGGCAAAATAGCCGGGCTCACCCTGGCCGCTGACGAAGTCTCGCAGCGTGGTGCCCCCCTGGGTAATTGCTGCCGCTAGTACCTCCTTCACCGCCAGCGCCAGGGCATCATAGCGGGCACGGGAGACTCTCCCGGCCGCACGGCGCGGATCAATACCCGCCATAAACAGCGCTTCGGCGGCATAAATATTGCCAGCACCTACCACCACCTGGTTATCCATCAGGAACGGTTTTACGGCCACGCGCTTGTTGCGCGAGAGCGTATAGAGCCATTTGCCGTTAAAGGCATCAGACAGCGGCTCGGGGCCCAGGTGCGCTAGCCGCTTATCCTTCGCTGCGTCCGCAGCCTGCCAATCCACAAAGCCAAACCGACGAGGGTCGTGATAGCGCAGCACATAGCCGCTGGCCGTCACGACGTCCACGTGGTCATGCTTTTTAGGCAAATCCCCCACCCGGGCAATCCGCAGACTACCTGACATACCCAGGTGCCATAGCAGCGTGTCACCCGCATCGCCTTCATGCGCACTAACCGATTGAATAGGCATCTGCAGATACTTTGCCCGCCGCCGCAACACGCCAATCCGCGCACCCACCAAGCGCTCGACCAAGTCATCCGGTACGGGCACCCGCAGGCGCGGCTGGCGCACCAGCACTTCGGTGACTTCCTGACCTTCCATATAGGGAGCAATCCCGCGCCGGGTTGTTTCAACTTCAGGGAGTTCGGGCATAGTTAGATAGCGTACCAGCCGGTAATGACAGCTTAATGAAGATGGGTTAGCGAAGCATACGATGGGTGAAAGACATGCATGCAAAAACCCGGCTTGAGCCGGGTTTTTGAACAGGCAATCGCCTGCAGAGAAAGCCGATCATGACCGCTTGCGCGATTACTTAATCTTGGCTTCCTTGTAGATAACGTGCTTACGGACAACCGGGTCGAATTTCTTGAATTCAAACTTGTCCGGCGTGTTCCGCTTGTTCTTATCAGTGGTGTAGAAGTGACCTGTACCGGCACTAGACACCAGCTTGATTTTATCGCGCATGGTTCAACTCTCCCAATAGGCTTACTTAGATAGCGTCGCCACGCTTACGAATAGCGACCAACACAGTGTCGATACCTTTCTTGTCGATGATACGCATTCCTTTAGTGGAAACGCGCAGCTTGACGAAGCGGTTTTCAGACTCGACCCAAAAACGGTGGGTGTGCAGGTTGGGCAAGAAACGACGACGTGTCTTACGCTGGGAGTGTGAAACGTTATTTCCAGTTACCGGACGCTTGCCGGTAACCTGACATACTTTGGACATTAGAGCCTCCAACTGCTTGGCCAGGATATGATTACCTGAGTGTTCAAAACTGTCGGGCAAACCGGAGCAGGGAAGGTATCGGCGCCGTTAACCGCCAAGCTTTATCCAAATCCGTTATTCAACCCAAGTTTAAAGGTGGCACTTTATACCAGAGCACCCGGCTTTCAGCAAGCAAAACCCACCAAAAAGGCTTAAAATGCCATTTTTTGCTCATTTTACTTAGCTAATACTGCGTTGCACACTGCATATTGGTTTTGCTTATAGCCAGCCACGCTCGGCAAAAGAGACCACCTCACCATCTCCCACCACGAAATGATCCAACACGCGCACTTCAAAAAGGGCGAGGGCGTCTTTTAACCGTTCAGTGATACGTCGATCAGCATCGCTAGGCTCTGCCACACCAGAAGGGTGGTTATGCGCCAGGATAACGGCGCCAGCGCTCAATTCTAAGGCGCGCTTGGCAACTTCGCGGGGGTAAACAGATGCGCTGTCTAGGGTACCGCGAAATAGCGATTCATAGCGAATAATTCGGTGCTGGGTATCCAAAAAAAGCACCGCAAACTCCTCATGCCCTAAATGACGTAGCTGCGAACTCAGGTAATGGCGCACCAAGGCCGGTGATGTCAGCGCATTGCCTCGCGCCAACTGGCTGGCTAAATGGCGCCTCGATAACTCAAGCGTGGCTTGCAGTTGAGCGTATTTGGCGCTCCCCAATCCCCTGGCAGAACAGAAACTCGCCTGATCGGCCTCGAGCAGCTGACGCAAACCACCGAAGCTGCTGAGCAAATCTCGCGCCAGATCGACCGCTGAACGCCCCTGCACGCCAACGCGCAGAAAGATCGCCAGTAACTCTGCGTCTGAAAGCGCCTGGGCGCCCGCATTTAATAACTTCTCCCGGGGCCGCTCACCCTCTGGCCAGTGATTGATACCCATTGTACCTTCCCGCGTTACCTGCCCTTGATCATTAACATTCACTGCCGTCATGCTAGGCTTAACTGATCACGCTCAAGCTCATTAAACCTAGCTTAACCCTGTTTCCCCCTAATATGCCAAATTGGTGGTGCCAGTGGTATGGTAAGCCTCCTCACGAACGCTGATGTGGATCACTGCCATGGCTTCTGTTGTTGATGCAACAAGTACCCTGACTAACGCGGTTACCAATGCCTCGACGCTCGCTGGCAAGCGGGTGCTGCTCGGCGTTAGCGCAGGTATCGCGGCGTATAAAAGCGCGTTGATTGTTCGCCTGCTTAAGCAAGCCGGCTGCGACGTGCGCGTCGTAATGACCCAAGGGGCTCAGGCCTTTATTACGCCGCTCACGCTGCAGGCGCTCTCCGGCGAGCCGGTGCGCACCTCCCTCCTTGACCCCGAAGCGGAAGCGGGCATGGGCCACATCGAGCTGGCCCGTTGGGCGGATGTCGTGCTGATCGCGCCGGCCACTGCCGACCTTATCGCCCGCCTGGTGCATGGCATAGCCGATGACTTGCTCACCACGCTCTGCCTGGCGTCAGAAGCACCCAAACTGATTGCTCCGGCAATGAACCAAGCGATGTGGCGGCACGCCGCCACGCAGCGCAACGTAGCGCTGCTCCAGCAGGATGGTTGGCAGCAGATAGGTCCCAATGCGGGTGATCAAGCCTGTGGCGACGTCGGCCCGGGTCGCATGAGTGAACCTGAAGAGATCTTCAACGCCGTAACGGCTCTGTTTACAGCGCGTATCGCCGCTTATTCAAGCGCCTCGGGCACTGCTCCCCATGTAGTCATAACCGCCGGGCCTACACGTGAGCCGCTGGACCCGGTGCGCTACATTTCCAATCACAGCTCGGGAAAAATGGGCTTTGCGTTAGCCGCCGCGGCAGTGTCTCAAGGGGCCAAGGTGACGCTGATCAGCGGGCCGGTTAACCTGCCCACACCGCCGGGCGTCACGCGGGTTGACGTGGAGTCAGCCGAACAGATGTACGCAGCGGCGCAGCGGCTAGCCCCCGGGGCAGCGCTGTTTATTGGTTGCGCGGCGGTGGCAGATTATCGTGCGGCAGCCCCTGCCGCGCAGAAGCTTAAAAAGCAGGAGGATAGCGATACACTGACCCTGACGTTAATCAAAAATCCTGACATTATTGCCAGCGTCTCGGCGCTTCCCAGCGAGCAGCGTCCGCTAATCGTCGGCTTTGCCGCCGAAACCCAAGCGATTGAGCGCTACGCCCGGGATAAATTAGCGCGCAAAGGGCTGGATATGATTGTGGCGAATGACGTTTCCCAGGCAGGCCTGGGGTTTGGCAGCGACCAGAATGCCGCCTGGCTACTTTGGCGCACTGCAGAGGGCATCGAAAGTCGCGCAGAAGCGCCCCAGCCGAAAACCCAGCTGGCCGCCACCATCCTTCGCCAAGCATTCGAGCTGCTATCGAAAAAAGTTACTGATATCAATTCTGGAGAGCCCCAATGAGCGCCCGCCCCCGTCTTCAGTGCAAAGTATTAGATGACCGTTTGCACGACTACCTACCCCATTACGCCACAGCGGGTTCCGCGGGCATGGATTTGCGCGCCCTGCTGGACGCGCCTTTGACACTGGCCCCTGGGGAATGCCAGCTCGTGCGTACCGGCATTGCCATCTATATTGAAGACCCCAGCCTTGCGGGCATGATTCTGCCACGCTCCGGTTTAGGGCATAAACACGGCATTGTATTAGGCAATTTAGTGGGTTTAATCGATTCGGATTACCAGGGCGAATTAATGATTTCGGTCTGGAACCGGGGCCAGAGCACGTTTACGCTCACACCTTTTGACCGGCTGGCTCAGTACGTTCTCGTCCCTGTGGTACAAGCCGAGCTTGCAATAGTGGATGCCTTTGAAGACTCCTTAAGAGGCAGCGGCGGATTTGGCAGCACCGGCAGCCAGTGACGGCTTTGCCTACATGCATTTTTAACGGGAAGTCCTATGAACGCCCAAACCGTACCCGCTTCAATATTTCGCGCCTACGATATCCGCGGCATTGTCGACGACACGCTCACCGAGGAGACGGTAGAGCTGATTGGCCGCGCCGTGGGCTCTGAAGCCGCTGCCCGGGGCGAATCCAGCGTAGCGGTCGCACGCGACGGTCGCCTTTCGGGCAAGCGGCTACAAGCAGCGCTAATGCGAGGCCTGAAGGCTGCAGGTCGCGACGTTATCGACATCGGCATGGTGCCCACGCCGGTGCTCTACTTCGCGACTCATATTCTGGAAGGCACCCAATCAGGCGTCATGGTCACCGGTAGCCATAACCCGCCTGACTATAACGGCTTTAAAATTGTGCTGGGGGGTGAAACGCTCTCTGGCGATGCCATTACCGCCCTCTTTGAGCGCATTCAATCTGGCAACCTCGAGAGCGGCCAAGGCATCGTTACCCAACAGGATCTCCGCGAAACGTACCTCGCGCGCATTTTAGGCGACGTTAAGATCAATCGACCGATCAAAGCGGTAGTGGATTGTGGCAATGGGGTCGCAGGCGAACTTGGTCCACAGCTTTTAACGCGCCTTGGGATTGAAACGGTGCCGCTCTTTGCCGAGATCGATGGCCACTTCCCCCATCACCACCCTGACCCTGGCAAGCCGGAAAACATGCAGGATCTAATGCGCAAGGTGCAAGAAACGGGCGCTGATATTGGTCTTGCCTTTGATGGCGATGGCGACCGGCTAGGCGTTGTGACGCCCACCGGCAAGCTGATTTATCCCGACCACCTGCTGATGGTGTTTGCTACCGACATGCTTGCACGCCAACCCGGCGCCAGGGTCATCTTTGACATCAAGTGCACCGGCAATCTAGTCAAAGTGATTAGCGATGCCGGCGGTGAGCCTGAGATGTGGCGTACCGGACACTCACTGATCAAGGCGCGTATGAAAGAGACGGGCGCGCAGCTGGGTGGTGAGATGAGCGGACATATTTTCTTCAAAGAGCGCTGGTACGGTTTTGATGATGGTCTCTACACCGCCGCTCGCCTGACCGAGATTCTCGCCAACCAATCCGAGGATGCCGACACGTTTTTCGCCCGCTTTCCCCAAGACGTTGCCACACCGGAAATTAACATTGCGGTTACCGACGCTAACAAATTTTCTCTGGTGGAGAAGCTTGCTCGCGAGGGAGACTTCGGCGAAGGTATAAAAACAACGCTGGACGGCATCCGCGTTGATTACCCGGATGGTTGGGGGCTGTGCCGCGCTTCTAACACCACCCCCGCCCTGGTAATGCGCTTTGAAGGCAAGACCGATGCCGCACTGGCTCGCATTAAAACGGTGTTTAATAACGCGCTACGGCGCATCGCGCCAGACATTGAGCTGCCTCAGTGATGAGACAACGCTCAAACAGTACTTCAAATAGCTCTTCAAACAGTTAGGCGCCCAAGGGATCGCGCGCATAGAAAGTGCGACCCTCACTACTCAATTAGTATAAACGTTAGCCGCATAATAAACGTTCGCAAGGGACAACCTCATGAGTTCAGCCAGTCGCGACCCCCAGGTCGTTGTGGAGGTGCTTTCCGAAGCCCTCCCCTATATTCAGCAGTTCTCCGGCAAAACCGTAGTGGTCAAATATGGCGGTAACGCCATGACCGAAAGCACCCTAATCGACTCCTTTGCCCGCGACATCGTGTTAATGAAGGAAGTCGGCATCAACCCGGTGGTAGTACACGGCGGCGGGCCGCAGATCGGTGACCTGCTCAAAAAGCTCAACATCGAGTCGCGCTTCGTCAACGGCATGCGTGTTACCGACTCGCAAACCATGGACGTGGTCGAGATGGTGCTGGGCGGCTTGGTCAACAAAAGTATCGTCAACCTGATCAACCAAAAGCGGCGGTAAAGCGATCGGTTTGACCGGCAAAGACGGTGCGCAAATTCGTGCCCGCCAGCTCAAGGTGGAGCATCAAAGTCCCGAAATGACGGCTCCCGAGATCATTGATATCGGGCATGTAGGCGAAGTGGAATCCATCTCTACTGAGCTTATTGAGATGCTGGCGGCTCGCGATTTTATCCCCGTGATTGCGCCGATAGGCGTCGACGCCGCAGGCCATAGCTACAACATCAACGCTGACCTGGTCGCTGGCAAGATTGCCGAAGCACTTAACGCTGAAAAGCTGATGCTGCTCACTAACGTCGCCGGGCTAATGAACGCCGAAGGCGAGGTGTTGACTGGCTTGACCACCGCGCAAGTCGATGCCCTGATCGAAGATGGCACTATTTATGGCGGCATGCTGCCCAAAATTCGCTGTGCGCTGGATGCGGTAAAAGGTGGCGTGAACAGCTCGCACATCATTGATGGCCGTGTCCCCCACGCGGTATTGCTGGAAATTTTCACCAATGCCGGGGTGGGCACCCTAATCACGGACGCGAGCTAAACGCGACGGAGGGCACGTCATGAGCGAAGATCAAAAACCTCGTCGCCGAGAGCAAATTCTCCAAGCCCTGGCATTAATGCTTGAGGAAGATAGCGGCAAGCGCATTACTACCGCCGCGCTTGCCCGTCAGGTCGGCGTTTCAGAAGCAGCGCTTTACCGTCACTTCCCCAGTAAAGCAAGGATGTTTGAGGGACTGATTGATTTTATCGAAGAGAGCATCTTTGCGCGTATTACGCGCATTTTAGAAGACGTACCCGACGCCACCACCCGCTGCGGCACCATACTCGCGCTGCTGCTGGGCTTCGCTGAAAAAAATCCTGGCCTGGCACGAGTGATGGGGGGCGACGTACTCACCGGCGAAACCGCCCGGCTACGCCAGCGGATCAATCAACTGTTTGAGCGCCTGGAAATGCAGCTTAAACAGATCCTGCGCGAAGCGGAACTGCGTGAAGGACTGCGCCCCACTATCCCCGCTTCTGCCGCTGCTAATTTGCTAGCGGCCCAGGCGGAGGGGCGTATTTCACAGTATGTGCGTAGCGACTTTAAACGTTTGCCCACCGAACACTGGGAAGATCAGTGGTCGCTGCTATCGGCCCACTTACTGCGCGCCACGGCACAGACTGCTTAAACTCGGGTGCTGGCTGCACAAAAAAACCGGCGCCCTCTCAAGGGGCCGGTTTTTTTATACTGAAGAGCCACACAGGGTGCGCTCAGTGTGGCCTTAGGCGACCATCTCTTCGCCCATTTTTTGGCGCAGCTTTTTCATGGCATTTTTTTCAAGTTGACGGATACGCTCGGCGCTAACCCCATAAACGTCGGCCAGATCGTGCAGCGTTTCTTTGCTATCGGCCAACCAGCGGCGCTGGAGGATATCCCGCGAGCGTTCATCAAGCCCTTCAAGAGCGAGCTGTAAACGGCGCGTGGAGTCCTCTTCAAAGTTGCTGTCTTCTAACTGGGTAGCGGGGTCTGAAGCAGCATCGTCCAAGAAGTGTACGGGGGCCTGGTAGGTGCTTTCATCGTCTTCGCCCGCCGGGGCATCAAAGCCTGCATCGAAGGAAGACAAGCGCCCTTCCATATCGCGTACGATCTCAGGCTTGACGTCGAGATCCTTGGCGATGGCCGCCACTTCATCGTTATTCAACCATGCCAAGCGCTTCTTAGCGCTACGCAGATTAAAGAACAGCTTACGCTGGGCTTTGGTGGTGGCGATTTTAACGATCCGCCAATTGCGCAGCACAAATTCGTGGATCTCTGCTTTAATCCAATGCACGGCGAAAGAGACCAAGCGTACGCCTTGGTTAGGGTCGAAGCGTTTGACGGCTTTCATCAAACCGACATTACCCTCTTGGATCAGATCGGCCTGGGCTAACCCGTAACCGGAGTAGCTGCGCGCGATGTGAACCACAAAGCGCAGGTGAGACATAACCAGACGCCGGGCGGCTTCAAGATCGCCGTCATCGTATAGACGGTAGGCGAGCTCGCGCTCTTCATCGGCACTTAAAACCGAAATTCCATTAACGGCGCGGATATATCCGCCCAGATCACCGCCGGGTGAAAGCTGACCCACCGGTATAAGACTAGTACTCATGTGCAGGTGGTCTCCCCTGTAACCCATCGTGGTTGACGTAGCACGTTCTCGATTACCTAATTACCCTGACGCTGTTTACCATAACTCTATTACAAAGACCTCTGTTACAAAGACCTCTGCTACAAAGTTACAAAGACCTATCTAATACTACAGAGGCGTTACCTATTAAGACATTGTAGCGAGAAGAAGGTTCACGCAGCGACCTGCTGAGCTTGCCGTTGTGGCCTTCACCCAGCAGCCTCGCGTTCAATGCATGAACCAGGTCATTTTGGCCGAATACTTGAGAGATGACGAGTGACTGCCAACCAAGCGCCCAACCAGCCTAATAGTGTACTGCAAGATAGCAGAATTGTAGAGCCTGTCACGTCGAGTTGGGGTAAAGAGAAACTCGCCCCGTAACTTGCCGCCAGAGCGGATACCGGCAGGGACAGCCAGTGATTGCCCACACCTAGCAGACCCAGCGACAACAGCCCCCCGCCTAAACCGTACCAAGCGCCACTGTACAGAAAAGGACGCCTGACAAAGGCGTGCGTGGCACCAATAAGCATAACGACTTCAATTTCCCGGCGGCGACTCTCTACCGAGAGGCGAATGGTGTTGCCGACCACCAGCAGCACGCCTAAACCAAACAGCGCGCCTAGCGCCAGCGCCACACGGCGGCCTAGTTCCGCCAGATTTCTCAGCCGCTCTACCCAGGCCAGATCCAGGCGCACCTCATCAACCCCAGTGAGCGCTTCAAGGCGGGCGGCCAACTGCTGCATGGCCACCGGGTCAACGCTTTCCGGGCGCACTACCAGACTGATAGGCAGTGGGTTACTCTCCAGCCCTGCCAAGGCATCATCGAGCCCCAGCGATTGCTGGAACTCCGCCATTCCCTGCTCGGCGCTGATCAACTGGGTGTCGAGCACGTCCGGCTCCGCGCGAACCGCCTCTTCGATACGCAACGACTGGGCATCATCGGCACTCAACTCGAGGTAAACCGTTAGGGTGGCGCTCTCATCAAGCTCGGCATCCAGCAACCGCGCACTGTCCAGGGTTAACCACAGCGCAGCTGGCAGCACCAGCGCTATGGCAATCGCCAGCATGGTCAGCAGATTACCCAGCGGATAGCGTATCAAGCGCTGAAAGCTATCCCACCCCATGCTGCGGTGATGGCGCCCCCAGGCCCGTAGGCGGCTGGAAAAGCGCGTTTGTTGCGATCTGGCGCCCCGCTGTGGCGCCTGAGCTTTCTCAACCGCTGGTTTAACAGCGGCTTTACGCGGCGTTTTCAAGGCCGCCCCCTGGCGCCGCTTGGGTGTCGCGGATGACTTCATACCGCCCCCTCATCGGCGACCAGCCTGCCGTCGCTTAAGCGCAGAATGCGATGGCGCAGCCGGGCAATTAGGGCCAAATCGTGGCTGGCGATCATCACCGTGGTACCAATCCGATTAAAGTCCTCAAACAGCGCCATGATATCCGCCGAGAGCTGAGGGTCCAGATTGCCCGTGGGTTCATCGGCAAGCAGTAAGGCAGGCTTATTCACCACGGCACGGGCAATGCCGACCCGTTGCTGTTCGCCGCCGGAGAGCTCTATGGGCAACGCCTTTTCACGGTGCAAGAGCCCCACCTTGTCTAACGCGGCGCGCACGCGGCGAGACGCTTCCCGCGGTTCGACCCCCTGAATATCCAGGGGGAGAGAAACATTGTGAAAAATACTGCGATCAAAGAGCAGTTGATGGTCCTGGAAAACCACGCCAATTTGGCGCCGATAGAACGGCACTTGGCTGGCATGCAGCTGGGCAATATCGTGCCCCGCGACAACGACGCGTCCGCGACTCGGTTTCTCAAGGCGCATGACCAAGCGTAGTAGCGAGCTTTTACCCGCCCCGGAGTGGCCGGTAAGAAACACCATCTCACCCCGGGCAACCCGAAAGTTAAGATGCGCCAGCGCCTCAAAGCGCCCGCCGTAGCGTTTTCCCACATGCTCAAAGGCGATCATGCGCTGGCATCGTCCCCTTGACGGTCAAATAGCGCTTGGACAAAGTCATTGGCTTCGAAGGGACGCAGATCGTCGATGCCCTCCCCCACGCCAATGAAGCGAATCGGTGTTTCTAGCTGTTTTGCCAGCGCGAAAATAATCCCACCTTTGGCGGTGCCGTCCAGCTTGGTTAGCGTAATCCCGCTGACCGGCACGGCGTCGTTAAAGGTGCTGGCCTGGGAAATGGCGTTTTGCCCAGTGCCTGCATCCAGCACCAGCATCACTTCATGGGGCGCGGTGTCATCTAGTTTCTGCATCACCCGATGGACTTTTTTCAGCTCCTCCATCAGATGGCTTTTGTTATGCAGCCGCCCGGCGGTATCGGCGATCAGTACATCAACCCCCCGCGCGGTGGCGGCCGCTACCGCATCATAAATCACCGAGGCGCTGTCCGCACCGGTGTGCTGGGCGATGACCGGCACCTTGTTGCGCTCGCCCCAGACTTTGAGCTGTTCAACCGCCGCCGCCCGGAAGGTGTCACCGGCCGCCAACATAACGCTTTTGCCTTCGCGCTGAAAACGCTGGGTGAGCTTACCGATGGTGGTGGTTTTGCCCACGCCATTAACTCCCACCACTAAAATAACAAACGGCCCCTTGCCTGCCTTCTCCAACACAAGCGGCTTGGCGACCGGCGCCAGCATGGTGGACAACTCCTCTTGCAGACCACGGTAGAGGGCTTCGGGGTTGTTCAACTCTTTGCGCGAGACGCGCGCCTCCAGGCGACCAATAATCTCGGTGGTCGCTTCAATACCCACGTCAGCCATCAACAGCTGCGTTTCCAGATCTTCCAGCAGCTCGTCATCGATCTGCTTTTTACCTAAAAACAGATCGGCGATGCCATCGGTTAAATTGGCGCGGGTTTTCCCCAGGCCTGACTTGATACGCGCAAACCAGCCTTTCTGGTCACTTTTGGCAGCCACCGGCTTCTCTTGCAAGGCAGGTGGCAGCGATGTCTCACGGGCGGGCGCAGGCGTCTGCTCTGGCTCTGGCTCTGGCTCTGGCTCTGGCTCTGGCTC
>AXCI01000164.1_pt1 | contig 12081 bp, 11 predicted proteins | sample 182571 | NCBI WGS metagenome assembly AXCI01 (sample SAMN02359225, study PRJNA218796) | groundwater metagenome | isolation source: Mt. Simon Sandstone pore water sample D5872 at 1.8km depth, Illinois-Basin... | place: USA: Decatur, Illinois | collected 2009-05 | reverse complement strand
GACGCCGCTGGTATGGCTTCATCCGGTACAGCTGGAGGGGCGACGTATTAGCCGCGTCTCGTTAGGCTCACGGGCGCGCTGGGAGTCACTGGATGTCCGGCCCGGTGACCAAGTCGCGATCTCCTTGTCGGGCTTAACGATTCCCCAGTTAACAGAGGTGGTGTGGCACACCCAGGAACGCTCACCACTGACGCCGCCGTCGCCCCAGCGCTACCATCTGCTTAGCTGTTTTGCGTTAACGCCTGGCTGTGAAAACCAATTGTTGGCGCGGCTCAGCTACCTTGGCGAGCAGCTCGGCATGCAGGGTGTCGGTGAGGGTACCTGGCAAGCGCTAATGGAGGCGGGCGTTGTCACTCATTTGCTGGGCTGGCTGGACGTTGAACCCAGCCAACTACGCGAGGCCTACGGCATTGGTGATGCCACCGCTGACGCGCTACTAGAACAGTTTCAAGTCGTTCAGAGCCAGCCGTTTGCGGCCTGGTTAGCGGCGCTGGGAGCGCCGCCGGGTAGCGAGTCGGTTCGCGGGAACTGGGATGAGCTAGCGGGCTACCAGCACGCACAGTGGCAAGCGGTTCCCGGCGTTGGCCCGGTGCGCGCCGACGCGCTGGTCGCATTTTTTAGCCACCCCGATGTGCAGGCGATGGCTCGCCAGCTTAACGAGGCGGGTGTCGCCGGTTTTTAGCCCAGTCCTGTGAGTCGCAGCATTAAACCCAGATAAAGCGGAATCAGTAGCGGCGCGAGCAGCGTCGTCACCAGTACGGCCAGCGCACCCTTTTGCGGCTGAATGCCCAGCTCCATAGCGACCACCACCACGTTAGCCGCCATGGGCACTACGCCTATCAGCAGCAGTGCCATGGCAAGCTCAGTGGAGAGTGGCGAGACCCACTGCAACAGAACAACGGCCACTAACATGACGAGTGGCCATAACAGGTAGCGAAGGCCCAAGCAGGCGGCTACAAAGCGTGTATCCCAGGCGGCAAGCGTGACTTGGCTAAGCGTCATGCCGATAATCATCATGCCGAGCAGCGTATAAGTGGCAGGGAATACGGCCAGCGAATTCATTGCCGCCGCGGGAAGGGTTATTTCAAGGGCGCTAAGCAGTAACGCGAATAGGAACGCATAGATCAGCGGTAAGCGTGAAATTTTGATCAGGCTCTCGCGTACTGAAAAACGCCCGCGTGCGCTAAGGTAAAAGCCCACGGTAAATTCGTAAATATTAATCCCCAGCATACAGAACAGGTAAAGCGTAACCCCCTCGGGGGGCAGTAAGATCAGCGCAATCGGCAGACCAAAATAGCCGGTATTGCCCGTTCCTGAGGAGAACGCCAGCAGGGCCGCTTCCTGTTCACCAAACCGGTGGCGAGTAACACGCTGCACCACCAGGGCCATTAGGCTGGCCAGAATGAACAGCGCTAATGTGAGTATGAGGTAGTCAGGCGTTGGGCCGCCGTTCATCAGCGCGCGAAAAATCGTAAAAGGCGCGATCAGGTAGACCAGCAGCGTCGCTATCGGACGCGGATCTAGCTTGAGTCGCTGGGCGGCGAGCCAGCCTAGCCCCACGTAGCTGAGTAGCATAAGTAACGGCCCTACGAGCGCCCCCGGTGCAAGATCCATTTTATCTCCCGTTGTAGATGGTGGCTCGCTAACATGAGCCGAATTAAAGGCCAAGCGTGGAATCTTTCATTAGCCCCGGCGCGCTGGAACAGCGAGAATACCTCAAAATATCATCGCTTTTGATCACGAATAAGGAAATCCCATGAGTAGCCATGAGCATCCGCTAGGTATCAGCTTTGAATTCTTTCCGCCCAATACCGATGCCGGGCGCGACAAGCTGATCCACGTTCGCGATGAGCTGGCCGCCCGCAACCCACGGTTTTTCTCGGTGACTTACGGCGCCGGTGGATCTACCCAGGCACGAACCCGTGAGGTGGTGCGTGCGGTCGGTGATAGCGGCATTAATACCGCACCACACCTTTCTTGCATAGGCAGTGAAAAAGTGCAGTTGCGTGATCTGCTGGCGCAGTACCGCGAGGAAGGGATCGACAGTCTCGTCGCGCTGCGGGGTGACATGCCTTCTGGCATGGGAAGCATTGGCGAGCTGCGTTATGCCAACGAGCTGGTTGAGTTTATTCGCGCAGAAACGGGCGATCATTTCGATATTGCGGTGGCGGCTTATCCTGAATCTCATCCCCAGGCGGCTAATCTTGATAAGGATGTAGAAAACTTTGCGCGTAAAATGAAGGCGGGCGCCAATATGGCCATCACCCAGTACTTCTTCACCGCTGACGCCTATTTCAACTTTGTCGATAAAGCCCGCGCGCTAGGCGTTAAACAGCCGATTATTCCCGGCATTATGCCGATTACCAACTACACCAAGCTGGCACGTTTCTCTGACGCCTGTGGTGCCGAGATACCGCGCTGGATTCGCAAGCAGTTGGAGTCCTATGGCGACGACAGCGAAGCGATTGCTGCCTTTGGTACCGATGTGGTGAGCCGTCTGTGCCAGCGATTGCTGGATGGTGGCGCGCCGGGCCTGCACTTCTACACGCTGAACCAAGCGGCGCCGGTGCTGAAAATCGTCGATAACCTGACCGACTAACCACGCCACTTTATGGGCCGACCTTACGCCTATTAAAAAGCCCCGCTCAACGTCGTTGAGCGGGGCTTTTTACGTTCAGCGTTGGCGGTCTAAACCCATCAGCCCGCTTGCGCCGTTTTGCGGCCACCACCATGCACCTTGCGCTGCATCATGAATAGCACGATACCAATGGCAAGGCCGGCAATGTCGGTATAGATACCGCCGTAGATTAAAAACAGTGCGCCCACCAGCATGACGACACGCTGCACCAGGTTAACGGGGCCAAAGAACCACGCTTGAACCATACCAGAAAGCAGCACAATACCCAGCGTCGCGGTTAACCCAACGCGTAGGATCTGCATCGGCGAGCCTTCCATCAGCATGGCCGGGCTGTAGAAGAACATAAACGGCACAATGAACGCGGCCAAGCCAATCTTGAACGAGGCCACCGAGGTGCCCATGGGGTTGTCGCCAGAGATACCGGCCGCGGCATAGGAGGCCAGCGCAACGGGCGGCGTAATCGCGGAGACGACCGCAAAGTAGAACACGAAGAAGTGGGCGATCAGTGGCTCAATACCAATGTTAATCAAGCCAGGCGCAACCACGGAGGCGGCCACCGCATAGGCAGCGGTAGTCGGCATGCCCATACCCAGCAAAATGCTGATCAGCATGGCAAACACCAGCGCTAGCAGTTGGCTAACGCCCGCTAAGCCAAGCAGCAGCGATGAGAAGCGTGCGCCCACACCCGTCAGCGAAATCACGCCGACGATCAGGCCCGCACAGGCGCAAACGGCGATAATCTGAATCGCCATGGTGCCCGCGATCTGCAGGGCTTTAAGAATCGCGCGAAGACCCATTTTATTGGGTGAGATCCAGCTAACCACCGCGGCGGACGCCGTGGCCAAAGTGCCCGCGCGTATCACCGAGTAGCCCATAAACAGCGCCACAATCAGGATGATAATCGGCGCGAACAGATAGACCTGTTTTACCAGCTTCGAGAACAGCGGGATCTCATCTTTGCGCATGCCACGCATGCCTTTACGGGCGGCTTCAAAGTCGACCATAAAGTAGATAGAGGCAAAATAGAGAATCGCCGGAATGACCGCTGCAAGGGCAATTTCGGTATAGGGAATACCGGTCACTTCGGCCATGATGAACGCACCTGCGCCCATAATCGGCGGCATGATTTGCCCACCGGTGGAAGCCGCTGCTTCAATGGCGCCTGCACTGCGGGCGGGATAGCCGACTTTTTTCATTAACGGAATGGTCAGTGAGCCGGTGGAAACCACGTTACCTGCGGACGTGCCGTTAATCATCCCCATCAAACCAGAGGCAAAAATGGCCACCTTGGCGGGGCCACCACGGGCACGGCCCGCTGCGGCAAAGGCAAAGTTAACGAAGTAGTCGCCTACTTTAGAGGCTTGCAGGAAAGCGGCAAAAATAATGAACAGAATAATATAGGTCGACGACACCGCAGTGGTGGGGCCAAGAATACCGGCATCGGTATACACCTGGCTGAAAAAGCGCTGCAGTGACAGCCCTGGGTAGCCCAAAAAACCGGGGAGATAGGGCCCGGCGAATACGTAGGTCAGAAAAACCGCGGAAATCACCACCAGGGCTAAGCCAGCGACCCGCCGGGTAAGTTCCAGAATTAGCAGAGAGCCCGCAATCGCCGCCCAGGAGATGCCTGAGGGCGCAAAAGAAGTACCCGTCGACATACGGATATTGGTGTTATAAGCCACCAGCAAATAGCCAGCGCTGGCCAGCGCGCACACCATCAGCACCAAATCGGCAGGGTTGAAGCGGTCTCGTGCCTGACGATAAAACCATGAAAGCACTACAGCACCCGCCGTCGTCGCCATGAGCGGATAGCCGTAGTGCCAGTTTTCAACGCTCGGGTCGATACGCATGGCACCGCCATTCAGCGTCTGATACATCACCAACACTTGCGCCAGGGTATAGGCAGCGGGAATCAGTAATGCGTAGCTAAGCCACTTGATCCAGTCACCTGACGCTTGATGCTCGTCGTCGGCGAAACGGGCACCGGCAAAGAGTCCGTAACCGAGAATAAGCGCTCCGGCAATATGCACGATACGAAACGACCAGGTTTCCATCGGATACACGTTAAGTGAAATCAGATGGAAACTTGAGTAAGCGATCGCTAATGCCGCAAACAGTAGGAACTGCCAGCCCGTGAACAGGCGGCGATTGGGTTCAACAACGTCTTCATCGACACCGTCGGCAATGGACTCTGGTATTACAGACGCCGCGTGGCCATCATCCTTGAGATCATTGGGGTCTTGGTCGGTTTTGTGACTCATTAGAGTTCACCCTCACAGCAAAAGCAGACAAAGGGGTAGCAGCAGCGAAAGCTGCCCCGCCCGGCGGGGCCGGAAACGGGGCAGTTAGAACGGTCAGCGTTGCTTAGTTGATCATGTCATCGTCGATTTCATGACCGTTCTCTTCGTACCAGCGTGCAGCGCCGGGGTGGAAGGGCAGCACGGTGTTGTGCTTGATGTTTTCTGGAATAGTGGTTTCAGCACTGCGGTGAACAGAGCGCATGCGGTCGTTGTTTTCCATCGTGGCCTTGGTGACTTCATAAACGAAATCTTCCGGCAGGTCGCAGCCAGCGATAGCGAAGTTCCACATGGAGACAGCGCGAGCGTCCTCTTCCAGCGTCGTATAGGTGTTGGCCGGAATCATAAACTCAGCAACGGGGAAGTTTTCCAGCACGGTGGCCAGCTCTTCTTCGTTGAACTCAATAATGTTGACGTCCGTTTGTACTTCTAGCTGGCTAACGGCCGGAATCGGGATGCCGGCGGCAAAGGCGACCACGTCAAGCAGGCCATCCTGCAACTGACCGCCCAAATCTGACCAGCCGCCGTTGCGGCGCTCAAAGTCGACGCCCAGGGTTTCTAAAATGGCCGGAAAATAGGTGTCTGAGGTAGAAGCCGCCGGACCAAAACCGATGCGCGCGCCATCAGGAATGTCGGAAATCGACTCGATGCCGCTGTCAGAGAGCGCGGTAATGGAGAACGGCGTTTCATACATGGGGAACATGGCGCATACATTGTCCATCTTCATGCCAGGCGCGAGCGGACTTTCCCCGTTAACAGCATCAGACGCGGGGCCCATGGTGGTTAAGCCGAAAGCCATATCGCCTGTGTGCACCAGCGCCAGGTTCTGAGTCGGGCCACCGGTGACTTCGCCGCCACCCGATACACCCAGCTCATCAGCGATAAAGTTTGCCCAGCCAGAACCGTAAACGAAGTAAGTGCCGCCTTGGCTTGCGGTACCCACCGTGAAGTTGTCGGGCCAACCAGAGCGGTCTTCTTGCGCCTGGGCACTGCTGGCAGCGGCTACCAGCAGTGCGCTGCTAGCGAGAAGGGTGAATGTCTTAGGCATATGTTTGCGCATGGCGAAAATTCCTAGCTGTTATTGGGGTTATAGTCTGATGGCGCCGATCAATACCGTGCGGTAAACGGCATTAATCAGGCTATGCAGTAGTTATAACAGCGATAGTTGTGCCATCTATTTTTATTTTTTAAAAACAAATGCTTATGATTTTTTCATTCAACTTTGGTGGAAAGCGATGGTGGTCATTGTGTCCGATTATTCGCACGATAGGGGGTTTTAGATGTGCGGATAACCGCACACAATTTGCCCGGCTTTGGTACCCCCAGCCGCACCGCGGGGTTAGCGAGAAGGTTTACCAGGATCCAGAATGCGCACGGGTTGCACATCCTGCTGCTTCTGATCGTCGCGCACCTGGTTGACTCGGGTGGTCATTTCGCTAAGCGCATCATCCTCAATGGGCAGTTGTTCGAAAAAATCGCAGCTGACGCACTCGCGATAGCGAATGCCGTTTTGCTCCCAGGCGCGGATTCGATCCATCGCCGCGCAGCGCGGACAGGTAACACCGGCGATAAAGCGTTTAACAGTCGACATGCAAATCTCCCAACGCGTGGCGCCCCAGGCGCCACGCATGTAAACGCGGTTTTAACGGGCCTACGCGGCACGAATGCCGCAGTGGCGCAGAAGGGGTTCGACGCTGGGCTCACGGCCACGAAAGGCGACAAACAGGTCGGCCGCGTCGCGCGCGCCGCCCTGTTCGAGGATTTCGCGACGAAAGCGCTGCCCTGTGTCAGGGTCGAAGATGCCGGCCTCTTCAAAGGCGCTCCAGGCATCTGCCGAGAGCACTTCAGCCCACTTGTAGCTGTAGTAACCGGCCGCGTAACCCCCGGCGAACACGTGACCAAAGCTATTCTGGAAGCGGTTGTACGCTACTTTCGGCAGTACGGATACGCCATCGCGGACGTCATCTAATAAATCTTGCACGTCGCTGGCGCTGGGCGCGCTTAACTCGTGGTGGAGTCGCATATCAAACAGCGAGAACTCGATCTGACGCATCATACCCATGGCGGACTGGAAATTCTTAGCGGCCTGCAGGCGCTCAAGCAGCTCAGCGGGTAGCGCCTCGCCGGTATCAACGTGTTTGGCGAGCAGGTCCAGGCCTTCGCGCTCCCAGCAGTAGTTCTCCATAAACTGGCTGGGCAGTTCGACAGCATCCCAGGCAACGCCATTAATGCCGGAGATATCGGCAATCTGCTGTTTTGTCAGCATATGGTGCAAGCCGTGACCAAACTCATGGAACAGCGTGGTGACTTCATCGTGGGTGAGCAGGGCAGGTCGGCCGCCCACCGGGGCGGTAAAATTGCAGGTTAGAAACGCGACCGGTAGCTGCAGGCCCTGCTCTGTCTGGCGCCGTACGCGGCAATCAGCCATCCAGGCGCCACCCCGTTTGCCTTCCCGGGCATAAAGATCGAGATAAAACCCGGCAATCGGCTGGCCGTTTTCGGTGATGCGAAAATAGCGCACATCAGGGTGGTAACGGGGCGCTTTGGTATCCTCTTCGAAACGCACGCCATAAAGCCGCTCCACCACCTGAAACAAGCCGTCGGTCACACGCGGCGCGGGAAAGTAGGGACGGAGTTGCTCCTGAGAGATTGCATGGCGCGCTTCACGCAGTTTTTCACTGGCGTAAGCTACATCCCACGGCTCTAAGGTCTCTAGGCCAAGCTCCTCTTGGGCGTAGGTGCTCAACTCAACAAACTCCTCTTGCGCCTGGGGCAGCGCCTGGCGGGCGAGATCGTTGAGAAACTCGAGCACCTGCTCGGGGGACTCTGCCATCTTGGTGGTCAGCGAGTAATCAGCGTAGGTTTGAAAGCCGAGTAGCTGGGCAATCTCGCCACGTAGCGCCAAAATCTCTTCCATGATGGCAGCGTTATCAAAGGTGCCTGCATCGGGGCCCTGGTCTGAGGCGCGGGTAATAAAAGCGGTATACACCTCGCGGCGCAGTTCGCGGTCATCCGCATAGCTAACCACCGGGAAGAAGCTGGGAAAATCCAGGGTAATTCGGTAACCCTTCACGCCTTTAGCGTCTGCGGCGGCTTTTAGCGTCTCCAGGGCGCTTTCGGGCACGCCCGTCAAGGCTGCCTGGCTATCGATATCTTTATGCCATGCTTGAGTGGCATCCAAGACGTTATTGGAGAACTGGTTAGAGAGTAGAGAGAGGCGCGACTGAATCTCACCGTAGCGGACTTTTTTATCAGCAGGCAGGTCGACACCGGCCAATCGAAAGTCGCGTAGAGCGTTTTCAACGGTACGCCGCTGCGCGGCATCCAGGGTCGCCCAGGCCGGGCCATCTTTCAGCGCTTGCCAGCCATGAAACAGCCCTTCGTGTTGGCCAACCCAGGTGCCGAAGGCGGAGAGCTTCTCAAGGCATGCCTGATACGCTTCGCGCATTTCAGGGGAATTCATGGTGCCATTTAGATGGGAGATCGGTGACCAGGCCTTGGTGAGCCGGTCATTAACCGTTTCCAGCGGCATCGCGAAATTGTCCCAACTGGGTGGCGCGGTGGATGCCTGCTTGGCGAGCCGATCAATGGCCTCGCGGCTTTCGCTTAGCAACGCTTCCACGGCGGGCTCCACATGCTCGGCGCGAATTTCAGCAAAGGGGGGAAGCTCGTGCGTTTCAAGCAGCGGATTGGTGGACATAAGCACCTCAAGTGGCAGCGATTATTAAACCGTAGGCAGCGCAAAAAAGCGCCATAATAGTGACACAGTGCGGGCGGTGGGGCCGTGTTTCAATGCTAGCTTCAATACTCGGTTCAATAACAGGGTTTGGCCTGCACGCAGGCGCCTGCTAGTCTTGCCGCCTTTAAATGCCACCAATGGCTGGAGCATGTGATGAGTGAAACGCTGGAGCGCTGGGGGTCGAAGCGGGCCTTTATCTTGGCGGTAACGGGTGCTGCGGTTGGGTTAGGCAACATCTGGCGCTTCCCTTATGTGGCCGGAGAGAACGGCGGCGCGGCGTTTTTATTGATTTACGTGGCGTTTGTACTGCTGCTGGGTATCCCGGTCATGATGGCCGAGATATTGATTGGCCGCGCTGGACGACGCGGGCCTATGCAGGCTCTGGGGGCGTTGGCGGCGGAGGCGGGTGCCTCCCCCCATTGGCGCTGGCTGGGATTGTTCGGTGCTTTCACCGTGTTCTGTATCTTGTCCTTCTACTCGGTGGTGTCCGGTTGGTCGATCGAGTTTTTGGTAGCCTCCGTCAATGGCAGTTTTAAGGGTGCCAGCGCCACTGACATTGGCGCTAACTTTGAGGCGTTTTTGGCCAACCCGGGGCTACTGATTTTTAATCACACGCTGTTTCTGTTTATGACCATGACCGTTGTCGCAGCGGGGGTTGCCAAAGGGCTAGAGCGGCTAAATAACCTGCTGATGCCACTGCTGTATCTGTTGCTGCTGCTATTAGCGGGCTATGCCGCAACGACGGATGGCTTTGCCCCTGCCTTGGCGTGGCTGTTTTTACCCTCTTTCGAGGCACTAACCCCGGCGGTGGTCGTCCATGCCATGGGGCACGCGTTCTTTTACGCTGGCGGTAGGTGCCTGTGCGCTGATGGCCTATGGCGCGTATATGCCTGAAGAGCAAAGTCTGCCCAAAGCCGCCGTTGCGGTGGCGGTACTCGATATTAGCGTGGCGCTACTGGCGGGGATCGCTATTTTCTCAGTGGTATTCGCCCAGGGGATGGATCCCGCTGACGGCCCCGGCTTGATGTTTGTGACGCTGCCCATCGCCTTTTCTGAGCTGCCTTGGGGCTCGGTATGGCTCAGCGTGTTTTTTTACTGCTTCTACTGGCCACCTGGACGTCGGCGATTAATCTGGCAGAGCCGATGGTCGCTACGCTGCAGGGCTTGGGGCTGCGCCGTAGTATATCGACAGCGATTGTGACTATTAGCGTCTGGCTGATTGGGCTGTTATCGGCCTTCTCTTTCTCAACGCTTGCAGAGTTTCGGCCGCTCCTTGGGCGCAATGTCTTCGAGCTGGTCAGCAGTATACCGCCGGATATTTTCCTGCCTTTGGGCGGTCTGTTGATCGCCGTGTTTGCGGCTTGGGTAATGCCTCGTGATAGGGCGGTGGGTGCGTTAGGCGCGGGTGAGAGTGGCTACCGAGTGTGGCGCAATATCATCCGCTGGGTATCGATTCCGCTTACCTTTATTGTTCTGCTGGCCGGATTGCTATAGTNAGGACAATAATTCTCTACCTGTCGATTAGAACCCTAGGAGCGAGTGATGAGCAGTGCCTTACGCACGTATCAAGGTATGCAGCCCCAGCTGGGCGAGCGCGTTTATATTGATCCGGCCAGTGTGGTCATTGGTGATGTTGTGATGGGTGACGACTGCTCCGTCTGGCCGATGACGGTGATTCGTGGCGATATGCACCGTATCCGTATCGGCGCGCGTACCAGCGTGCAAGACGGCAGCGTGCTGCATATTACCCACGCCAGTGATTCAGCCCGGAGGGGTTTCCGCTCACCATTGGCGATGATGTGACCATCGGCCATAAAGCGATTTTGCATGGCTGCACGCTAGGCAGTCGGATACTAGTAGGTATGGGCGCAATAGTGATGGATGGCGCGGTTGTTGAGGACGAGGTCATTATTGCTGCGGGTGCCGTGGTAACGCCTGGTAAGCAGTTGGAAAGCGGCTATGTGTATGCCGGTAACCCGGCGAAAGCGCTGCGGCCACTCAACGATAAAGAGCGTGCGTTCTTTCCGTACACTGCCGGGAACTACGTTAAATTGAAAGACCGCTTTCTGGCCGAAGCCGCTCGCTAGCGATGTTGCCTAGACTGCCCTAAGCGATTGCTAAGCCAACCTTTTTTCTTAATTAGCCATGTCGCGAAGGCTAAAAGTCTGTTAATTTGTACAGTTTTCTGTTGTGCAGACTCTGGGATGCCGCGTCATGGCGAATTTTCGCACGCATATTACGGTAGCAGCGGCGGGCGGCATGTTAATAGCTTACGCAGGCTGGAAAGGCCAGTGGTGGCCGCCCTCCCAAGCGCTGGTGATGATGGCATTAGTCACCTTTGGCGGCATTTTGCCCGATATTGATGCCGATCGTTCTCACTCTATCCGCTTGATATTCAACTTACTTTCGGTGCCCGCGCTGGTCCTGGGGGCGCTGCTGCTACAGCCATGGCTGACGCCGGGGGCGTTGTTGATGGCCTGCGGCGGGATTTACTTCAGTGTGCGCTATCTGGCGGGCCTTTTATTTTCGCGTTTCACCGTGCATCGCGGTATTTGGCATTCACTGCTAGCGGGCGGGTTATGTAGCCTGCTTACCGCTGCGTTAAGCTTTAACTTACTCAATCAACCTGCCTGGTTGGCGTGGTTTCACGGTGCAGCTACTTGCGTCGGGTTTTTGATCCACTTGATGTTGGATGAGATCTACAGCGTTGACCTTGAAGGCGCTCGGCTAAAGCGCTCTTTTGGCACGGCACTTAAGCTTGGCGACAGTCGTCGGCCGATGTCCAATTTACTGATGCTGATTGCCACGTTGACGTTGGTACCGTGGGCGCCGCCCTGGTCTGTCTTGGGTAAACTGCTGTATCAAGGCTCGCTGCTGTGGCGGTAGTCGTCGGCATTGAGCCCGTGCTTTTTAAGCTTGTCATAGAATGTTTTGCGCGGGATGCCCAAGTGACGACACACGTCGGTTACCCGGCCGTGGTAGCGCGACAGTGACTGGCTGATCAGGCTCTTTTCAAACAACTCTACCTGGCGCGGTAAAGTGGGCTCTTCGGTGTCGGCACTGACGCCTTCGAGCAGCGCATCCAAGCGGTAATCAAAGGCGGCGCCCAGCAGTACGTAACGCTCGGCCAAGTTACGCAGCTCGCGCACATTGCCGGGCCAGTCATGGGCCAGCAGGGCGGCAATGGCGGGGCTGTCGAGGGTTGGTGCTGCCAGCCCGCTGCGGTTGGCGGCGACCACGGCAAAGTGCTGGAACAGTAAGGGGATATCCTCACGCCGCTCGCGCAGCGCAGGCAGCGGCAGGGTGACCACGTTCAGCCGGTAGTAAAGGTCTTCGCGAAAATTGCCCTCTTCGGAGGCGGTTTTGAGGTCTACCTTGGTGGCCGCAATCACGCGAATATCGAGCGG
>AXCI01003836.1_pt1 | contig 12137 bp, 10 predicted proteins | sample 182571 | NCBI WGS metagenome assembly AXCI01 (sample SAMN02359225, study PRJNA218796) | groundwater metagenome | isolation source: Mt. Simon Sandstone pore water sample D5872 at 1.8km depth, Illinois-Basin... | place: USA: Decatur, Illinois | collected 2009-05 | reverse complement strand
CTCGAAGTTAGTATTCATGGGGTGCGGCTCCCAGCCTAAAAACACCATCCACTGCTCATTAGGCACGCGAGCACGCAGCTCTGCCAACATACCCGCTTCACTGGAATCGATTACCTGCCAATCACCCAGGGCATAAGCGTCATCTTCAATCATCTGTTCAATCAGCTCGTTGCCATCGTTGCCCGCTTCAATGCCATGCACGCTGCGTTCAAACTGGTCGGCATGCTCTGCAAGATCGGTGACTGACGTTACACCCGCGTCATACACATATTGCGGCACGGCCAGGGTGTATTTTGCCCCCTGCAGATTGGCCACCAAGCGCTCAACGTCACCGCGCTCGATATAAGGGTCGCTAATAGAAGCCATCGAAGGCATCCAGTTACCCAGGAACACATCAAAATCGTTGTTGCGCATACCGGCGTAAGCAATCGGCACGGAAACGGTATCGACACTTGGATCGTAGCCAAGCCCCTCCAGCACTTCACTGGCGAGCGCGGTCGTCGCCGTGATGTCCGTCCAACCTACTTCAGCAAAGCGCACGCTGCTGCATTCGTTTGCATAAGCCACCGCCGGCAACCCCGCGGCCAGCAATAGAACACTTGCGTAACGTGAAGACGTTCTGATCATCATTGTTATCCCCTCTATAGGTTTATTGCCAATACATATTGCCACTTAAATCACGACGAACACTCAGTGGCTCCCATGGTCGCGCAGACTATGAATACTTGGCGTCTTTATATTGATTGAACGTTCAATAAAAAAATGCCATCATAGTTAGGTAATCATGCCTACGTCCGGGTTTCAAGCACGACCGATGGACGGCATTCAACGAATGAGGAGAGCGCTGTGCCAAAGGTGGGAATGGAACCGATACGCCGCCAGCAGTTAATCACCGCAACCATGGCCGCCATTGATGAGGTCGGCCTAGCCGAAACGACCGTGATGCGCATTGCACGCCACGCGGGCGTTTCTGCCGGCATTATCAGCCACTACTTTGGCGGCAAGGATGGCCTTCTCGAGGCCACGATGCGGCAAATCCTGACGGACCTGTCTGACGCCGTTGCGGTGCGTCGCCACGCGTTGGAAGACGACGCTCCACACGCCCATATCGGCGCCATTATTGAGGGTAACTTTGACCGCACTCAGGTCTCCGGCCCCGCCGCAAAAACCTGGCTAGCGTTCTGGGCCAGCAGCATGCATAAACCCATGCTGCAGAAGTTACAAAACGTGAATGATCGTCGGCTTTACAGCAATTTATGTCACCAGTTTCGACGTGTCATGCCCCGCGCAGAAGCGCGCAACGCAGCGCGCGGCTTAGCCGCCATGATTGATGGGCTATGGTTACGTGGCGCCCTCTCCCCAGAAGGGTTAGACGCTGAAGAGGCGCGCTCCCTTGCCCACACCTATCTTGATCAGCTTTTTGCTCACCATGGGCGATCAGCAACCGCATCCAACGCTTCCAGCTAATTTCATTACCTTCATGAAGGAGACCTACATGGCCGCTCAAGACGTACAGCCACTTTATATTGATGGTCGTCAGGTAGACGCCACCTCCGGCGACACGTTTACTGTTACCAACCCCTATGATGGCAGCCTGCTGGCGACTATTGGCCAAGCCAGCCAATCAGACGTGGATGCAGCCGTTGCCGCAGCCCAGCGCGGCCAGCGTGACTGGGCCGCCATGAGCGGCATGGAGCGTTCGCGTATCATGCTGCGCGCCGTCGCGCTGTTAAGAGAGCGCAACGACGAGCTAGCTGAGCTTGAAACCCGTAATACGGGTAAACCGATCAGCGAGACCGCCAGTGTCGATATCGTTACCGGCGCGGATGCGCTGGAGTATTACGCGGGCCTGGCGCCGGCTATTGAGGGTAGCCAGATTCCCTTGCGCGATAGCTCTTTTGTCTACACCCGCCGCGAGCCGCTGGGAGTCATCGGCGCCATTGGCGCCTGGAATTACCCGATCCAAATTGCGTGCTGGAAAGCCGCCCCGGCGCTGGCGGCAGGCAACGCGGTAGTGTTCAAACCCAGCGAAGTGACCCCGCTGACCGTGATGAAACTGGCGGAAATCTTCACCGAGGCAGGCCTACCTAACGGTGTCTTTAACGTGGTGCAGGGCGACGGGCGTGTCGGCGTCATGCTGACCGAGCACCCAGGCATCGCTAAAGTCTCGTTCACTGGCGAAGCAGGCACCGGGAAAAAAGTCATGGCTGCCGCCGCTAGCTCGACGCTCAAAGACGTCACCATGGAACTGGGCGGTAAATCACCGCTGCTGGTCTTTGCAGATGCCGACCTTGATCGCGCTGCGGATGCCGCCATGATGGCCAACTTCTACTCCAGCGGCCAAATTTGCACCAACGGCACACGGGTATTTGTTGAACGCAGCGTTAAAGAGGCCTTTGAAGCCAAGCTGGTAGAGCGCGTTAAGCGCATCAAAGCAGGCGACCCCATGGATCCAAGCGTTAACTTTGGCCCGCTGGTCAGCTTCGAGCATCAGGAGAAAGTGCTCTCCTATATCGCCTTGGGTAAAGAGCAAGGCGCTCGCCTGCTCGTGGGCGGCGAGGACTGGAACACCGGCAGCTTTGCCGATGGCGCCTGGGCCGCGCCCACGGTGTTTACCGACTGCAGCGACGATATGCGTATCGTGCGCGAAGAGATTTTCGGCCCAGTGATGTCGGTACTCGCCTTTGACGATGAAGCGGAAGTCATTCGCCGCGCCAATGACACCACCTACGGTCTTGCCGCCGGTGTCTTCAGCGAAAGTTTGAACCGCGCCCACCGTGTGATTCATCAGTTGGAGGCAGGTATTTGCTGGATTAACACCTGGGGCGAGTCACCCTCCGAGATGCCGGTAGGCGGCTATAAAGAGTCGGGTATTGGTCGCGAAAATGGTGTTGAGACGCTCAATCACTACACCCAGACCAAGTCGGTACAAATCGAGATGGGGCCTTTTGAGTCCGTATTTTAACTCTAAGCACTAGCTCCGCCGGTAGGCATAACACGAAGACGCTGTGAACCCATCCATGGGCGCTCGGCTTTTTCATCCCTGAAAAAGACGCTTCGCTTTTATGCCTACCGGCTCACTTCCTCGACTCAGCAAGATTTCTTAAGGAGACTCTATGTCTCAACCACGCGAATTTGATTACATCATTATCGGCGCAGGCTCGGCGGGTAATGTGCTCGCTACCCGCCTCACCGAAGACAGCAGCGTCAGCGTACTGCTGTTGGAAGCGGGTGGCCCTGACTACCGCTTAGATTTCCGCACCCAAATGCCCGCCGCCTTGGCGTACCCATTACAAGGCAAGCGCTACAACTGGGCGTTTGAAACCGACCCCGAGCCGCATATGGATGGGCGCCGTATGGAGTGCGGTCGTGGTAAAGGGCTGGGCGGCTCCTCGCTGATCAACGGTATGTGCTATATCCGTGGCAATGCACTGGATTACGACAACTGGGCCAAACAACCCGGCCTCGAAGAGTGGGACTACCTAAGCTGCCTGCCCTACTTCAAAAAGAGCGAAGCCCGCGACATCGGGGCCAACAGCTACCACGGCGGCGACGGCCCAGTCAGCGTGACCACGCCTAAAGCAAATAACAACCCGCTTTACCGCACTTTTATCGAAGCTGGCAAACAGGCTGGCTACCCGGAAACCGAAGACGTTAACGGCTACCAGCAGGAAGGCTTCGGCCCCATGGATCGCTTTGTGACCCCCAAAGGCCGCCGGTCGTCCACCGCCCGTGGCTACCTGGATATCGCCAAACAGCGCCACAACCTCACCATCGAAACCCATGCCGTTACCGATATTATTGACTTCGAAGGTAAGCGTGCGGTGGGTGTGCGTTATGAGCAGAAAGGCGAAAAACAGCAGGCCTACGCCCGCCGTGAAGTACTCCTGTGCGGTGGCGCCATTGCTTCCCCACAGATTCTTCAGCGCTCCGGCATTGGTAATCCGGAACTGCTCAAAGAGCTGGGTATTGAGCCAATCCACGCCCTGCCCGGCGTGGGGTGAAAACCTCCAGGATCACCTGGAAATGTACATCCAGTACGAGTGCAAAGAGCCCATCTCGCTCTACCCCGCGCTGAAGTGGTACAACCAGCCCAAAATTGGCGCCGAATGGCTGTTTAAGGGCACCGGCGTGGGCGCCAGCAACCAATTTGAATCCTGTGGCTTTATTCGTAGCCGCGATGAAGAGGAGTGGCCGAACCTGCAGTACCACTTCCTCCCTATTGCGATTAGCTACAACGGTAAAAGCGCGGTACAGGCCCATGGTTTCCAGGCCCACGTGGGTTCAATGCGTTCAGAAAGCCGCGGGCGTATACGCCTGACGTCAAAGGATCCACACGTGGCGCCCAGCATCTTGTTCAACTACATGGCCAAAGAGAAAGACTGGCAAGAGTTTCGGGATGCCATTCGACTCACGCGATATCATCGCCCAGCCTGCGTTTGATCAATACCGTGGCCGCGAGATAGCACCGGGGCCTGACGTGCAGTCGGATGCCGAGCTCGACGCCTTCGTCAAACAGCACGCCGAGACCGCCTACCACCCCTGCGGTAGCTGCCGCATGGGCGAGGGTGAAATGGCGGTCACCGACGGCCAGGGTCGCGTCCATGGGGTTGAAGGGCTTCGCGTCGTAGATGCGTCTCTGTTCCCGGTGATTCCCACCGGCAACCTGAACGCACCCACTATTATGTTGGCCGAGAAAATTGCCGACCGCATTAAAGGCCTAGCGCCGCTCCCCCGCGCCAGCGTTGACTACTATGTCGTTCACAGCAACGTCGCCCACAACAACGCACCGGCTAAGCGCGCTTGAACATTTAGTGCGCTTTTTACTCTAAACGCCATGGGCTGTCCCCTGGCGTTTTTTTGCTCTGAACATCGCATTTAAAGCCTCAGACGTGCCTTAATACTTGCACGAGGCGGCTTTCATCTGCCAATATTCAAACAAGTGTTCGATTAATAGCATTAACCGACTTTTCACTCATAACAGCTGGCCCGCAACAAAGGCCAACAACAGAGAGAGATCCTATGCTCACACTACTCCTAATCGTGCTCGCCATTGCAGGCCTGCTCGTCGTAATGCGCCGAGAAGCAGGTGCCCCGGCGGCCCTGGCGGTACTTGGCGTACTGGGCCTTGTTGGCCTGCTGTTGGACGCAGAAGTCATCGGCGTATTGCTGCTGATTGGCGCAGCCGCTGTGGCGGTAGCCGGGTTGCCTGCGCTGCGTCGTAAATGGCTCACGCCGCGCCTTTTCGCCACCTTCAAAAAAGTCGCGCCTAAAGTGTCCGCCACCGAGCGCACGGCCCTGGAAGCAGGCAGCGTCTCCTGGGACGGCGAGCTATTTTCAGGCAAGCCCCAGTGGGAAAAGCTGCTCGCCTTTAAAGACGATGGCCTGCGCGACGATGAAAAGGCCTTTCTGGCCAATCAGTGCGCCAAAGCCGCTGGCATGTGTAACGCCTGGGACATCGCCCAAGAGCGCGCCGACCTACCCCAGCAGCTGTGGGACTTCCTGAAGACAGAAGGCTTCTTCGGCATGATTATTCCGAAGGAGTATGGCGGCCTTGGCTTCTCAGCCAAAGCGCAGTCCATGGTGCTGCAGAAGCTCTCCGCCAATGAAACCCTGATGGTGACCGTGGGCGTGCCCAACTCCCTCGGCCCTGGCGAGCTGCTGCTTAAATACGGCACCCAAGAGCAAAAAGATCACTACCTACCACGCCTTTCCGATGGCCGCGAGATTCCCTGCTTTGGCCTCACCGGCCCCCGCGCAGGGTCGGATGCCACCTCACTGCCTGACACTGGCGTAGTGTGCAAACAGACAATCAACGGCGAAGAAGTGCTTGGCCTGCGTCTTAACTTCGAGAAGCGCTGGATCACCCTGGCGCCCATTGCCACAGTCGTCGGCCTTGCCTTCCGTCTGTTTGACCCGGAAAAACTGCTGGGCGATGAAGAAGATCGCGGTATTACCCTGGCGTTAATTCCCCGCGATACCGACGGCATGGAAATAGGCCGCCGTCACCACCCCATTGGCAGCCCGTTTATGAACGGCCCAATTATCGGTAAAGACGTCTTTGTACCGCTGGATACCATCATTGGTGGCCCGGACATGATCGGCCAGGGCTGGCGGATGCTGGTGGAGTGCCTGTCGATTGGTCGTTGCATCACGCTGCCGTCAGGCGCGACCGGTACCGCACGCTACGCCCTGGGCTGGAGCGGTGGTTTTACCCGCGTGCGTCGCCAGTTCAACGTGCCGGTGGCCGAAATGGAAGGTGTCCAAGAGCCTCTTGCCCGCATGGCAGCGCTGGCGTATATCTCCCAGGCCACCGTGTATCAAACTGCCAATATGATCGACCACGGCGAAAAACCTGCCGTGCCCTCGGCCATCCTAAAAAGCCAGTTGACCGAGTTCCAGCGCGTGCTGCTTAGCGACGCCATGGACGTTCACGGCGGTAAGGCGGTTACCCTCGGCCCGCGTAATTACCTGGGTATCGGCTATAGCGCCAACCCGGTGGCGATCACCGTGGAGGGTGCTAACATCATGACCCGTAACCTGATGATCTTCGGCCAGGGCGCGATCCGCTGCCACCCTTACGTACTGGATGAGTTGGCCGCCAAGGACGCCAACGATATGAAGGCGTTCGATAAAGCCTTCTTTGGTCACGCAGGCCTGATCTTTGGTAACGCCGCGCGGGCCTTCACTCTGGGCTTTGGTATCGGCAAAGCCAGCGTCCCCTTCGATGGCCCCGCGGCCGTCTATGCCCAGGATATTGCCCGCCTCTCCGCTGGTTTTGGCCTATGTGCCGACGCTGCCATGGCGAGCCTGGGTTCAGCGCTCAAGAAACGTGAAATGATCTCTGCGCGGCTGGGCGATGTGCTGTCTAACCTCTACCTCGCCTCGATGGTACTCAAGCAGTGGCAGGCAGGCAGTAAAGTAGAAGGCGAAGAGGCGCTGCTGCACTACAGCTGCCGCTTCCTGCTCCAGCGTGCCGAGCAGGCGTTTGTGGAGATTTTCGATAATCTACCCAACCGTGCGCTGGGTAAAACGCTCAACGCCGTCGTGATGCCCACTGGACGTCGCTGGAACAAGCCCCAAGACGACCTGGCCCGCGATATCGCTAAGCGTGTTTCAACACACAGCGCCCTACGTACCAAACTGCTCGAAAACACCTGGGATGCGGACGACGGTGAACAGCGCAATCCGTTGGCGCGCTACAACGCGCTACTGGTCGATTACGACCGCGCCGAAGCGATCTATCGCACGTTGAATAAGGCTTACGCCAAAGGTGAGCTGCCGCAAACGGCGCTACACCCTGAAGCGCGGGTTGAAGCCGGGTTAGAGAAAGGTCTAATCACGACTGAAGAGGCTGAGTTCATGCGCACCTTCGAGACTGAAGTGCTGGAAATGCTCACCGTGGACGATTTCGCCTACGATGCCTTTGCCAAGAACAAATCCACGCTAATCGATCACAACGCCCAACCGGCACCGGCGCCCGAGCGGGAACAGGAGCAGGAAAGCGTTAAGTAATTTTTACTTTTCAATACGTTAACAAAAATTGAAGCCGACTCTTGTACGCAGGGGTCGGCTTTTTTGTGTTCGCTTTCTACGCCTAAATGCCTAGACTGATGAGCCAAATACGCATTGCAAGTTCGCAAACGATCAACTAGCCTTTCGTAAACGAAAACGCTCTACACTGCCCGACATTTAATCCTGCATCTTTATGCAATAGCTTTATCCAACAACAATGACGCTAGCGAGATCGGCATGTCCTTACATCTGCAAAATATCGATCACATCGTTAACGGTGTGCCCCATATCAGTGGGATAGACTTAGCCCTAGAGCCAGGATCTTTTAATGTGCTGCTAGGACGAACGCTCGCCGGAAAAACCACGCTGATGCGCCTAATGGCCGGACTGGAGCCCCCCACTCGCGGCAAGATCATCATGGACGGTAAAGATGTCTCCCATGTTTCAGTGCGCAAACGCAACGTCTCCATGGTCTATCAACAATTTATCAACTACCCCAGTCTCACCGTTTACGACAACATTGCCTCTCCGCTTAAACTGGCCAAACACCCCAAAAGCGAAATTGATAAGCGGGTCGGGGAAATTGCAGAAATGCTGCACATCGAGCATTTGCTGAACCGCTACCCACAAGAGCTTTCCGGGGGGCAACAGCAGCGAACCGCCATGGGCCGGGCATTGATCAAGGACGCCGATTTAATTCTGTTTGATGAACCGCTGGTGAACCTGGATTACAAACTTCGTGAAGAGCTACGCGATGAGTTGCGTGAGCTGTTTAAAGCGCGCAACTGCATTGCGGTATACGCCACCACCGAGCCTAATGAAGCGTTAGCGCTGGGTGGCAACACGGCGGTACTTCACGAGGGCAAACTCCTTCAATACGGCCCTACCGAGCAAGTTTATCGCGAGCCCAATGGCCGCTTTAGCGCAGAAATGTTCTCCGAGCCGCCGATCAATATCGTGCCCGGCCAACTAACCGAGAGCGAAATCACCTTCGATCAAACGCTTCACTTTCCCTGTGATGACCAGCTAAAGCGTCTTGAACCGGGTGACTACGACTTTGGCGTACGCGCGTCGCATCTCACCCTGCAACCCCAGCAGGCCGATGATCTGGCGCTCGATGTGCATGTGGATGTAGCGGAAATTAGTGGCTCTGAAACCTTCCTGCATGTTCACCACGAACGCTTCCCCTTAGTGCTGCACCTAGCGGGTATTCACCAGTTTAGTGTTAATGAACCCCTGAAGGTGTACTTCCCTACCCATCAACTTTACGCCTTCGACAAGCAGGGTCACACGGTCCATATCCCTGCGCGTCAGGGAGGAGCCGCCCATGGCTGAGATCACACTAAAAGGCTTGGCGCACTCCTACGAGAAATCACCCAAGGGGGAAGCGGATTACGCTATCCGGCAGATGGAACATGTATGGCACCAGGGCGGCGCCTATGCCCTGCTGGGCCCTTCCGGTTGCGGTAAATCGACCCTACTGAACATTATTTCGGGGCTGCTCGAGCCTTCGGAGGGCGACGTACTTTTCGACGGCCAGCGTGTCAATGAGCTGCCCCCCGAAGAGCGCAATATTGCTCAGGTGTTTCAGTTCCCGGTGATCTACGACACCATGACAGTGTTTGATAACCTGGCCTTTCCCCTGCGCAATATGAATACCCCCGAGTACCGGGTGAAACCCAAGGTACTCGAAGTCGCCAATATTCTTGAGCTGACCCCGCTGCTGAATCGCAAAGCCAAAAACTTAACCGCCGACGAGAAGCAGAAAGTTTCCATGGGTCGCGGGCTGGTGCGCGATGACGTCACGGCCATCCTGTTTGATGAACCCCTCACCGTTATCGACCCGCAACTGAAGTGGAAACTGCGCCGCAAGCTCAAGGAGATTCACGAGCGTTTTAACATCACCATGATCTATGTCACCCATGATCAGCTAGAGGCCTCGACCTTCGCGGACAAAATTGCCGTGATGTATGAGGGCCAGGTGGTGCAGTTCGGCACGCCCCGAGAGCTGTTCGAGCGTCCTGCGCACACCTTTGTTGGCTACTTTATTGGCAGCCCAGGGATGAACTTCATGGCCGTGGAGCATCGGAAGGGTCATGTCATGTTTGGTGACCACTCCCTGCCCGTTAGCGAGCCGATGAAGCGCGCGGTTAGCGAAGCCAGTAGTAACAACATCAAGCTGGGCATTCGTCCTGAATTCATCTCCATTTCCTCAAGCGAAGTGGCACGTAGCGTGCCGATACAGGTGATCAGCGTGCAAGACCTGGGCACCTACTCGCTACTCACCTTCAAGCTCAACGCGCAAACGTTCAAGGCACGCTTACCCGAAGGCCATCCGCCGGTAAGCGACACGGCGTTTGCGCACTTCGACGATGCCCACGTGGCGCTGTATATCGATGAATACCTGGTGGAGGCTGGCCATGAATAACAAAGTCCCCAATAACAGAGCCTGGCTACTGGTGCTTCCCATGCTGGTGTTGGTGGCGTTCTCTGCCATCATTCCGCTGATGACCGTGGTCAACTACTCGGTGCAAGACGTGCTCGGGCCGAATGCGAGCTTTTTTACCGGCACCGAGTGGTTTAAAAGCATGCTCAATGACGAAGCGCTGCAGGCGGCGTTTCTGCGCCAAATTTCCTTCTCGCTGGTCATTCTCGCCATTCAGATTCCCCTTGGAATTGGCATTGCGCTGATTATGCCGAAACGCGGTTGGCAAGCCTCAGCCGTATTAATCCTGATAACCCTGCCACTGCTGATTCCCTGGAACGTCGTGGGCAGTATCTGGCAAATCTTTACCCGGGGCGATATCGGCCTGATGGGCTGGGGCCTTCGCGAACTGGGCCTTGAATACAACATTACCCGCAATGCCGGCGATGCCTGGGTAACGATTATTTTGATGGACGTATGGCACTGGACACCGCTGGTGGCCATGCTGTGTTATAGCGGCCTACGCTCGATTCCCGAAGCCTACTACCAGGCTGCACGTATTGACCGCGCCTCAAAATGGGCCGTATTCCGCTATATCCAGCTCCCCAAGCTCACCAACGTGCTGGTCATTGCGGTACTGCTGCGCTTTATGCACTCGTTCATGATCTACGCCGAGCCCTTTGTGCTGACGGGCGGTGGCCCCGGTAGCGCGACCACGTTTTTAAGCCAATCACTCACCACAATGGCGGTGGGACAACAGGATTTAGGCCCTTCTGCCGCCTTCTCGCTGATCTACTTCTTGGTCATTTTGCTGGTGAGCTGGGTGTTTTACACCACCATCATGAATATGCAGAAAGATAAGCCGCCGCAGGGAGGTGCCTAACATGAGCTACCAACTCGAAAACACCCAGCGCGGTGAAAAATACAACTCCATTTTTAGCAAGGTTTCACCCGCCAAACGGCGTAACCGGACTGCCCGTGCGCACTGGCGCTCGCGTATCCTGCTGGGTGTCTATTTGATATTGATGATCCTGCCCATTTACTGGCTGATCAATATGTCGCTGCAAACCAATAGCGAAATTCTGGGTTCCATGACGCTATGGCCCCAGAATCTGACCTTTGATAACTACATTGGCATTTTCACCAACGCAAGCTGGTACATGGGCTACGTCAACTCGATGCTCTATGTCGCGATGAATATGTTGATCACCATCTGCGTGGCGCTGCCGGCCGCCTATGCCTTTAGCCGCTACACCTTTATTGGCGACAAGCATCTGTTCTTCTGGCTGCTAACCAACCTAATGGCTCCGCCTGCGGTCTTTCTACTCCCCTACTTCCAGCTCTACTACTCGGTCGGCCTGTTCGATACCCACATCGCCGTCGCGCTGGCTCACTGCCTGTTCAATATCCCTCTGGCGATATGGATTTTGGAAGGCTTCATGAGCAGCGTACCTAAAGAGATTGATGAAACCGCCTATATCGATGGCTATAGCTTTCCACGCTTCTTCGTCAAGATTTTCATCCCCATGATCCGCTCAGGCATTGGCGTCACGCTGTTTTTCCTGTTCATGTTCTCCTGGGTGGAACTGCTGCTGGCACGCACGCTAACCTCCACCGACGCCCAGCCTATCGGCATGATCATGACGCGCACTTCAACTGCCTCAGGGATTGACTGGGGCACCCTGGCCGCTGCCGGTGTGCTGACCATCATTCCCGGCATTCTGGTGGTCTACTTCGTTCGTAACCATATCGCCAAGGGCTTTGCCCTGGGCCGCACCTGAGGAGGTCTCGCTATGTCTTGGATGGTATGGACAGTGCCTACCGCTATATTTTTTTCCTCCATTGCGGCCATGCTGGCAGGCATGACGGTATGGGAGATTATGTCGCCCACTATCGAGCGCAAAGGGTTTTTACCCATTGCCACCACTCGCGGAGATCGGCTGTTTATCGGCCTGCTCTCGGCAGCGTTTATCCACCTGGGCGTGATTGGCTTCACCTCTCTGTCCATCTGGATTGCACTAGCGGTATCAGCCGTATGGCTGCTGGTTTTAATGCGCTGGGGATAGCCCTTAAGACTAGCCCTTAGGACTAGCCCTTGGAAATTGCCGCCAGGTTTAATCGGTATCAAGGACGGCCAAGCCATCATGGAAGAACACAACAAAACGAGGTCACCATGCAAAAGCACTACAACACGTCC
>AXCI01002770.1_pt1 | contig 12243 bp, 8 predicted proteins | sample 182571 | NCBI WGS metagenome assembly AXCI01 (sample SAMN02359225, study PRJNA218796) | groundwater metagenome | isolation source: Mt. Simon Sandstone pore water sample D5872 at 1.8km depth, Illinois-Basin... | place: USA: Decatur, Illinois | collected 2009-05 | reverse complement strand
TACTGGGCGGCACCGCATACTTGTGCTGACTCTCGTCGCAAGTGACCTAGCGTCATCAGTCACTCTGGCTATGTGGGCCACTTGAATGCTTATTTCGTAATGCATGGCCAAGCAAGTTGACTATGCCAGTTGCTGAAAAACTCCAGCGAAGGCCCTGAAAGCCAAGTTATATTCACTCAGCTAATAGGTAAGGAAATAAATACGAGCCTTGGGCTAGGCTGATACACCTTAAAGCAAACACACGCTGAAGTGTTTGACGTTACCGTGCCGATCACAGTCTGGCCGTTCGGCATCGGCACGCAGAATGACAACATCCCCTTCTTGGGCTTCGGCGTAACCCGAACGTTGTTCTACAACACTGGGATCAAGACGAGCTCCATGAGCAACCCGAACCTCACTAGCCCCCTGTTGAACCAATAAGTAATCCAGCAAACGATGCTCTTCAAGTTCAAAAAAGCCTACCTCCTTGAAAACACGTCCGGACCAATCCTGGCCTTCCAACACTTGCGCCACGGTGTCGCGTTGTTCAAGGGCATCCGCACGCCAATCCCCCGAAGGGCTTTTGCTACCTGCAAAGCGTGCATCAGCCACTTGTAGCCCTAAAGCCACTATAGCCACCCCCCACCATATGGGTGATGGTAACCGAACATACCAAGCGCCCCACCACAATGCCGCGAGTACAACTAGCAAAAACGCCAGCGGGGCAGCAAAACGGCCGGTAGCACGAAAACTTTCATAAAAGGGGCTAAACAGTCTAGGGATTTCGATGCCTGCCCACACATCTCCTGCCACACGCAGATCAAATGCCATGGCGAAAATTGCCAAGCCCGAGCAAGCAACTACCAATGCCCACCAACGATACTGAACATCAGGAGTAGCAAACAACGCCACCGGCCTAATACAACGGTAAAAAACGGCAACGGAGACGCATGCTGCCAGCAACCACCACGCCCCGGTACCAAGATAAACAATCGCGTCGCCCTGGGTTACTTCATGGATATCATATAGATTGCCAGCCACTCCCCAACCCAGTGATTTCGTGTACGCGGCCAGATCAAACGCGTACGCCTTGGCACCGCCCATAGGGGTAGAATCCACCTGAAGCGCACCAATGGCATATAGCAATAACAACGGGCATACCACGACTAGCGGCAACGACCACCAGCGGCGTGAGGCCACCAACAACACTAACAAAATCAACGCCACCATCGCGGCAACGTAGGCATGGCTCCAGACCGCCACTGTCAAAACCAGTAAAAATTCCCAACGCCCCCAAGCCCTCTCTTTAGAGGCTACCAGAGGAACGGCACACATAGCCCATAACACCAGCCAGAAAGACGCCAAGGCAATGTGTTGGGCACCAATCATGCGTACCAGCACGACTAAATTGAAGGTAAGCAGCCCCACCACCAACCAGCGAATATTAGCCTCGGCATGCAAACATATAGCCAAACGCCACGCCATTACCGGCCACAGCAACATATTCAGCAGTACCAGCCAATGCAAAGACAATGTCAGGCCCGTTATTTGATACAACCCCTTCGCAAACAGCGCGAACCACGGCGCGCCATCGCTAAAAAACAGGTTAACGCCTCCGAAGGCCGGGTTCTCCCCCAGCGGCCAGCGCCAACTATCACGAATAAACAGCTCGAAAGCCGCCGCCGCATTCGGGTAATCGGTATCAATCACCAGCCCGCCCTGAAGCACAAACAGCGGGCTTCCCATGGTCACCCAGACACTCACCAAGCCCAACAGCAGTGCGCCCGCATACCCCATACTTGGATAACGCCAAACAGGCGAAGAACCAAACCTAATAACCCAGTGACGCATACCAACCTCAAAAGACAGAAGAAAAATGAACGGTAGTCTACTTGGAAGCCCTCGTTTAAGGAATCGACCTTTTCTCTTTGCATCAGGCACATAAAAAGCGAGCGATATTTTAAGTATCACTCGTTTTCATAGCTAATTTAAAATAGATTGAATTAGCTTATTATTTAGACGTTCCACGCGGCTAAAAGATATCTTGGTTGGCGATACCAAGCATAGTATCGCCCTTTTTTTCAGGTTAAGAATGGCTGCTAAATTCTCGCACCGGAAGCAAATAGCTCGGCTTTAGTATCCAGTCATTTATATTTATTATCGTTTACTTACGAGCGTTTAAGGAGCACCCGACACTAACATGATGACTGCCTAGCTTGTTTACCCATGCAATAGTCAGTGTCGGGTACTTTTTAACGCCAATGTCATCCCGTCAACTGCCAAGCACGCGACCTCTTCTAATACGCAGGCTGTTTGGACAAGTGCAGGGTCTGTCAGGGCATAAAGCACGCCGGGTTCTACTCGCCCACCCTCGAGGGCTTCTCGCTGTGCACTGGCGGCGGCGTAAAGTAGACCTGGATTAGTGCGCGCGTAGTAGGCCACATTGCTCACAAGGTCGTAGCGCGCAGCCAGCCAACTAATCACATTGACACGTTGCCAGTCGTCGCCAGGTAAAAGGCGGATTTCATGGCTCTGCTCAAGCATCGCCACTACGTCAGGCAATTCGCGCCATGCATAAGGCCGTTCAATGGGTTTGCCTGGTGCCAATTCACTGATTTGGACGCCCACGTAACGCTGCCAAGGGAGCACATCCACTATTTGAACCAATAAAGAAACAGCGAGCAGCGGCCCAAGCCAGCGCATCGGCATAAGTCGTGCCAAGACCACGAGCGCCACTACCAGACCCCCATAGAGCAATGGCCAAGCCATTCGCCCTGCAGAACGCAGCCGGTTTGTTAATGGCTCTACCCAGCCGGGGTATGGCAACGATAAGACCCACTGCCCCACTACCACCTGATGGCTAAGTGCAAACACAAACAGTGCCATCAGCGGTATTAAAAACCAACGCTCATCACGCATAAGCGGCACTGAACGTGTGGCGATGCAAAGCGCCAACGCCACAAACCACAGCATCAGAACACCCAGTCCTGCATAAGCAAAACCTTCATATTGGCCCGCCACAGGGGAATGCCAGCCGCTGAACACGCGGGAGACTCCCGTAAAATGAGCATCCTGAAAAAATAAGCCAGCACTGCCTGGATTAAAGAAGCTCAGCAACTCAGTAGAATAAAGACCAAAACCCGTTGCGCCCTCAACCTTTAGCGCAAACTCGAAATAACCCGCTGCATACATGCAAGCTAGAACCATCAGGGGCGAACATATCGCCACGATGAATAGCCTCACAACCCTTTTACACTCCCGCCTATGGCGCCATGTGCCAGCAAGCCACCACGCAACCCATAGTACTCCCACCATGAAGAACAGGTAGAAGTGAATCAGTACCGCCATTAACAATAATGCTAGCCAGCGCAAGGCATGTGTCCAACTGACGCTAGGCATGACCATCAGCCATATCGCTAACAGTATCAGCCAGTGGCTTGAGAGCGCTTCATGCCCTAGCGCTCCCGGCCCCCGCATGGTTACCATTGGCAGCGACACCACCAGTACAGCCCCCGCTAACGCCACACTGCGGCTCACTCCCCACCAGCGGATCAGACCTGCGGACACGGCACCATTAAGTGCCAGATTGACAAGCATCACTATGCCTATGTACTGCATCGGGTCAGGCAGCACCGCATGCAGCAGCTTAAGGGGGAGCGCGATAAGCGGCATGGAGTCGGTATAGACGATCGACGCCCCCACTTGACTACCCAGTGTGGGGAGTGCACCCAATGGCCACCGCCACGAATCCCGGCGGAACATATCCCAACCACTGAAGTGCTGCAGGCTATCACCCTCGGCTAATAGCCACTCCACATGACGAGGGTCTAGTGCAGGCCCATAAAGCCACACCGCCAATGTTATCCCTGGAAGTGCCGCCACTAACATTAATGCAAGGTCAAACGAGGGTAGGGATCGATAGTTCGACGCTACCCGGCTTGAAAGTGCGGCATTACTGCCCTTGGAATATGAAAGCCCCATGTTCTGGCCTTATAGATATTATATAAATCGCGACCCGCGAAGCTTCTCGACACGCGGGCATATTAGCTTGCCGATTAGTCACGAACCAGATCGCGCTGCAGCTCACCCCAACAAAAACTAACGCACTGCACTTTCTTTTTAGCTATCAAAATCAAAGCTCAGCTCCTCATCACTATCAAAAAAACTATCCAGGTTTTCCGGTGGTGCAACGTGGCCGGGGTTAAGGCGTTCCAAGCGCGTCAACAAATGGCTCTGCTGCAGCGATAGATTTAGCGCGTAGGCCAGCGGCAGCGCTTGGCTTTTACGTAGTGTCAGGAAGGCCTCGTCATCCAACTGGGCAAGCGCTTTCTCATTAATCATGTGCAGGCCGCTAATATGCATCCCCATCGGCGCGGTAAGGTTTTCTGGCCAGGGGGTAATGACGTTGGCTGCCTCCAAGGCGGCCAAGGCGCGTTGGGTTGCACGCCGTTTGGCATGGTTGGCTTTCAAGGTGGTGAGCGCTATTTCAAGGGCGGGTGCGGGAAGCCCCTGGGCATTAAAAAACGGTTCGGCGCCCGGCTCATCGGCAGATGCCGCCAACAGCCCGCTATCACGGTCCATTGTTACCACGCCCTTCTCGCCAATAGTCACCACGGTAAAAGGCCAGGTCGTGAGCGACTGAGGTTTATATTGGCCCAGCCACTGGCCATCTTTAATAAATAGATTGTGATGTTGATGTAATCCGGCAACGCCTACCAGCTGCCACTCACGCCCTTCCTGAACAATCGCCAGCGGCATGGAGGCAGCGGCTTTAGCCAGCTCGCCCGCGTGTAGCGGCACCAACGGGTTAGTGGCGGCAAAGCTGACATCACGCGGAGGATGCCACGCCAATCCTTGACACTCTTTAGGGCTAATCACGAGATAGTTGGACATACAGACTCCAGTAAAGACAAACAGTGCTCCCATTGTCGCAAACCCGGCCCGCCACGCACAGCTAAACGCCGCACGCCTGGCTGTTATGGGCGAGCGCTTAAGCAACAGCCTACTGACAAACACCCGTTCGCGGCTCCCAGAGACGCAAAAGGCAGCCAATCGGCTGCCTTTACCCCAGGCTATTCAGCGGCGATGCTTGACGAGCGTTAGAACGTGTAGCTGATGCCGACAACCGCCACGGGGAACACCGGCAACTTGTCGATATCATCCTTCAGGCTGGCTTCCTCGGCGCGAATATCTTCACGCAAGGCAGGGTCGATATTCTCGAAGCCATTGGTGGTGCGCAGTGAAACATCGACATTGGTCGCGACCACACCGAACTCAGAGAAGAACCCGAAACCAGGCGCGTTCGAGCTGCGCCAGCCCAGGCCCACATAAGGCTGAACGCCATCCGCCAAGGTGGCGGTACCCACGACGGAGCCAATCTCGGCAGAGGAGTAATCAACGCCGTTCAGCTCATAGGATCTACCATCATTCGGTGTGCCCGTTACGTTGGCATCGATATCAGGCATCATTGCGCCAGCCGAAAGGAAAAAGCGCCCGCCGAAGGGAAAATAATCTACTTTCAGGCTCGATGCTTTCATACCAAAGTCGGCGTCGTAAGTAATATCGTCTTCATCAAAATCGGTATCGTAATCCAGCCCATCGGTGTAACGGCCGGTTAATGCCAGATTTTGGTGAAAACGCCAGGAAACGTCACCACCAAAGCCCGTGGTACCTGCCACGGCGCCGATAGACACCCGCTTTTCAAATGCATCCGCACTTACCTGAGTGGCGGCTGCCATGACGACGACCCCTGCCAGAAGGCTTAATGTTTTTTTCATTCTTTTATCTATCCCTTGAAGTATCCCAATACTGCCAGGAGTTATTATCGTCTTTATTGATCAGTCTTTTTACTGACAAAAGCGATGACAATAATAGCTATTTCTTCGAGTAGATTTGTAGTAAATCGCCCTTAACGTGTAAGCAACCGCTTACAAAAATGACTTTTCCCTAGCTCCAGGCGTGGTTAGCATTAAGAATCATCCCTATGCCCAGGTTTGCGCGCACCGAAATTGATGAGGGAAATTTCGACACCTAGGTCAATATCGAAAGCTTGTCGTTCAGCGATGGCTATTTTAGCCCTATCGACTGACACCAACCTGATATGGTTAACCGGGTTGTATGAACAAGTGCTGGGGCGTCAGGCGGACGTTGACGGTATGCAACACTGGGCACAGCACATGCGAAGGGCGTAGACCGCGCCGATATCGCCCTGGCAATGCTCAACTCTGGGGAATCAGGCCTGGTGGTACAGCAAGGCGATACCTTTCTGGACCAGCTTTACGCAGGACTGCTGGGCCGGGATGCCGATATTGAAGGCAAGCAATTTTGGGCCAGCGAAATGGCAGCGGGCGTGAGCGCTCAAGAGGTGACCAACCGCTTCCTGTTATCTGCAGAGATGCGCAGCCACGACCTTAACACCGAGGCGTGGGACTTCCTGGTATAACGACTCACTCACACGGTTAATAGACTGCTCAGGCAGTAGATAAGACAAACAGGTTGGGGTCAGCTCCAACCTTCTTTTTTTGCCGGCGCTTGATCAAGCGCATCCCGAACAACGCGCGTGTACAAGCTACCCCTCGCCTCCACCGCCATCAGCCCCTCTTCACACCAACCAGAGGTCGTAAATAATCCCCTCGCCGATTAACTCGGCAACCCCGGCCTTGTTTTCCGGGCTTTCGCTAACATTCACCAAGAACTGCTGACGCTGGATGCCATTATTGAGCTCATTTAACCAGTAGGCGTGACCTGCTGGGTCCGGCTGGCGGGCCAGTACGTTCAGGTAGATCGCATCGACGAAGGCGGTATTATCCAGCCCGGTGCCATAGCGAAGGGTGAATTCGTCACTGTCCAGAAAGGAGGCGGCTATTTCAATCAGCGGCATGCCTTGATCCAGCTCATTAATCCAATAACCCACCCCCGGCTGGTCGGGCTCGCGGGCAAACGCGGCTTTATAAAGGCGATAGGCCTCCCCCGCGCCCTGCTCGGTATCCAACGCCACCGCCTGGTCGGCGAAGACTACACGCTCGACCGAATCAAGCTCGAAGTGGCGCTGCTCAAACCCATCCAGCAGGTAAAACGTACCGCCGTTGTCTTCCCACGCCATTGCGCGCGCCCCGGCAAGCTGTGCGTTCAGCACCAGCGTATCGAGCCCGTGGCCACCGCGAAACACCACCAGGTCCCAGGCATCCATCGCGTTCACATCAACGTGTAACCGGTCATTGCCCCAGCTGGTTTCTATTGTGCGCGCGAACTCCTGGCGAGGGCCGGGGGCGAAGTAGAGAATATCATCAATGGCGCTGCCTATATGAAAGTAGCCAGTGCCCTCAAGCTGGCGCACCACCGGGCCATAGGGGTCGCTGGCATTCACGCCATACACGTGCTGAAGCGCTAACAGATCAAATGGCCTTAGCTCGTCAACGGGCCCACTGCCTCGCTGGTAGTTATACGACATGATGGTGTTGCCGGTGTGGTCAAGTTCCGCCGGCAGAAACGGCCCTTGCTCGTGCGCGTGGTACTTGCCGGGGTGTTTCATGCCCAGCGCGTGACCGACTTCGTGCAGCATCACATCTTCAAATGCGTGGCCCGCCGGGTCTCTTTGAAATACCGGTTGCAGGTAGTTGATCAGCACGATGGGCTCCATTCCGCCCGGCGTGGTGAAACTGGCGTACCCGGCTTCGAAGGCATTCGCACCCTCGCCATTAATCCCCGAGCTTAACCCAAAGCGCAACATCGCGGGCTCATTGGCCCCCACCTCGTTAAAGCGCACGCCCACAGCGTTAAACTTGGTGTCTAACAGGCTGCGTACGACCTGGCGTTGGACCTCGCTCATGGGCATAAAGTCGTGGATCGTACTCCTGAAGGGCGCTTGACCCTCAGGGGTGTTGAGGTTGTCCATAAACCGGTAGCTAACTGTTAACGGCGTCCCGTGAGGCAGCCCGTTGGCTAGGCCCAACTGATCGTAGAGTAACGCGTCAATGCGAATATCACCGGTCATTCAGCGAGCCTCTTGGTAACGTATGCTGATGGTGTTGCCCGCCCGGCAGCCCTGAACACTTAATAACCCGTAAACAGCACTCTTTATACTGCCCGGCGCGACGATAAGGTAAGTATCGGCACTCGGTGGGTTTACATTAATCATGCCCCAGCTTAAAAAGTCAGGCGAAAACCGCCGCCTCGCCCGCTGTTGGAAACTCACTGCTATCGATGTCGCCCTTCTCGGCCATGGTTTTCGGGCATAGCGCTTAACCAAAAAGCTCTTAACCAAAGTCCAGACAATAAAAAACCCCCAGCCGAAGCTGGGGGTTTGTACTGCGACAGAAAACGTCGCTAACGCTAGGCGAGGCCTTAAGCGATAGAGATGTAGCCGTTTTCTAGCTGAAGCTCATCAACAGTAACGCCGGTCAGTGTAATGGAATCACCTTGGAAACCATTGGTTGCGTTACCCTGGAAAGCTTCTTTTTCGAAGAATACATTTACATCAGCACCAGACTGCTGGAAGAAGACTTCCAGAGTGCCGGATTGACCAAAAGAAGCAGTTTCAAGGTTGACTGTCTCTTCAAGATTAACACGGCTGTAAGAATCGCCAATGAAAATCAGGTCTTGGCCATCATCACCAAAGGTAGTGACGGGGCCACTGATGCCGGTCTCTGCATCATAGATGTAAAGGTCGTTTGCTACACCAGCGTCTTGATCGTTCAGATCGATATTCAGATCAGCGAATGCATCTTGAGCTTCAGTTACATTGCTTTCCAGCTCGTTTAGCTGGTTAACCAGCGTTTGAGCTTCAGTAGCAGCAGTTTGCAGCTCAGCACGCTCTTCAAGTGCAGTTTCAGCAGCTGTTACCGCATCTTGAGCATCTCTAAGGTCCTGCAGCAAGTCTTGACCATTAAGGCTAACCACGCGGTCGTTAGCGTTGTTAACAGCGGTGTTAGCAGCTGTTAACGCTTTATCTGCGGTTAAGTCAGCTTTCGCATCTGCCAGTAAAGCATCAACACCTTTCAGCTGATTAGCAGTAACGAATTGCTGGTTAACAACCAATTCACCATTAGTATTTAAGGTGAAAAGATCATTAGAAGTAGTACCGCCGTCAGTACTGTAAGTAGCGGTACCGTCAGTGTTAAAAGACACCTCGCCAGGATTACGGGCATTGAACGTAGCAATTTCACCCGTCAGCTCGGCGTTAGCCACGTCAGCAGCTTCGCTAGCTTCAGCCTGTGCTGTTTCTGCCGTCATCAATGTATTGATGGCTGCACGTAGGCCAGAAACTTCAGCGATAGCAGTGTTCGCATCTTGCAGTTCAGCACGAGCAAGCTGGAGATCAGCATTCAGTTGATTATTGGAGCGCGTACCAGTGGCAGTATCCAGTGCATTTTGAGCAGTGGTTAAATTGTCACGGATATCTTGGGCAGACGTGTCGGTGTCAGGATCGTTGTCAATATCTGCTGCATCAGACGCCAGGAACTCATTTAGCGCTGCACGAGCAGACGTTAGCGTTTCAACCGCTTCCGTTACCTGAGGGATATAAATGCCCACTTCTGCATTGGCAACGGCTGCTTTAGCTGCTTCCAGGTTGTAGTCGCCTTCAGCACCAAAGTTGGTGGTGTACTCGGCAGCCGCTTCAACGCGAGCGTTGAAGGTTTGTGCATCGATGCCGCCAGCGGCATTGGTGATGGTCAGCGCGATTTCAGCTAGCGTTTTCTCACCGCTCGCTAACACACCTGAGTAGTACGCCAGACCTTCTGGATCAGCGTCACGACCAAAGGCTTGCTCGTAGATGCTGTTTACTAGCGTCGCGTTGCCCTGACCTGCAGACAGTGCAGTGTACTCTTCAGAAGTACCGAAGGCGTTGATGATAGCGCCTTCGCCTTCTGCTTCCAGACGGTCAGCCCAGTACTGCTGGCCTTCCTGGTCAGCAGGACGGCCGTAATAGGCGACATAAAGCTGCTGTACTTTGTTTAGGTTTTCTTGTGTTGCCATGGGACTATAGTCTCCTTGCTTTACAGTGGCCGCCACAATTAGTTGTGACGGGCCTTTCATTACCTTGAGCGCTCAAGGTGAAGCTTGTGCGGTGCCCTTGTGATACAGCGGGGCGGCTAACATGAGTGGGGGTTCCATTACTCACTTTACCTCCTTCGCACTAGGCTACGTGGCTAATGTATAGGGCAGAATCATGACAAGTCAATGAAAACGCCTTATGTTATACATAAATTACCTTAGACTACTCAACGTAACATATCTTAGGAGTTTGCCACGCCAAGCGGCGTTATAAACCGCTAATAAACGCCTAAAAGCGCTTATAATTTTTCCATTAACTCGCGCTTAATAAGTTTTCGAACTGTGTTCGCAAACGCTTGACCGCATCATAGTCGCTAATTCTCAATGCCGCAATCAGCGATGCGATGAACGGCGACTGACCAGTCGAAGCAGTTCGCGGTTCGTTGACGTGCGTCAGTTACTTTGGCCTGCCGCGCCTCGGGTTGGGTGGCCAACAGCGCCTTCAGGGCCGCGGGCCACGCGGCTTTTTCCGCCAACCACACCTGCTGCGGGGTAAAGTCCAGCCCGCGGTTGCCAAACGGCGTGGTCAGCACCGGCACCCCACTGGCCGTGTAGTCGAGCATTTTCAGGTTGCTACCGGAACCCGAGAACATCGGGTTCAGCGCCACATCGACACTGGCCAGCAGCACCGCCAGCTCGGTATTACTCACCCGCCCCAGCGCACGCACGTTGTTGGGCGGCAGGTGACTAAAGTCCGGGTGGTCGCAGAGGCTACCGGCTAAATAGAACACCACCTCCGGGCAGGCCGGGGCCAGCTGGCGGCAGATGAACTCGGCGGCCTCCAGGTTGGGGCCGTGCCAGCTACCTAAAAACAGCGCCACCGGGCGGTGCTGCTGCAGGCGCGCCTGCCAGTTGCTGCGGGTGGCCATATCGATAAACGGCAGGGCGCTTAAATCGGCGCAGTTGGGCACCACGCAGCCTTTATTGGCCGGCAGGCCGTAACGTTCGCGGAAGGTGACCAAGTCGCCTTCGGCGCAGGCCAGCAGCTGCTGGCTCTCTTCACAGGCGATGCGCTCGGCGTTCTCCACTTCCGCCATGGCCTCGAGCGCCTGGGGGTCTTGTTTGGCCAGCGGCGCGGCCAGAATGGCGCGTTTCAGGTCGGTTTCCACGTTGTGGGCTTCGTACCACCACGCCACGTTGACGTGTTCGCGCAGGGCGTGGACCAGATACGGGTGGGCGCACACGCCTTGGGTGGCGGTTTCAGCGTAGTGCTTCAACAGTTCGATATAGCGTGGGTTCTCGCGCCAGCCTTGAATGGCGGCGATGTCGTCCACCGGCACGCCCAGGGCAGCCTGCAGGCTTTGCTGCTGGCGGGCCTGGCTACGGCTGAGCGGCACGCGGTGCTCGAACAGGCCGGGGGCGATTTCACGGCACTGCTCTGGCGTGTTAGGCGGGGCCAACACCAGCAGGGTGACCTTGATGCCTAGCTCAGAGGCCACGTGGCGGTAAAAGTGGAACATGCGGCTCTGGCCGCCGCCCATGGGCGGGTAGACCGGGTAGGTGTTGAGCACCAGCCAGTGGGCGCCCGCCTCGCTGCTTTGGGAAGCCGCTTCGTCAACCGTTTCAAGCGCACTAGCGGGTGTCACTGCTTCCGGCTTAACGACCGGGAAGCGCTCGGGCGCGGTGGTGCTGGGCTGGCCGGGGCTGGCGATCAGCTCGCGCACAGTATCGGGCCAGGTAACGTGGGCAACAGCCTGGCGGGCATTGTCGCCCATAGTGCGGGTTCGGGTGCGGTCTTGGGCGGCCTGGGTAATCGCATCGGCCAGCGCTTCAGGTTCGGGCGCCACGCACCAGCCGGTTTCGCCGTGGCGGACAAACTCGTTCACGCCCCCGGCATCGGTGGTAGTGATCACCGGCTTAGCGGCGCTCATGGCTTCCACGGTGATCAGGCCGTAGTCTTCGTCATAGGGTAAAAACGGCACCGCCAGGGCGTCTTGATACTGGGCGGCCACGTCGCGGTCGCGCACAAAGCCGAGAAAGCGAACGCGCGGGTCGTCGGCGGCCAGGGCCTTCAGCTCGGCCTCCATGGGGCCGGTACCGGCGATGCGCAGCTCCAGCGCCACATCGGTGAGCAGAAAGGCGCGCACCAGCAGGTCGAGCCGCTTGGGGCCATCCAGACGACTAACGGTAAACAGGTAGTCCGGGGCCGTTGAGTCGCCGCTTTGCGCCTTAACGGGGAAGTCCGCAGGCGGTGGCAGGTCTGAAGGGTGG
>AXCI01002170.1_pt1 | contig 12254 bp, 12 predicted proteins | sample 182571 | NCBI WGS metagenome assembly AXCI01 (sample SAMN02359225, study PRJNA218796) | groundwater metagenome | isolation source: Mt. Simon Sandstone pore water sample D5872 at 1.8km depth, Illinois-Basin... | place: USA: Decatur, Illinois | collected 2009-05 | reverse complement strand
TCTGATTCAATTGCAATCGCTAGCGCAGGGAAAGAGCCACCCCTAGGCTGTAAAAAGCGCAATTTATTAAGGCTACTGCTGATAGCGAAAAGACACGGTTGGATATACCTAGTCACCAGCCAATAGATGCCGTGTTGCGCTCGCTAGCTGGCGCCTACATGTTGACATCGTAACCGCTACTTTAGCGTACCTATCACAGCCTCTATGTGGGCGGTTCTTTGATTATTTATCAACGTTTTTCAATTAGCAGTGTTCTCGGCCCAGCATCCAGGCAACAAAACGCAACAGCAAATAGCACCGATTAAAAACGCTTTGGGATTGCCGCTCGTGGTTACTAGCGTGGTCACAGCCTCCCTCAACACAAACAAAAAGGGCCCACGATTTCTCGCAGGCCCCTTTTTACAATTTGGCGCGCCCGGCAGGATTTGAACCTGCGACCCTCGGCTTCGGAGGCTAATTTTAAGCCTTACCGATGATCTACCCCTCCAGGACAATCTACCGATAAATATCATTTTAAACCAATAAAACAAAATCTTATATAAAAAATAGCACTAATACCACATATCACCTTATCCCGATTAAAATCGAACGCTACCCTTTGCCATCATCAAAGAGGTCACAGAACGTGTTTTTAAAGTGTCCAATTTTTGGACGTTTTGACCTTTCGCAGTAGTGCCTTACCTGTGATTCTTATCACACCTTGATGATCACTTTGGGAAAGCGCCTCCTCCCCCCCACCCGTCCGCTAGATAAATTGCCACAACCCTCGAGCGGGTGGCACTAAATTTCAGAATGGATAGCAAATCCTCTAATTATAAAACTTTGAGACCGCTTGTAGGTTTGCGTTGAATGACCATGACCATGACCAGGCCGGTTGAGTAAGGTTTAACTTGGGCTATGCTTAGAAAATACAAGGTGAGGACGGTGGGAGCGCAGATGCGTGTGATGCGGCAATGTCTGGTGGGCGGTTATTTATTGCTGGCAACAACGCTGTCAGCTTCCGCCGATCCTGTCTTGGTCCAGGGCGAGGAGGTAGGCCAGGGCATTCTTCGGGTACGTAGTGGTGAGTGCTTTGCCATCGTGCCGGAGCATGTTATCGGCTTCGGACTGGGGCTCAGAGTGATGTCACCGGGCCGTGTCTGGGCGCAGGCGTCGCTTGAGACAACCTTCGGTGACGACATCGCGGTGATTCGGGTGGCTTCGCAAGGCAAGATCACATGCGGTACGGGCTGGCCGGCAATCGAGAACCTCGATGCCACTCTGACCGAGGCCGTTTCACACAGCCGCCAGGGTTCGATTCTACGGGTGCGCGAGACGGGCGGCATAGTTTCTTATCCTGTGCTCTTTACTGGCGTAGATGATCGCCATGTAGAGGTGAGAACGATTGATCAGGGCGACGAAGCCTTTAAGGGAATCAGTGGTTCACAGCTACTGTTGGACGGCATGTCGGTCGGCATGGTGCTTACGACCGATAACGGCGTGGTAAGGGCTTATCGACATGATGCTCTCAGCCATCTTTTGGCTCGTTTCTTCCAGACTTCCGGCCCGAGTCAGCTACCGCCCTCAGACCTCCCCGTGGAGGCCCATGACGGCATGGCTATTGTCACTGCACGTACAGCCATCCGTGAGGAACCTAGCCAGTGGTCCCCCGTGGTGCGTTGGCTAAGCGTGGGGCAAAGCATCGAAATAACTGGAAAGGTGACAGGGCTGCCGTGGTGGCAAACCCGAGAAGGCTACGTGCGAGTGCGCAACACTACCGCGCGCTGACAACAATAATCAAACCTGCGGGAGAGGTTCTTATGAAACATGTTCGCGCTTACTGGGTAGGCCTAGTCTTGGCATTAGCCAGCACCCCCTTAATGGCGTTAGATCTTGCCAGCCTTGAGGCGGCCCAAGAGCGGGCCGGCATTATTGATCGAGTGCGCAATCTGCTTGCCGACGACAGTGCCTCGGTGCGAATGGCAGTGTTCGAAGAGGTGATGAAGGGTGAGGATTCACTACTGCGCAACATGGCCATGGAGACGGCACTGAGTAGCGATGATGAGCGGCTGCAGACCGCAGGGCTGCGTCAGCTAATTAACAGCCGAGACTTCTTGGTCGTAGAAATCGTCGAGCCAACTCAGGCTAGTCAAGCCCAAGCTTATACTTACAACTTATACCGTGAGCTCACCCTTACCGAGCTGAAGATAAATACTGCTACTGACGAGATTACTGGAAGCTTCCGAACGGCTTCCGTGAGAAATAACAACTTTGTGGGCCAGCTAACTCGCGGAGGATTACGCATCGAACTGAAAAGCCATATTCGTAATAGCACACCTCAATACAGTTGTGCACTAGCATTAAATGAGCTTTCCGGTGTTGAGTTAGCCGGCGTGCTGAACTGTGCCATAGGAAGCCCGCACATGGGGGAGGATTTTGCTGACGGCAACAGTGCCAGCTTGCCGGCCCGGATCCGTTTGTCATGAATGCGTGGTGGGGAATAGGGCTAGGTCTGCTGCTCAGTAGCCTGGCGTATGCCCAGCCGCTTCCCGAGCGGGAGGTAACAGCTCGTATGGTTGATGAGGGGTTCTCTTCCACCGTGCCGATATCGGGGAGGCCGCTCGCTGGGGCCATGTTCGAGCACCGCGGGAAACCCAATGGTAAGGAACTTTTTGTCTTGGTGCCGCGGGGTATGGATATCGAGAATGCTGAGCTGTGCCTATCCTTGTTGGCAAGAGATGGGCGTTACACTGGGCTACTGAGAGCGCCTTTAGCAGCGGACGATGCGCCTTTTCTTCTTCGTGTGACATTCGAAAGCCGTGAGCCAGCCTTCTATGCAGAGGATCGTTCGGATGTGCTGACGGCACTGGCCGAGGTAAAACAGAACTGTGCCCCCGGGCGCCCGGCACAGCATATTCTGCCTGTTTCCTGGGAGCGGCCCGAGGAAGACCAAAAATTGGCCGTAATGATTAACAGCAGCCGTATGCAGGCCTTTCTTGTCGTTCCTTACGAGGGTAAGGCACCACAAGCCATTGAATGCGAGATTATACCTGATCCTCAGCGTATTGCCTTTGACCGACAATGCCTGGTCGATATTGCAGAGCTTCGTGAACACGGTGAGCCGCAATTCGGCCAGACTGAGCTGGTTCGACTCAGGGGTCCCAACCGCGCCCCACCAGTCTCCTTCCCGTTAGCGCCATGAACCGACCTAGGCGGCTCTCCTCCGTTAATCGCTTGATTGCTGTCTTGATGGTGATATGGCATTCAAGAACACGATATCTAGGCCGCCAAGCCGCTGGTTTGATCCTTACGTTTGTACTACTTCCCGGCGTGATCTATCTATTGGCCGAGGCGCTACGCAAGCCCAGCACTTTCCATATCGCCGCAGACACGGAAATACTGGATATGGTCACGACGGGTGTCAGTGCCACACGGTGGTACATCGAGCAGGGGGACGTCATACAGGGCGCTGCGGATCCCCTGGAAGAACGTCCCATGGAGTCATATGCATTCAGCGGCCTAGTGGAAATTGGCCCTAGGGCGAATGTGCGAATGGTGCGCTACGGCAACGGTTCGTTGCAGGTCACGCTGCAGGAGTATGAACCTGGGGGGTTGGAAACACCTGGGTCATTGTTCGAAGCTCAAAATAGCGCACCGCAAGGAGAGGAGAAAGAATTTTCTCGTGTTATTCCAGTAATCACACTGGAAAACGTATTGTCCGAAAACGCGACCTGGCACTGGGCAAACTCCGCTTCCCTCGAAGTTCAACTTGAAGAGCTTCCCTTCAGTGGCAGCTTACTGGCAGTCGGTTCCATTGGTAGTGAAACTTATGCGGCCACCATGGGCGAGCCACCTCCAGTATTAAGAGCAGGCCGTGTGGTAGTAATGGAGAAACGGTTGCTTTCGGACCTCCGTTACCCCGTGATGGAACTTGATCTGCAACTAGGTGATGAAGTCTGGGTAATGGATGCCGAAGGCCATCCAGCCGATACGGCCTGCGTATTCTCTGTGACGGGGCTAAATACGTCGGGTATTCAAGTTGCTTGCCATGCCACCGGCAAGACGTTGCAGGTTAGCCGATTCGGTGGGCATCTCGTGGAAATGGAGCCGGGGCCGTGGGACATAATCCTTGCTGAACCTACACTCCAGGCAATGCTACCGCTGCTCTTCTCGATGATTTACGTGGCACTGCAATGGTTGCTAGGATTTATTTTCCCTCGCCAAAAGCCTTCTCCCAATGCAACGCCGGAACATTAACAGTTTTTAGCCACAAAGTTGGTGCTGCCTTCGCTCTTAAAGAGAAAATTTTTAGCGGAATAAAAAAGCTGAACCGCCCCGGTTATTCGGCAGACCATCTTGTTTGAGTCAGGCAGCTTCAATCGACTCCTCCAATTGACGATAATACGTCCTTTCTCGTTCTGCTGATGGAACGTTTCCGATGGGTTTCAGCAGTCGGCGATTTTTGAACCAGTCAACCCACTCTAGCGTGGCATACTCAACGGCATCCAGTTCCCTCCATGGGCCACGATGATGGATCACCTCCGTTTTTGAACAAGCCGATGATGGTCTCGGCCAGCGCATTGTCTTAGTAGTCGCCGGTGGTGCCGACTGAGGCATTGATACCCTCGTCAGCCATACGCTAGGTGTAGCGGATCGAGAGATATTGGGCTTCCCCTATCACTATGGTGAATCAACCCTTGTTTGTGTTTTCGTGCCTACAGAGCTTGCTCCAGAGCGTCCAGCACCAGTGCCGTTCTCATCTACGTTGCTACACGTCAACCCACGATACAGCGTCTATAAACATCGATAACGAACGCAACTTAAACGAAGCCAGACCAAGTAGCGACATAGGTAAAATCGGCCACCCAAAGCTGATTTGGACGCATGGCCGTAAAGTCACGTTTCACTAAATCAGGTGCCCGTTTCTAGCCGTGATCACTGATGGTCGTGAAGGGGCGTTGGCCTCGCACCACGCCGCGAATTCCCAGGCGGCGCATGAGCCGTTCTACAGTGCAACGAGTAACATTAAAGCCTTTACGGCGGAGTTGCCGCCAGACCTTACGGGCGCCGTAGACGTAGACGTTTTCTTCCCACACTCGCTGAATCTCAGTCGTAAGAAACGCATCCTGCCGATACCGGTATTCCCGCCGTTCAGGATCAGCTTCAAGTACCTTGTGGTGGTAATACGTCGATGGGGCGATTGGCAGTTGACTACAAATCGACTCGACCCCGAACTGAGCACGATGCTCGTTGTTAAATGACACCATCAATTGAGTTTGCGGTCGTGCTCCGCCTGGACGAAAAAAGCAGCCGCCTGACGGAGAATTTCATTGGCACGATTCAATTCGGTGTTTTCACGCTCTAGCTGCTTGAGTCGTTCATGTTCAGACAGATTAACCAAGCTGTTTTCCAGCGTGAATTCTGTGCGTTTGCACCAGGCTCTCAAGGTCTCTGGTGTACAACCGAACTTGCTGGCAATGGAACAGATCGCCGCCCACTTGGACGGATATTCGCCTTGCTGTTCAATAACTAAACGAACAGCTCGCTTCCGCACTTCTGGGGAATATCGTTTTAATGAGCTCATGACTTCATCCTCTCAAGATATGAAGTCTCCGGTAAAGCCGGGGCGATTCAACGTAAACCTCTAATGGCATTCGTGCGTTCAGTCTTCCTAAGCCGGGTATTCAACGAATCAGCAATTGCATCGAGTTCCTCCTCATTGTACAGCGATAAATCGGTACACTTCGGTAAGTATTGGCGGTGAATTCCGTTGGTGTCCTCATTAGAACCGCACTACCAATGGCTGTGTGGATCTGCAAAGTAGATAGCGTTGCTCAGGCCACGCACTACATTTGTGTTTGCCTGTCCGGTATCTGAGAAATGGCTTGGTGCTGCACTGTTTGCTCTGTTTCGGACACTAACCCCCTAAATTCATAATGTTAGTTGTAAAATACAGCCAACTGTTGACTAAAAAGCAACAAACGCAACACTTTCAAGACTCTCTCCTGCCTGCCAAGTCGCTTAGCTTTAAGCTTCTAAAAACGACATCAATTACAGCAAGGGCAGGACATGTTTTCAGAGCAAGTGTTTACAAAACAACAGTTACAAGATGCCACCGCGCTGAGGCGCAACCTTCATAAAAATCCCGAACTGAAATTTCAAGAAAAAGACACGGCCAAGTTAGTAGCTGGTCGTCTTCGTGAACTTGGCTATCAAGTAACGGAAGGAATTGCCACCACTGGCGTCATGGCAGAATTGGATACGGGCAGGAAAGGGCCAGTGATTGCTTTTCGTGCTGATATGGACGCACTGCCCATCCATGAAACCAACCCCTTTGAGCACCGCTCCCAACAGACAGGGTTGATGCACGCCTGTGGCCACGACGGACATACCGCCACCCTGCTGCTCGCCGCCGAAGCCATTATCGAGATGCGAGAAGAGCTATGCGGCTTTGTCAAACTACTGTTTCAGCCAGGCGAAGAGGGTGGTAACGGCGCTGATTTGATGGTTAAAGCGGGTGTCTTACAAAAACCGAAAGTAGACGCAATATTTGGATACCATAATCGCCCTGGCTTCCCCACCGGCCAGCTCTTTGTTAAGCCGGGCTCTGCGATGGGGGGTAACGACACCTATAAAGTAACCGTTGAAGGCGTATCCGGCCACGCGGCCATGCCGCACCTAGCGTTAGATCCTATTTATGTCGGTTCATCGCTGGTACAGCAGTTGCAGGGGCTGGTGGGTCGTCATAAATCACCGCTGGAAGCGGGCGTGATTACGGTAGCTTCATTCCATGCAGGTGACGCTGCCAATGTTATTCCCGGCCACGCCGAGTTGCTGGTCAATATCCGTAGCGACCGCCCCTCTTCTCGCGAGGCACTGGCGGGGAAGCTTGAGCAAGTAACCCAAGGTGTGTGTGCAGCACATGGGGCTCAATACCAAATAGACCATTTGCATCAAATTCCTCCACTAGTCAACGATCAAGAGTGGTCGGAACGAGTGCTGGCCATAGCCAACGAATACGTCGTTAGCGAGGATATCCAGCAACTGGACTATATGCCCACCATGGGGGCTGAGGACTTTGCCTTCTATTTACAGGAAGTGCCTGGCTGCTTCTTCTTCGTCGGTAACGGTGACTCTGCTTACCTGCATAACGAGCGTTACGACTTTAACGACCAAATTCTACCTGTAGCGGGTGGCATGTTCGTAGCCCTAGCGAAAGGGCTGCTATTACGGGGCTAATTGCCCAACGTAATCGAGCTTAAGCTAAAACAAGGTTTATAAATAAGGGATAAAACAATGCAAGGTGTACTCTCTTCTATAGAGCGCGTGGGTAATAAGCTACCTCATCCATTTATTTTGTTTGCCATTCTAGCGGCTGTTGTCGTAGTGATTTCCGCCATACTCGCCACCTTGGGTGTTTCTGCGGTTAATCCACAAACCGATGCAGAGGTTTATGTTCGCAGCCTGATCTCATCGGATGGAATCGAGTTCATGCTGACCAGTGTGGTCAGTAACTTTGTCAACTTCCCCCCACTAGGGCTGATTCTGGTCGTCATGTTTGGCATTGGCCTGGCGGATAAGGTCGGCTTAATGTCAACCTTGATGCAGGTCAGTGTGGCGAAAGCGCCGCCCTCACTGCTTACCTTCTGTGTATTTATGGCCGGTATTTGCGGCAGCATCGCTTCTGATGCCAACTATCTAATTTTAATCCCCTTAGCCGCTATGGTGTACTACTCGGTTGGACGACATCCGATTGCCGGTGCAGCAGCTGCTTACGCCGCTGCTGGTGCGGGGTTTGATGCGAGTCTCTTTATTACCGTGGGAGATGCACTGTTTGCCGGCATTACCACTGACGCAGCCCGTTTGGTCGACCCTGAAGCCTATGTGTCACCAATCGATAACTACTATTTCGTCGCCTGCTCAGTGTTTGTACTCGCGACTGTAGGTACCTTGATCGTTGATAAAATCGTGGAGCCTAGGCTTCAGCGTACCTTGCCGATGGGCAAGGACTTTAAAACTGATATCGTCAAGCCGGAATTGACCGAAGCAGAAAAGCGAGGTCTCAAGCGTGTCGGCATTGCCACTCTGCTCTATCTAGCGCTGGTGCTAATAGTCGTGGTACCGGAGGCATCACCCCTGCGCAATGAGGAGGGCGGGCTGATTCCATCGCCGTTCCTACGCTCGTTGGTGCCGCTTATGTTTATCTACTTTGTCACCATTGGGTTGGTTTATGGCATCACTACCGGCAAGATCACCAGTAGCCGCGACGTGCCCCAACGCATGGCCGAGTCGGCTAGCGACCTAGCCCCCACCCTAGTGCTGTTCTTTGCCATTTCGCAGTTTATTGCCTACTTCCGCTGGTCGGAGCTTGGCCAGTACATTGCCATTGAGGGCTCAAACATTCTGCAAAGCACCGGGTTTACCGGGCTCCCGCTAGTCGGTGCGTTTATCGCGATGAGCGCGGTGCTTAACGTCTTTATGACAAGCGGCTCGGCGCAGTGGGCATTAATGGCGCCGGTTTTCGTTCCCATGCTGATGATGATCGACTTTGACCCGGCCTTTGTCTTGGCGATGTTCCGCATCGGTGACTCCAGCACCAACATAATTTCTCCAATGAGCCCCTATTTCTCGGTGGCTCTGGTATACATGCAACGCTACAAACCCGACATGGGGCTGGGTACACTCATTGCCACCATGCTGCCTCTAGCCCTGAGCTTCCTGCTAGCCTGGTCTGCCTTCCTGATGTTCTGGTTAGCCATGGGATGGCCGATTGGCCCCGGTGTTTACATGATGGCGAATTGATGTCGCCAGACATCACTGCATTGTCATCATAAGCTTCCAAAGATAGTCGGCAGCGGGCGAAAGCCTTCTGCCGACTCGGCGCACCAAGTTGCCCTGACTGCTAGCGGCCATGGGGTGCTGAATAGGGATTGCTTTTAGCAAACCAGTTTCTATCTCATTGCGAGCAGCAGCGGCCGTCATAAACGACACCCCGATACCTGCGCTCGCCATACGCCGTGACACGGAATGCAAGTTGCAACGATAGCTGGGCGTTGCCAGTTGTCTGTCAGCATTAAATAATGCATTAACGAACTGCTGTGATCCCGATACATCGGGTAGAAAAATCAACTTATGCTGCAGCAACTCAGCCACGGTGACTCCCTTCTGACGAGCCAGTGGGTGAAAAGGTGCCACCAGTGCACATAGCGGCCCACGCTCAAAGGAGTGCACGACCAACCGTGGATCTGAAATAGGGCCATAGGTAATAGCAATATCTACCTCGTCATTGGCGACCATTTCATGGGGTTCGCGTGGGTAATAAATGCCCGTTTTTATATCAATCAGCACATCCGGATACTGCTCAGAAACCCGCCTCATAACGTGGTTAATAAAACTATCCACAAAACCGTCACCCACCGAGATCACCACCTTTCCTGCCTGCAGATTACGCAGCCTTGAAAGCGTATCTCCTAACTCTGCATTCAACCGACGTTGAGCCAAAAAACTTTCCACCACCAGTTGGCCCGCTTCGGTAAGCATGACATGACGCCCCTGCCGTTCTAGCAGTGCCATACCCAAATCCCGTTCGAGGCCTCGCACTTGGCGGCTTACCACCGAAGGGTTGATATAAAGATGCTCCGCCGCTGCACGGATACCGCCGCAACTGCTCACCTCTAACAAATAGAAAGCTCGTTTATCCAGTATGTTCATGGGGCTACTCCACGCATAACATGCGGAGGAAAACAGCAAAGCCGCCTGTTACGTTCTGCTTCACGTGATACCTCCCGGTATAAACCAGCATCCCTTAAAGATTTACAGCATAATTTTTTTAAGGCTCTTACGAAAACCGTGGCGACTCAGGACTTAAAAACAACTTTGCGACTATTCTCCCACCGACTAAAAAGCCACAGAAAAGTGCTCACGAAAAGAGATAAAAGCAATGAAAGCCAATAGGCAAAATTGGAAGGCAGGAACTCTACACTTGCACTCAACATAGCACTAAACGCTACCAAGCTGATCATTCCAAGCTGCGTATTGGCTAACGTAACACGCGCTACTTCAACCCCGTATCGCTGATGAAGCGTCAGGGCAATGGTTAACATCCCGATAGGGAAACTCAGCACAATACCCGAGATAGCAGGGTCGACATTAACCAATAGAATTGTCGCTAAACAGACAACACCTCCCGCTAACACCCCGCGAATGAGTAAGTCTCCCCAGCGTACGGGTGCCGAAACGGTTTTGGAAGAAAGCCCGATTGAATTAATGTAAACCCGCGAAAAAATTAACGTTACACCAAAAAGCGCCAACGCGAAGAAAACGCCTCCTGGTAGTTGATCCGCTATTGCTGCTGCCAACATCCAAATGAGTGCAGAGCAAGCAACACTGACAACAGCACCCCATCGCTTAGCAAGCAGCACATAGCTAAGACAGAACATCAACGTCGCCAACATAGCATGCAAAGAGCCCAGTGCCGCATCAGCGACGAAGGGGTCAGATTGCTCACGAATCATAAAAAAGAAACCAGGGCCCAGCACTATTGGCGTACCAGCCAAAACACCTCCGATCTTGGGGCCCAGACGAACGGCTGCAAGCGATACGCAGACTACCACTAACGTGGTGGAAAGCCACTTTACAAGAATAAGGCTTAGCATAAGTCTATTTTCAGCCCGCTACATGACGTCGCCACTGTTAGGCCCAAGCGTTTGCCCAAGGTAAAGATCGCCATCGGGAGAGGCAGCGAGCATAAGCGCCGTGGGCGCCACTTCTTCTGCTGTTCCAAACCGACCGAGAGGAAGTTCGGCTTCTTTATTGGCCACCCACTCTTTACTAAGCCCTTCTAACATCGGGGTTAGAATAGGGCCTGGTGCGATGGCATTGGTAAGAATCCCATAAGGTGCTAACTCTCTAGCCATCGATTTAGTAAGCCCCAATAGCCCCGCCTTCGCTGAGCAATAGTGAGATAAACCCACTCCCCCTTTGAGCGCTAGCTGGGAGGAAATATTGATGATCCGGCCGCTTTTTCGCTTCACCATCTGCTCGGCAACATAGCGTCCCACCAAGAAAGCACCGCGCAGATTAATACTGATCATTCGATCGAACGTCTCAGCAGACATGTCTAAGAAAGGCGTTTCATCCAAAATGCCCGCACAATTGACCAGCACATCGATAACTTGGTGATGATTTATCACCTCATCAACCATCGACTTTACAGAAGCTTCATCAGCGACATCGACACCATGATGCGTTGCACTTTCCCCGAGTAATAATGCTATTTCTTCACATGCCTCAAGATTGCGATCAGCCAAGGCAACGGTGGCGCCTTCTGCATGAAAACACTCCGCAATCGCCCGGCCGATACCGCTAGCACCACCCACGACAAGAGCAACTTGTCCCTGAAGTTTTTTAGACATAAGGATCACCCAGCTTATTAAATAAAAGAAGCGAGGATGTCTCCTCGCTTCATAGGCAAACGATTAGCTCGGCCAACGCACGGTCAAGCCGCCATCGACCACCAGTTGCTGGCCTGTTACGTAGGCTGCATCGTCACTGCTCAGAAAACGCGCAGTACGGGCTGCTTCATCGGCATACCCCACACGCCCTAAAGGAATTGATTTACCGGCTGCCGCTAAGCCGTCAGGCCCCAGCGAATTAACAGGATCCAACGACTGAGGCGTCTCGATCAGCCCTGGAATCAGGGTATTAACACGAATACCTCGGGGGGCTAGCTCAACTGCCAGAGACTTTACTAAGCCCACTAAGCCACTTTTGGCTGCCGCATAATGGGCGTGGTTATCCCACCCATACACGCCCCCTGCGATAGAGGAAATAGCCACCATAGCGCCCCCTTCCTGCATCAACTTGGAAGCGCTACGAAAGACCCTCATTACGCCCGTCAAGTCGACTGATAGCATGTCGTCCCATGCTTGATCGGTAAGCTCACCTAAGGGTGCCTGGCGTAGAATGCCTGCCCCAGCAACAACGATGTGTAGGGCACCAAAGGTGTCGATAGCCTGCTGCGCAAAGTGATCACATTGATTGGCATCTCTCACATCTAATGCAACCGCCACACACTCTCCGCCAATGGCTTTTACCGCGGAAACCGTTTCCTCTACATCATGGGGGTCGTTCGGGTAGTAGCCTGCCACTACCTTAACGCCAGCCTTGGCATAGCTGACGGCAAGGGCTTGCCCAATGCCGCTAGCAGCACCTGAGATGATGGCCACCTTGCCTGCCAAACCATCGTCGCGCGCTAATACGCTCATGCCACAGCC
>AXCI01000349.1_pt1 | contig 12407 bp, 12 predicted proteins | sample 182571 | NCBI WGS metagenome assembly AXCI01 (sample SAMN02359225, study PRJNA218796) | groundwater metagenome | isolation source: Mt. Simon Sandstone pore water sample D5872 at 1.8km depth, Illinois-Basin... | place: USA: Decatur, Illinois | collected 2009-05 | reverse complement strand
TCGGTTACTATTACAAGTGGAATTGTGTGAAAAAATGCAATCATTTGATTTTATTGATAGTTCCATGATTTCACACTTTCAGTCGTTTTTATAAAAAAATTGCTGCTTGGGCCATCCCAACGAGTGCCCACCACCTTCATCAGTATCAAGCTTCACTTAAATTTTCATAATTCAAAGATCTTATCGTAATTCGCGAGTATTGTCAGTGTAATTGTAAAAAGTGCAGCAACTGTCTTAAGCACCTATAATAGGGCGAATACATAAGGAGAGGGCAAATTATGATCATGCATTACGTTTTGCTATTTACCCCTGTATTCATGGGCATTGCTCTCACGATCGCGGTGAAGATGAATAAAAAACATCGGTAGCGATTACCCTAAAACCCACCAAGTCGGAGTTTTTATTCAATCAATTAGCCAACATTGATCGTCTTTAGCTAATTACCGACTACGATCGGATCATGGCCAGCTAAATCCTCACTCTATAAATTTGTTAATTGAATTTCCTAATAATATTGTGAAAGTCTAGAGTTATGCCTAACAAATGAAAATATAGATGAGTCTATGCAATTACTATAGGTTTATAATGAGCGAACAACCCCCGAAGACTACCGTCCTAAATGCTGAAAAGCTTAGAGAAAGCATGCTTTTAAATATCTTTGGGGAGCAGCCCCTCTATGGATTAGACGAAGAATATGCTTTCTTTTACGATGAAACAAACAATATCCGAAAGTTTTGGATTAGGGAGGATGGTTTCAATGAACGACCTAAAAACTTTGTACTAGGGGGAATCGCATATAAGAAGTCAGAACCGTTAACTGATATTCATGAGCTTATCAACTCGCTGAAAATCCAGAAGTCCGCTAAAGAAATAAAGTTCAATCAGCTTGCAACAGGTAGCTATCTAGGAGTGTTGAACTCCAAGAAACTGAGAACATTTTTGGAGTGGCTGGTTGAAAATGGGGTATTCGTCCACTATAGCAATTTAAATATCCTCTATTGGTCACTGGTGGATATTGTTGATTCGCTTTGGGACGAGCCTGAATTGCGTCAATACATGCCGTATGTATTGCATATTAAGAATGAACTATTCAACCTTGCCAATGCAGACTTAGATCGATTGGTACCAATTCTAAAAAAATATCGGTTTCCAAATGTACAGCGAAATTCAAGCTCAGCGTTCATGATGGAATTTTCTGATTTTCTTGAGTCAGTTTCCAAGAAACCAAGTTCTGATATTAGTGAACTAGTTATATATATGGTTCGTAAAGCGGCAAACCTTTCAACGTTACCCTTCATTATGGATAATAAAGACTACATGCTTATTGATAGCTTCGATAGTCAATTTCTACGACCTTTGTACATGTATCCTACAAGTTCTCATACATTTGACGAAGAAACCGAAGTACAAGAGGCGCTAGGAAACATTCAGGTTGAATACATGGGGAAATTTGTAGAATATTCTTTTGTGGATTCGCTTGATTGCATAGAAACTCAATTGTCTGATGGCATCTGTGGTTTGCTAGGTAGCCATTTCAATTTTTTGGAAGATCACTCAGTTGAAGAGCTTATAGATATTAAGCAAAACCTCAATCCTATCCAACGTCAGACTCTCACATTGTTAAGCAAACTCATATGCATCTCAGACGCTCAGAGCAATGGGTTCATGCATCGAATCTCTCCAATTGATAGTGCCTTTAAGAATGACTATTTTTTGCATGGCCGTTCCTTGCCCCACCATCTAATTTGACACCGTCAAGAAGGCATGCCTTCTTGCCCTTATGAGTGAGTTACACCGCGCTTCGCAGCTAGTTTGGATCGTAGCGGAAAACCAATCTGACAACAGCGTCTTGTTAATTGTTTGCAACATTTGGATTTGGTGTTGCTCTATCCAAAAAGATCGACGTATAGTTTGCAGCATTTAAGCCACCATCATGGACAGTCCCTAAATCCTCTGGTGTTACGTCCATCGTTGGCCAGATTTTATTGTGACCAATAAACTTGTCTAGATCGAGTTTGTTTAATTCTAAAAACAAATAGTCCTCTGTCTCTCCGCGGTTAATACCAGCAGCCCAGTATGAGAAGGAACTAGCTATGATGTCCGAAACCTGAATTTGCGAATAATCTTTAGAGCTAGCAAACCTTAATGACTTGCCCTTAAGAGGTAAATTATATTTCCTTCGATCATAACCAACCTCTACTTCATCTTGTGTCCAGTCCATGAATTGACCAAACAATAATCTCTGTTTTTCGATACTATGAGAATCATCATGGATGATATGAAAACCTTTCGGATATACGTTTCCCCATTGAGCACAATGACTAAATAGTGCAGGTATAGATGGATCTAACGAAAATTTATCAATCCCGCTTAGAGCATCGTCAATACAATGCTTGGTAGCCAGAATAAGATCAATATCCTGCTTAAATTTCTCATCAGATGAAGAACTTTTTACCCTTTCTACATCGTTATAAAATTTACCAATGCTTTCCTGATCTTGTTCTCGAATCATTGTTACAAAAGACTCGTACATAGATTGTACTATTTGTTTATCACAAAATGTCGGTAAACAGTAATAAAGCATATTTGAAAGCGCAATATTCCTACCATTTAAGTATAGGTCCTCGCCCATTAAGTGCATCATATGCTCGATTAGAAGGTCGACAATCTTCGTCGTAATCATGAATTCTTTTAGAAATATATTGATTTTGATATTTTTCACATCAAGCATTTTACTGCTCATTAATCTAACGATGCTATCTTGACCTGATTTTCGACGACGAAGCTTTTTGAAATGTGCTTCATGAGGAGAATTGGAGTCAATAAGATTGAGAAGCTGATCAGACTCCTCCTTAGAAAATATACAACTGGCTAAAGTAAACACAGGTTGATCTATGTCAAGTAGATTGGAACCTGTATTTCCAGATTCATCAAAGTAGATAGTTGGTACCCTTCGCTTCTCTTGCAAAGCAACATGTCGTTTTTATTTTGTATTCGACTTTGCGACCTTTTTTTTGCATCTCTCTTAGCTTTACTGTTTTTGCTCATACTATTCCCGACATTTTATGACATGGTTATATTATTTCATCGACTAGCACTCTAATGCTTGTCGAAATGTCTATGAAGATTGAGTAAATCAATCACGTGGATCAAATACGCGATACACAAATATACGCTGTAAAGGGTTCTCACCTCACGGCTGAGCTGTTGGCCCCCCGATGTTCAGCGAAAACCTGTAATACTCTTGTTAAACCATCATAGTGCCAGAAAGCTAGTCATACTTACCTTTTTAAGTATTTTTTATTATGAACATTGACGCTTAACGCCTGACGGTGACGAGCTCATCCCAGCGCGTGGTGCCGATGTGCAAGTGTTGCCATCACTTGATACACCGCGCGCTCAATAACTAAGTGCAACACCCTCTAATCGAGTATCGTGTTGCCATGGAAAATCACTATCATCACCTCAGTACCACTGATCGCGTAACGCTCATGCTGATGTTGCGCCAAGGAGCCAGTCTCCGCACCGTCGCACGTGAATTGAAGCGTGCTCCCAGTACGTTGAGCCGGGAGTTGAAGCGACACGCTGTGGGTGATCAATCCTATGATGCCGACGACGTCACCCCTTTCTCAGTAGCATCTGGGTTTAGAGTCTGACGTTACTTTATCGTGTTTTAATGCTAGTTGCTTGGCATGGGCGGAAGGGGTTAACCCGCCCAGTCCTTTCTTCGGTCTTTCCTCGTTATATTCTCGTCGCCATGCTTCGATGATGGCCCTGGCGTGATGCAGGCTGGTGAACCAGTGTTCATTCAGACATTCATCTCGAAAGCGCCCGTTAAACGATTCGATGTAGGCGTTTTGATTGGGTTTTCCAGGTTCGATTAAAAACAGGGCAACGCCACATAGATGCGCCCACGCCAGCATTGCCCGCCCACAGAATTCCTTGCCATTATCCGTACGAATGGCGTGAGGGTGCCCGCGTTGTAAAGCCAGATGGTCAAGTATCCGTGTTAAAGACAACCCACCAATGGCACGTTCAGGCACGATAGCCACGGCTTCATGAGTGGCGTCGTCTACAACGGTGAGGTTCTTTATCACGCGGCCTTCCGCCGTACGGTCAAACACAAAATCCATCGACCAGACCTGGTTGGCGGCACAAGGGCCACCAAGGGGCTTACGCTGAGACGTAGGCACCTTCTTACGCTTGCGGCGCTTCACCTGCAACCGAGCGGCGCTGTAGAGACGTTCGACGCGCTTATGATTGACCTGTTCACCGGCTTGACGCAGTTTCAGGTAGATCATGCCAGCGCCATAGCGACGATGCCGGTGTGCCAAGGCAACAATACGTTCACGCAGAGCCTGGTTGCGGTCAGGGGCCGCTTGATAGCGCAATGCACTGGCACTCATGCGGATGACACGGAGCGCCCGGCGCTCGCTTAGACCACGTGACACCATGAAGCGCACCACGTCGCGGCGTGCAGCGGCACTCACCACTTTTTTCTCAGCGCCTCGCGAGTGACCTCCATTTCCAGTAGTGATTCGGCGAGCAGCTTTTTTAAGCGTCCATTTTCGGCTTCGAGTTCTTTGAGTCGCTTGGCATCGGGTACGCTCATGCCACCAAACTTGCTGCGCCATAGGTAGTAACTGGCTTCAGAGAAACCGTGCCGACGGCACAGCTCCTTGATGGGCAGTCCTGCTTCTGCTTCGCCCAGGAAACCAATGATCTGTTCTTCGCTGAAACGCTTCTTCATGTCCAATCTCCTTACGCATAGGACCGGACTCTAAAGTGTAGCGCTACTCAATCAAGGAGTGACGTCGCCGATGCAGCAGGCTGCTCAGCATGTTCTGCACGTGTGCGTTGTCGGCCCAAGCGCAAGTTGGTCGAAGGAACAGATCTGTATGATGTCGTCCTCGTCATGCTACGAAACCGGTGGTCTCCCAACAAATCAGCGGCACACTGAAGGCTATGTTTCCAGTTCAGCCAGACTATCAGGTCTCTCATGAGACGATGTACAAAGCCACTAGGCCCAGCCTCACGGTGAACTGCGCAAGGAACTGATTACGTGTCTGCTACAAGGAAAGACAAAGCGTCGGCCCCGCGCGGACGGTGTAGACCGTCGTCAGCAGATCGCGGATTTGGTCAGTATCCACCTGCGCCCGCCTGAAGTTGATGAACGGCTCTTGCCTGGGCATTGGGAGGGCGACCTGATCAAAGGCGCCTTCAAACGCTCCGCGGTAGGCACACTGGTCGAGCGAGTGAGCGGTTTGGTGTTTCTGGCCAAAATGGAGGGAGTCACCGCGACCGCTGCGGTTCAGGGCTTTAGTGCAGCTCTCAACCGGGTGCCACTGGAAATGCGCCAGACGTTTACCTACGATCAGGGGCGTGAGCTGGTGCGCTATGCTGAGATTACCCAGAAAACAGGGACGGCGATCTACTTCGCTGATCCGCATAGTCCCTGGCAGCGATCCATCAACGAGAACACCAACGGCCTCTTACGTCAGTACATGCCCAAGGGGACAGACCTGTCGGTGTTCAGTCAGGACGCGCTGGATGCTATCGCCTTCCAGCTGAATACCTGTCCCCGAAAGCGGCTGGTGTTTAAGCCGCCGCTGGAGGTCTTTATGGATCTGATCAAGCGCACCCAGGAGGCGCCATCAGGCGTTCATTGACTGAGTGTTGCACTTAGGGTTGGAGACCGCCCACCAGGTGCCATTTTCAGACGATGTAGGTTGGAGTGATTCCGATGACTATCCTGAAGTTGCTGCTTTCCTAATACTGATATTTAGACCTATGTTCATTGTGGAAAATAGAGGTAAAAATTTCATTTACACTATATATGGTAGGTTGATCTTGTTTTTATCCCTATATATACTCCCCTTATGTCTGGGTGGCTAAGTTTAATATGCTCTTGGAACCACTCTACAAAATATTTTCTTATGGGAGTGGTGCGCATGACTGTCACAATCACAAAACAGAGCGAAGCTTATTTAGACGCATTGGCAAAAGCCCTGGAAGTGCCTCAGTCAAGGTATGAGCAGGCTGAACGAAGCTATAGGTCTCTTGGAGAGTGGTTTCATAGAGACGACTCTAAAGTGCGCCATTTTGACCCTGATGTGTTTGTACAGGGCTCCTTTCGGCTGGGTACAGTCATCAAACCACAGTCCGCTGAAGAAGAATATGATGTCGACTGCGCCTGCAATTTGAATAACCTTGATAAGTCGGAGCTGTCTCAAGCAGATCTGAAAGAACTCCTTGGCCATGAAATCAAGCTTTATCGCAAAAGCAAAGGCATCTCGAAGCAAGTACATGAAGGTCGTCGGTGTTGGCGGCTGGAATATGCAGACGGCGCGCAATTTCACATGGATATCGTTCCCTGTATTCCAAATGGGCACGATCAGCGTCGCTTACTTGAAGATAGGAGACTGGACACTCAGTTTGCCGATACAGCGGTTGCGATTACTGATAACGAAGTGACCCCCCAGTACTATCAGATCACCAATGACTGGCCGCGTTCCAATCCCAGGGGGTACGCAGAATGGTTTAAGTTTCGTATGGGTGATGTCTTCAAACGCCGGCGCACACAGGTACTCAACGAGATGCGATCAGGAGGAAATATTACAGCTAGTATTGAAGATATTCCCACTTATCGCGTCAGAACCCCTCTGCAATCAACCATCATGATACTAAAGCGCCATAGAGACATTATGTTTGCTGAAGATCCAATTGATAAACCAATTTCGGTCATTATTTCCACACTATCAGCACACGCTTATCAAGGGGAAGAAACAATTGGCTATGCACTACTTTCGATCTTGAGCCGCATGCAGGATGCGATTGTTCATGACGGTACGAAATATGTAATAAAGAATCCAACTGATGCCCTCGAAAACTTTGCAGACAAGTGGGAGACCCATCCTGAGCGGGCGGACGCATTTTTTGATTGGCTTGAAAAGGCCCGTGAGGATTTTCGTGAGGTTGGACGCCTTGTCGAACACCGGCGGATATCTGGTGCTTTAGCTAATCGCATTGGGCGCGATCTGACTGATCAGGTAAGTAATAGTATCAATGCTTCGGGCTCTGTAGGGGGCGGCCTCCTGGGGGCTGCCACAGCCGCCTCGACGATTTCAATCCCCAACGTATCTTTTTCAGACGAACCAAGGAACCCCAAAAAGCCGGATGGTTTCGCATGATCTGGTGGATGACGAGTAACGCAAGGTTATCATCTGAGAAGGCCAAAATCGCAGAGCTTGAGGCCACGGTTGATTGGTTACAGGTATCTAGATGGCAAATCAATGTTGATGCTGCCATGTGTGTGGACTTCCAAGTCATCAACGAAGATGAAGTGTTTGTCTTTCAGATGGTCTATCCAAGCGTATTCCCCGATGCGCCACCGATGGTCTACACAAAAGACAGAACACAAATTTCCTTTCACCAGTACGGCGCAGACGGCGAACTGTGCCTGGAACATCGACCAGATAATTGGCAGCCGTCAGTCACAGGGGCTGACATGATAATTAGCTGTCAAAAGTTATTGTCAGAAGAGCGCTCCGCGGAGGGCAAAGTGCTTTACGCACACTCGGCTCATGTGGCGTCTTTAGGGCGTGATATGCGTTCAAAACGTTTTCGCTTTCTAGTGACCGAGAGCGATATAAAAATTCTCAAAGCATTGAATGAGCGCAAACCAACCCCTATTTTTCTCAGTGAACGAAGTTCAGCATCTGCATATATATCGACGCTGTCTCATATTGGTTTGAATAAAGAGTCGGCCTTGTCCAGTGATTTCGTGTTTCCAGAAGGAAGAATGAACGAGGAGGGTGTAGTCGTTCGGCTTCCTGGCGTTGGTATTCATAATGCAAATGATGCAGATGAGTTACGAGCACTTCTCGAAGATTTTGAACAAGCCGATCTATGTGGCTCATTAATGGATAGTGACAGCTTTATGCACTTGCTAATAGGTGATGAAGAAGCTTGGTCATTTTTCTGGATCTTTGGGGAAGCCAATAATCGTAAAATTACTAGCCATACAACATTACGGCTTCCGAGCGAAAAACAACGCTTGCCAGACAGTAGTTCTTCTCTTTCTAGTAAGGCAGTGGGCCTTGTTGGATGCGGTTCTATCGGATCAAAAATTGCTACTAGCCTTTGCCGGTCTGGTGTAGGCAGTTTCTTTCTTATTGATGAAGATATTTTTTTCCCCGACAACGTCATTCGCAATGAACTAGACCTTAACGATACAGGAGCTCACAAAGCCCACGCCTTGCGTGACCGACTACTCAGAATTAATCCACACGTGGATATAAAAGCCTTGCGAATGTCCCTCGGTGGTCAAGAAAGCGCAAACTCGATGGCGGGAGTCCTCGAGTCACTTGGTGAGTGTGATCTCATAATAGATGCTACAGCCGAACCAAAGGCATTTAATATAATCGCCTCAGTATCAACACGCCAAAAAAACCAATGATTTGGGTGGAGGTATTTGCTGGTGGTATTGGGGGGATCGTTGCTCGCGCTCGCCCAGATATAGATCCCGTGCCCTTGGCGGCAAGATCTCAAATTGAGGTCTGGTGTAATGATCAAGGTGTGGATTGGATCCGACCAGAAGAGGTAGGTCGGTACGATGGACGGGATGGAGAAGGAGAACCGTTAATAGCAGAAGATGCTGAAATTTCGATTATGGCAGGGCATGCGACTCGTTTTGCATCCGATATTTTGGCTCGACCAGAAGCAAGTGTCTTTCCTTTTTCAGCCTACGTTGTTGGTTTCTCCAGTGAGTGGTTATTTAATGAGCCTTTTGATACTCGTCCTATTGACTTCAGGCCCGATGGGGAGTGGGGAGGGAGTATTGATATGTTGGAGCCAGAAGCATTTGCTCAACTCTTGAGAGAACACCTGCCCGCTGAGGATAGCTAGATGCAAATGCTGCTACCAAAAAATGTACTGCATCAAATGCGATTTCACATGGTGCGAGCAGGACGCCGTGAAATTGGTGGAATAATCATGGGCGAAGAGATTGGTGACCAGAAATTTAAGGTCGTAGATTTTTCTGTTGACTGCAAAAGTGGCTCTCACTCGAATTTTGTTCGTGATGCAGGACATCATAACCAAGCTCTAGCGGAGTTCTTTAAAAAGACTGGGGCAGACTATCGCCGATACAACTATCTGGGAGAATGGCACACGCATCCAAGTTTTGAGGTACAACCCAGCTTGCAGGATGTGCATGCAATGAAAGATTTAGTCGACGGTTCAGGAGGTGTCAATTTTGCAGTGCTTTTAATAGCTCGATTGAGGCGGTACTGGCGATTTGAATGCGGTGCACACCTTTTTGTAAAAGGTCATATGCCGACCCCCGTTAGCGTTATTTACGAAATGAATAGCCAGATAAAACCGAGTAAAAATAAAATGATTAAGAGGCTTTTTGAAAATTTTGTTCTGAAGGGAACAGACTGGCTGTTTCGCACTCATTCGATTGAAAGAGTTCTGTTCAAGTCTACATGTGGTGTGTTAATCGCTGTTTTTGGTATGACACCATTATTAGCAGCAATTTTGCGCCTTTTTTTAGGAGCTGTGCCTGAAGGCTTTTTATCTTTTCAGCAGTCTCTTAGTTCTGCTCATGGCTGGATATTAACCATCTGCTCTATCGTTATATTAGTTGCACTGGCACTGGCCATTTTCCGAGTCTGGAGCGATGCCAAGAGCCGATCCCAAAAGCGAGTAATTGTGATTGAAGGGCGAGGACTTCGAGACGATGATGGTTCCCCTCTGGATCAAGCTGTAAGAAAGAAAGTAGATGGGCAAATTGTCCCTGTGCTCCTTGACTTACGAAATCGGTTGGATGGGAAAGTCATTGAACCCGAGCGTGCATTGGCCGAGATTTCTACTCTGCATCGCTCCGTTCTTCAACATAAAAAAGGTATCGACCGGAGTGATCTAACCGTCGTTTATGGAGGTTTAACGTCCGTTCCTTATACGTTTTATACTGGCGTTCTTTTGGACGATGAGGGAGATATCTGCCTATATGACTGGGATCGAGTCCAAGAGGCCTGGCGCAGCCTTGAAATGGAGGATGATGGCTCTATGTTTGACGTAAGTGGAATCGATAGTGTCTCAGGTGTAAAAGAGGTGGTAGTAGCGCTCGCTTTTTCTTATGCGATTGATGAAAGGGACTTAAAGAGCACTTTTTCTTACCCTGTTGTCAGGCTTACACTCGATGGCCTCTCTTCAGACTCACACTGGTCTCAGAAAAAGCAGAACCGCTTAGCGCAGCAGTTTTTTGAGGTCGCTAAGCAGCTTAGCGCACAAGGTGTGAAGCGCATTCATTTAGTACTGGCAGCACCGAACAGCGCTGTCTTCACATTTGGTCGCCGATATGACAAACGTAACCTACCTGAGCTGATTGTTTATCAGTTTGAACGCGGTACAGACCCAGCGTACCCTTGGGGTGTTCTGATGCCTGTAAGTGGAAATAAAGAGGCTATAATAAAATTATAGCTCTTATTAGATATAATATACAGATTGGATTCAGCTAAAGACTGTCTTATAAAAAAGCATCTAATATTTTAGAAGTTGAATTCCGTGAAAAAGCGGGTGTTGTTTTTATGCAGTGTTTTTGTCATTTTTTAAATTTTTTCTGCACCCTGATTGAAAGATTAGAAACAATAAATCGAGTCTGATTTTGTCAAAAAAAATATCTCTGTAATGAATTTTTGTTAACGTAAATCAAAGCTAAATAAGCTAGTAAAATGCAAGGTTTTTTATTTTCTATGGCGCTGACTCTTAAGAACTATAAAGTGAACATAAATGGTTAGAATGATGCTTGCTAAAACAGGAAGAAGCATTAGTAAGTACTGATGTTTCATGGTGGAAATCCTATTAATCCACTTAGCTGTAATTCTATTATAGACTTTGAAAATTACTTTTTCACTTCCAGTTGTATCTTTTTAGTAAGCTATTGTTTTCTGAATATAGTTGTGCGGTTTTATTTTCCGATTTACTTGTTGTATCACTCTGTTCCCTACAGCTATTTGGAATAAGGGCAAATAGTGTCCTCAATGCGGGGGAAGAGGTCAGCGACCTCGATGCCGAGCGCGTCACTGATCTGGTAGATCTTTGTGAGAGTAATGTTTTTTTCACCACGCTCTATGTGGCCCATGTAGCTGCGATCAACCCCAGCCAGGGCAGCCATACCTTCCTGGGATAGCCCTCTACTTTTACGAATCTCTCTGACCCTTTGGCCGAACGCCACCAGCTTGTCGTTCCGCATCTGTCCTGCTCCATCCAAAGGATGGAACTATCAGGGGGCACTGGATACAATTCCACGGACTATGATTCCCATTTGGAGCGGCCTGGATGAAGTTGGAAATAATCACTGATGATGAGCAGGGCGCGCGTATCTGCGGGGAATACTGGAGGCAGTCTGATGACGGTGATTTTGTCTTCAAAATTAGCGAAATCGCGACCGCTAATTCAATGAAAACACACGAGGTCAGTAAGTTCGTCGAACAGCATGCTTTCGTATGGCTGGAAGATATCTGCTGTGGTCGTTGCAGACAGCCATACCGCTTTGGTACTCGCAGCCAGTATCAAGACCGCCGATGGCTTCGGGAGCGGGTCTGTAGTGCATGCTTACAAGCCGAACGACAAGCCATTGCTGACGAAAAGCAAGAGGTATTGCTGAAAATGCGGCAGTCGGCGAAAAGCAACGTACCAGACCTAGCAACGATAGACTTAACGAGCAAAATCTATCTACTCGCAACGATTCAGGCGTTAGGCGATGAACAACTTGCTACTATAGAACCACTTAACGAATATCCCGTTTGTACGTTGTCGCCCGACCGTGCCTACGATCATAAGGTGCTTCAGCATTTGATTGATCATAACTTATTGTTGATTTCCCTATATACACGTCTTGAGGTGATCGAGCTTCATGAAGATGATCAGTTGAGTATCGACCTTGGAGCATGCGCATTTAACCTTCCCTTTGATGCCGACCAAGTCACTGCACTAATCGATGAGTTTTTTGATGAGGAAATCGCACACAGCGTCAAGCAATCGTCGGAATTTAATGCGCTATGCAAGGAAGTCCAACTGAACGAGTGCATTGGTTTCTTGAAGGTTATGCTTGAAGAGCATCAGCTGTACTTGTCGCCGGGGGAGAAAAGCCGCCAGATGCTCAGCAGGTGCCTAGAGCATTTTAGCGTAGCCCAGGTCTATAACTTCATTTGGCGGGCTGCCAAGGACGCCGCTGCTTATTATATGCGTAGCTCTATCAGCAAACGGCAGGCAGCTAACTCGGTTGTTGGGAACATTTCACGGAGTATGGAGCGTGCCCTGGCCAATGAATGGGAAGTGAAGCCATTTGGTAGGAACTATAACCTTCCGCAATCCTCATTGAGCCGTGTCATCTTCAATAT
>AXCI01002009.1_pt1 | contig 12469 bp, 11 predicted proteins | sample 182571 | NCBI WGS metagenome assembly AXCI01 (sample SAMN02359225, study PRJNA218796) | groundwater metagenome | isolation source: Mt. Simon Sandstone pore water sample D5872 at 1.8km depth, Illinois-Basin... | place: USA: Decatur, Illinois | collected 2009-05 | reverse complement strand
CTTCCAACATCCGCCCAGCTTAATTGCTAACGGATGGACAAAGGCCCGCTAACGCGGGCCTTTTTATTGGCAATCAGCCAATACCTCACCGATTACTCTTCCTCATTTGCATTTGATTGGGCACTCTCGCTTTCTTCGCTTCTGTTGAGTTCAGCGCGGTCATTTTCGCCTGCATCAATAGCAGGCCCAGTATCCGTTTCCCGGCTCTCCAACTCTTTGAACTGCTCCTCAAGACGCTGCTGCGCCTCTTCAAAGCGACGCTCTGTATCCTCGATCAAAGCGTCTACATCGGTCGCCTCGCGGTTATCTTGTAAAGGCGTTCGTTCTGGCAAGCTACTCTCTTCGTCCCAACTAGAAGAAAAATCTTCATTTTCCATCGGTTCTAATGTGGGAGCCTGCTGCTCGACTTCTTGAAACTGCTCTTCAAGGCGCTGTTCTGCCTCTTCAAAACGGCGCTCAGTTTCGGCAATCATTTCGTCGACGTCGGAGCGGGTTGCCTCACCGGGCATTGCGCTTTCTTCATCAAGCACATCATCAGGGTTCGCGGCCAAAGTGTCTTCTTCGGCTTCCACCGTCGCAGCCTCAGTAGAAGGATCGCCAGCATTTTGACCACCATCCCCCTCCTCTCGCAGCGCTTCCGCTCGCTCAAGCTCTTCGGCGGCTTGGCGCGCCTCGATTTCATCCTCTACCTGCTCAGGACTGGACATTTCAGCCGCGTTTTCAGCAGCCGCTGGAGCCTCCTCTTCGCGTACTGTTTGATCATCCGTCACCTCAGAATTATCATCGGGTGTCACGGTAGGATCTTCCTGGGAGTCACCGCAGGCACTCAGCAGTAGTGCCAGAACGGCCACTGCAGGTATCCACACGCGATTTGCCATTAGATACTGCTCCTTTATAGCGTTAAACATTCAAGTCAATACGGTTAAGGCCGATTGGTCGAGGAGAGCAAAGGGCACTCCTCTGGCAACAGCACGCGCAGTGCAAGAGGCACCACTTCGGCACAGAAATGGTCATAACAGCGCGCCTCACCATCCAGCGTTAATGGCCAGGGCGGATCACCCGCCTGAGTCGTCACTGTCATTTGGGTCGTGGTGAAATAGCGCACAAACCTGCCATCATAGGGAAAGCTTTGCAGCTCACTCATCAGCTTGGTCAACTCTGTTACTGACCGAAAGTCTTTCACTAACAGCACATCGAGACGACCATCATCCAGCTTAGCCCGTGGCGCCAGCACCTGACCTCCACCTGATTGGCGGCCATTACCCAGCGCTAACAGTAATAGCGAAGCGCTCTCCTCTTTTTCATCCCAATGCAGGGTGCCGCGATAGCTGCGGTGTCGCCACGCCTTGAGCGCCCCCATCAACGAGTACGCCCCACCCCCCAGTAACCGTTTCAAGGTTTTCGGTGTTGAAGAGGTAATTTCGGCGCCAAAACCACCGGTGGTCATGTTTAGGTAGTAGCTGGTGGCTGACTCACCTTCTGCACCGGCTGTCACACGGACAACGTCAATAGGATAGGCACTCAACGCTCTTGCAGCGGCTAAGGCTGGGCCTGGCTCCAATGGCAGCCCAACGGAGGTAGCAAAATCATTGGCGCTGCCTAATGGCACAATACCTAACGCAGGTCGTCGATCATGGGGCAAGCGCATCAGGCCGTTCATGACTTCGCTAACCGTACCATCGCCGCCACAGGCAATCACATGAGTAATTCCCATGGCGTCAGATTGCTCGGCAATATCAGCAGCATCGCCCCCTTCCCAGGTAGCGCGTACTGTAATTAGCATCCCTGCTTGGCGTTGTTCGTTGACTGCATCACGCAATGCCGGGTTACCGGCAGATTTACCATTAATAATAAGTAAATAGTGTTGCTGTGAGTCTGTCACTGTTGTTATTCCTTTCCTTGGTTAACTGCGATTGACCACTATGCCAATGCCTTCTCGACTACTTCATAGACATTTGAAGATAGCGGTTCTTGCTTAATACGCTCGAGCTGAGACCGCATTAATGCCTGGCGGGTTTCATCAAAGCGCTGCCACCGCGTGAGTGGCGTGATAAGCCTTGCGGCAATTTCTGGATTAAGCCGGTTGAGTTCAATGACAACATCGGCAAGTAATTGGTAACCCTGTCCATCCAAACGGTGGAAATTCACCCGATTCTGCGCAAAGGCACCTATAAGCGCGCGCACTTTGTTGGGGTTTTTAAGTGAAAAGGCGGGATGCCCCATAAGGTACTTCACCCGCTCCAACACGTCCGGCTGAGGACGCGAGACTTGAATAGTGAACCACTGATCCATCACTAGAGGATCATGCGCCCACTTTTCACCGAAGGATTTCAGTGCTGGCGAGGCCAGATCATCGCGATCACTGTGCACCAGCAATGTAAGTGCTTGACGCACATCGGTCATATTGTGATCGGCGGCAAACTGCTCTTTACAGAGCGCCAGGCCCTGCTCATCTTCGATCGACATGAGGTAGGAGAGCGCCACATTTTTAAGGCTTCGTTGGGCGATTTGCTCTGGCGTGGGCGCATATGCCTCTTCCGTCACATTGGCCTCAAAGATGGCAATAAACTCATCACGCAGAGCAACAGCGAGCGACTGGCGCACGAACTCACGCGCAGCATGAATGGCGTCGACGTCAACAATGGGCTGCTGCTCAGCAATATACGCCTCTGTGGGTAGCGTCAGCATTTCAGCCAATACGGCTTTATCGCTCATTGGTCCGGTCAGAAGCGCTTTAAAAGCGTCCACAACACGGCTATCCATGACCTTTTCAACCCCATTGCGATGGGCAGCAATCAAGTCATCCAGGGCTAGCAGCGCAAGACGTTGGCCCGCATCCCAACGATTGAAGCCATCGCTGTCATGGGTCAACAAGAAGGCAAGATCTTCCCGCGAATAGGGGTAGTGCAACTTCACTGGCGCTGAAAACTCGCGTAACAACGAGGGCACAGGCGCTTCAGCAACATCGGTAAAGACAAACGTCTGCTCGTCATCACGTAGATGAATAACAGCGTCCTTACCGATCTTTTCGCCATTTAGGGTTAAGGTTAGATCTTGTCCAGACTTGGTTCCTACCAAGCCCATACGCACCGGAATATGCAAAGGCTGTTTATCAGGCTGGCCTGGCGTAGCCGGCGTACGCTGGCGCAGCGTTAAGTGATATGCGCCATGCACATAGTCATAATCCCCATGGGCATCGATATCCGGGGTGCCCGCCTGGGAGTACCAGCGCATAAACTGTTCCAAGTCTTCGCCGGAAACCTCTGCCATGCAGCCCACGAAATCCTCAATGGTCACGGCCTGTCCATCGAATCGTTCGAAGTAGAGGTCTGAGCCGCGACGGAAATTCTCTTCCCCCACTAAATTACGCAACATACGTACGACTTCTGCCCCTTTCTCATAGATCGTCAGGGTGTAGAAGTTGGTAATTTCAATATAGCGATCGGGTCGAATCGGGTGCGCAGTGGGGCCAGCATCTTCGGCAAACTGGGCCGTACGGAAAAACGAGACATCCTGGATGCGCTTAACCGGCGCTGAATTGGTGTCCGCAGAGAAGCACTGGTCACGGTAGACCGTGAAGCCCTCTTTCAGCGAGAGCTGAAACCAGTCGCGGCAGGTGACGCGATTGCCCGACCAGTTATGGAAGTATTCGTGGGCGACAATGCCTTCAACATTCTGAAACGCGGCATCGGTGGCGGTTTGGGGATGCGTCAGCACCGCGGCGGAGTTAAAGATATTGAGACCTTTGTTCTCCATCGCTCCCATGTTGAAATCATTGACGGCTACAATCATAAACAGATCCAGGTCGTACTCACGACCATACGCCTGTTCGTCCCACGTCATGGCCCGTTTCAACGAGGCCATGGCATGCTCGGTCTTATCCAGATTGTCTTTCTCTACCCAAATCTGCAGCTTGACCTCACGTCCACTCATGGTGGTGAAGTGGTCTTCTACGCTATGCAGGTTGCCTGCCACCAGAGCGAACAGATAACAGGGCTTGGGGTGCGGGTCTTCCCAGATGACAAAATGACGACCGCCGTCCAGCTCGCCGCGCTCCATCGGGTTACCGTTAGCCAGCAGTATCGGTTCACGTTGCTGATCGCCGATCACGGTGACCTTAAAAGTCGCCATAACATCCGGGCGGTCAGGGTAAAACGTAATCCGTCGGAAACCTTCAGCTTCGCACTGCGTACAGTACATACCATTGGACTGGTAAAGGCCCTCTAAAGCGGTGTTCTCTTGCGGTGCGATCTCTACTTCGCTCTCTAACGCAAAACGCTCTGGAACATCGGCAATAGTCAGAGTCTCTGCATCTACTTGATAATCTGATTCATTTAACGGTGTTGCATTAATCGACAAGGAGATAAGCTTTAAATGCTCACCGTTTAACACCAGCGGCGCATTAGCCTCAGCCTCGGCATGGCGCTCCATCAACAGTCGCGCTTTCACACGGGTCGCGGCGGGGTCAAGATCAAACGTCAGCTCGGTATGAGTTACCCGGTAGGCGGGCGGCTGGTAGTTGCTTAAATAAACCGGCTGCGGATCAGACATAGTGCGTGACTCCTGTATAAAACGAATATTTATATAGTTAACACCTGGTGAGGGCGGCGAACGGCGCGGCCCCTGCTAGTCGCGGAAGTTATCAAACTGGAGCGGCAAATCCGGCCCCTCTTCGCCGCGTAGCAGTGCCATAACGCTCTGCAAATCGTCGCGTTTTTACCCGTTACACGCACCTTCTCGCCCTGAATTTGTGCCTGCACTTTGAGCTTGCTGGCTTTAATGCGCTTGACCACATCTTTCGCCTCCGCTGCATCGAGCCCTTCCTTTAAAGCGACTTCCTGGCGCGCTTTCACGCCGGAGAGCACCGGGTCTTGAACATCCATACAGCGGGCATCAATGCCACGGGCAATAAGGCGCGCGCGCAGCACATCGAGCATTTGCTTGAGCTGGAAATCAACTTCCGCCTCTAGCTGCACTTTATCGCCTTCCAACGTAAAGCTGGCGTCGACGCCTTTAAAGTCAAAACGCGACTGCACCTCTCGGTTAGCTTGATCAACCGCATTAGCACCTTCGTGCTTATCGAACTCTGAGACAATATCAAATGAGGGCATGATTTAATTCCTGACTGGACATGGCCACCTATTCTAGAGCAGCCAGCCCCCTAGGGGCCAATTCTGTTGTTTATCTGTTGCTCTTTTCGGTTTTGAAGCGTGCTTTATTGAACCAAAACTTAATCACACTCGGCTTAATCCTATACAAACATTGACACACAGAGCTTCAAAAAGATGTTCAACCCCAGTTGGATGACTTAGGCTAGCCCGCTAGCCCTCTTACTCTCTTCAAAAGCTTACTACCCAGGAGACATCATGAGTGACCGCGATACCCGCCATAAAGCCTCCATGCAGAAGTTGAAAGCGCGCGTAGATGAGAAAGTCGCCAGTGCCAGCGAGCAACGTGGCCTAATTATCGTCAACACCGGTAACGGCAAAGGTAAAACGACGGCTGCCTGGGGTACTGTTACCCGCGCCTTGGGTTACGGCTATAAAGTGGGTGTGGTTCAGTTTATTAAGGGGCTTTGGGAGTGCGGCGAACGTAACCGCTTGGAGGAGGATGCCAATTTAGATGTGGCGATCATGGCCACTGGGTTTACCTGGGACACACAAAATCGCCAAGCGGATACCGATGCCTGCCAGGAAGTATGGCAGCAAGCAGAGCGCATGCTGGCGGACCCAGCGACCTATTTAGTCGTGCTGGACGAAATTACCTACATGCTCAAGTTTGGCTACCTGGAGATCGAAACGGTTAAGCACGCCCTTGAGAATCGCCCTTCAGAGCAAACGGTGATTATCACCGGCCGGAATGCTCACCGTGAATTAATCGCCATGGCGGATACGGTGACCGAAATGCAGGAAGTCCGCCACGCTTTCAATAACGGCCTACAGGCACGTCGCGGTATTGATTTCTAACCCTAAAAGCCTGGTTATTAAATAAAATTGGTTACAAAAAAGGGGCGACCGAGTCGCCCCTTCTCTTCTCATCACCGCTAACTAAGCGGGCTTACCCTTCAAACGGGTTACGCAGCACGATGGTTTCCATACGATCTGGACCGGTCGAGATGATATCTATGCTCGTACCTACTTGCTCTTCCAGGAAGCTGATGTAGGCGCGGGCATTGGCGGGCAAATCGTCGACCCGTTTAGCTCCCAACGTCGACTCTTTCCAGCCTGGCAGATCTTGATAAAGCGGTTCAACGGCTTCAAAGCCTTCTGAATCCACCGGGTTGTCCATCACATCGCCATCTTTACTACGATAACCGACGCATACCCGGATATTTTCCAGCCCGTCTAGTACATCAAGCTTGGTCAAGCAGATACCGGATACGGAGTTGATCTGTACCGCGTGACGCAGAGCCACCGCGTCAAACCAGCCGCAGCGACGCGCACGGCCCGTGGTCGCGCCAAACTCATGACCACGTTCGGCAAGGTGGCGGCCATCAACGTCAAACAGCTCAGTGGGGAACGGACCGGAACCAACGCGGGTTGTATACGCCTTGGTAATACCGAGCACATAGTCCAAATAGAGAGGACCAACACCAGAACCGGTGGCGACACCGCCTGCAGTGGTGTTCGAACTGGTGACGTACGGGTAAGTACCGTGGTCGATATCCAGTAGCGAGCCTTGAGCACCTTCGAACAAGATGTTCTCACCGGCTTTACGCAGGTCGTGAACCATACTGACAGTGTCACAGACCATGGGACGAAGTTCTTCAGCCATTTGCATCGCGGTATCCAACACTTCCTGGAAATCGACTGCCGGTTCGCCGTGGTAATTTACCAACACGAAGTTGTGGTAGTCGAGGACTTCGCCCAGCTTGGAAGCGAAGCGCTCGCGATGAAGCATATCGCCTAAACGCAGGCTACGGCGTGCTACTTTGTCTTCGTAAGCAGGGCCAATGCCGCGACCGGTGGTGCCGATTTTAGCGATACCACGGGCCTTTTCACGGGCCTGATCCAAACGAACGTGATACGGCAAAATCAGCGGGCAGGCTGGCGATAGGCGCAGCCGCTCGCGCACTGGCACGCCTTTGGCTTCCAGCTCACGAATCTCTTTGATCAACGCTTCGGGTGAAAGCACCACGCCATTACCAATGACACACTTTGTGCCTGGGCGCAGAACACCTGAAGGAATCAGATGAAGAACGGTTTTTTCACCGTCGATGACTAACGTATGCCCAGCATTGTGGCCACCCTGAAAGCGCACCACGGCAGAGGCGGATTCAGTCAACAGGTCAACAATCTTACCCTTGCCCTCGTCACCCCATTGGGTGCCCAGTACTACGACATTCTTACCCATTATGATGCACTCGTCTCTTGTGTCAGGGCCGTTGGCTGCCAACGACCATTGATTAGCTCAAGACAGCGGTCACAGTCGTGCTCCGCCGGCCCAGTACGCTGCCCAGGCAGCGCTTGAATCACGCGTTCTCCCTGCTCACGCAGTGCGACTATGGCAGCGTTGAGCGACTCATCCTGCTGGGCGGGCGCCCAAATACTACCGTGACTCGGGGATGCCAGCGCCAACGACGCCAGTTGCTTAAGATCCATCGAGAATCCCGTAGCGGGACGAGCGCGACCAAAGGCTCGTCCTGTATCGTCATAGCGCCCGCCTTTAGCAAGCGCATGGCCATAGCCGGGCACGTAGGCGGCAAACATCATACCCGTATGGTATTGATAGCCGCGCAACTCAGCCAAGTCAAAATAGAGCGACACATCAAAGCGTGCCAACACTCCTTGATAAAGCGCATCTAGCTGATCCAAGGCCGCCGTGACCGAGGCTGGTGCACCCGCGAAACGCTCCCGCGCCTGGCTTAAAACATCCGCGCCACCATGTAACTCACCAAGCGCCAACAACATGTCCGCTAGCGCCGGATCACCCACACTAGCGTCTACAAGCTGGGCTAATTGGGTGGGCGATTTTAGCGCCAGTGCCTCAAACAGCGCGCGCTCTTGCTCTTCAGTGAGCGCTGCCGCCTCAACAAGACTGCGGTAAATACCGATATGTCCAAGCGCTAGGTGAATCTCCTGAGCGCCAGCTGCTTTCATACTGGCCAGCGCCAAGTGAATAATTTCACTGTCGGCCTCAAGCCCAGCATGGCCAAACAGCTCAGCACCTACCTGCACCGGGCTGCGTCCTCCCTGGTGCTGATCCGCCTTCGCACGCAATACGTTGGTGCAATAACAAAGACGCACTGGGCCCTGGCGCTTAAGCGAGTGGGCATCCATTCGCGCTACTTGCGGCGTTACGTCAGCAGAGGCGCCCATCATGCGGCCGGTTAGCTGGTCGGTCAGCTTAAAGGTCTGCAGATCAAGATCCGTCCCAGTACCTGTTAGCAAAGAGTCCAGAAACTCTACCGGCGGCGGCATTACTTGGTCGTAGCCCCAGCAATGGTAAAGATCGAGCAGCGCGCGGCGCAGCTCTTCCATGCGGCTTGCCTGAGGCGGAAGCACCTCATCCATGCCGTCGGGCAGTAGCCAGCGGTCAGCGATGGTCATGTGAACAATCCTGCAGACGATGAAGGCCCAACAAACTCAAGCAGTCACGCAGCAGTATTATTGCCAGCGTAGCGCTAAATGAGGGCCACAAAAAAACCGGGCGACGCCCGGTTGATAAATTCTATCACGTTTATTGGCGGGATAAACCCCGCCTGGTCATACGAATGACAAGACGAGGAACACCAGCAAAAAGCAACTTATTCGCTATCTTCACTACCTTCTGGCTCAGGATTACGCAAGTAGCGGAAGAAATCGCTATTTGGCTCCAGCACCATCAGATTGCCATCGTCAGCGAAGCTTCCACGATAGGCTTCTAGACTACGCCAGAAAGAGAAGAACTCCTGATCCTGACCATATGCTTCAGAGAAGATCGCGGCAGCCTGAGCATCACCTTCACCACGCAGTGTTTCTGAGCGCTCATTAGCTTGAGCAAGCAGCACCTGGCGGCGACGATCTGCGTTGGCACGAATCCGCTCAGCCTCTTCCTGGCCTTGAGCACGCCACTCGCGAGCTTCACGCTCACGTTCAGAACGCATACGCTCAAAAACGGCGGCCGATACGTCTTCCGGCAAGTCTATCCGCTTGATACGGATATCGCGGATAGCCACGCCTAACTCTTCACGCATCAACTCGTCGAGTTCTGCAGTAGGGCCTGTCATCAGATCATCACGTCGCTCGGCAATAATCTCTTGCAGGTTCAAGCGACCAAATTCATTACGCAGGCTTTCATCTACACGCGGCTGAATAAGACGTATAGCCATCAGCTCATCGCCAGCCGTCGCCTCGTAGTAACGCGTTGGGTTGACAACTTGCCACTTAACGTAGGAGTCGACGATAACCGCTTTCTGCTCAAGCGTCAGATAACGGCTGGTATCGGTATCCAGCGTCAGCAAACGCGTATCAAACTTACGGATCGTTTGCGCGATCGGCACTTTTGCGTGTAAGCCAGGCTGAATATTCTCTTCAATGACTTCACCAAAGCGCAGCTTAACGGCACGTTCAGTTTCGTCTACCACGTACAGCGTATTGCTCGCCAGCCACGCAACAGCAGCCAAACTACCAACAATTAGCAGGGATCGATTATTAATCATTTACCGGCCCTCCCTGCGGATGGAGTTACTCGTGGTATTTGATGAGGAGCTAGAACCACCTTGGGTGTTACGTAAACGCTCAAGCACATCAGGGTCTAACTGCTCATCACTGTTATTCGCACTATTGTTCGACGAATTACTTCGATTGCCACTATTACCGCCACGCATTTGATCCAGTGGGAGGTACATTAACGGGGCATTTTCGCTTACATCCAGCAATACTTTCTGCGAATTACTGAACACCTCTTCCATCGTGTCTAAGTACATACGCTCGCGCATGATCTCCGGTGCATTGCTGTACTCGGAGAGCAGTGAGTTAAACCGGTTGGCTTGACCCTGTGCTTCAGCCACTACCGACTCACGGTAACCCTGGCCCTGCTCAACAATACGCTGCGCCTGACCTTGCGCTTCAGGAATGATCGCATTGGCATAAGCGATACCTTGGTTAATGGTACGCTGACGATCTTCACGGGCACGGATAACGTCATCGAAGGCGTCAATTACCGGCGCAGGCGCTGAGGTCGACTCGATGTTGATGGTTTGCAGACGAATACCTGCACCATAGTTATCAAGATAGGACTGCAGACGGCTAGAGACGGAACTACCCAGAATCTCACGACCCGAGGTCAGAATGTCGATCATATCGGTACCACCAACCACGTGACGCAGCGCCGAATCCAACGCATTCTCAATTGAGATAGCGGGATCACGCACGTTCAGAACGAAATCACGGGGATTGGCCACTTGGTACTGTGCTGAAATTTCAACTTCAACAATGTTCTCATCGCGGGTCAGCATGGACTGCGTTTGAGTCAAGGACCGCACGCGTGTCACATTTACCATCCGCACATCATCAATCAATGGCGGATTCCACTGCAGGCCGGGCTCAACAATGCCCTGGAATTCGCCAAAGCGGAGCACAACACCACGTTCCGATTGGTCAACTAGGTAGAAACCCATCGCAGCCCAGATAGCCAATGCAACGATAATCAGGAGGCCAGGCAGCGCGAAAGGATTACGGCTCTTACCGCCGTCACCGCCACCGCTGTTTTCTTGCCACCGCCTTTTTACCGCCACCTAGCATGCTGTTGAGCTTATCCTGAAACTTCTTCAGCGCTTCATCTAGGTCTGGAGGACCTTGGTTATTGCCTCCTTTGTTGCCATTGTTGTTGCCGCCACTGCCACCATTATTACTGCCACGGTTTCCATCACCATCGTTTCCACCGCGTCGGCCGCCGCTACTCCAAGGGTCGTGCTGGTTGCCACCACCAGGCTCATTCCAGGCCATACTTCGTCTCCACTAAGGTATTCGCTAACGCTAATGCCACCGATTTAAGTGGAAGCACCGCGTTTTGATATTATTGCTTTATAAACCTTGTACCATTTTTATACAAAACAGAATACAGGCATCGCTTCCAGATGGGCATTGACGTATTTACCACTCATCGGTTTCACGCAATGCTTCAGGTAAATAGGTATTGGACCGCTCACCCAACTGAGCCATTAACTGATTAAAATCGCGCCGCGGCAAGCGCACATCCAGTACTGAATGCCCTTGCTCATTAAAGGCTTCCTCGCGAACGGCATTCAATTCGTGTAAGCCAGCACGCAGCTTACCTTGCTCAGGAGTGAGTGTCAGCGAAAAGCCAATCACATCATTTGCCAAGCGTTCAGTAAGGGCTTCATGGAGCAGCTCAAGTCCCTGCCCCTGCTGTGCTGAAAGCCAAACCACCTCTGGCATACCATGCCCATCACGCTCTATTCGCGGCGCACTGTCGAGCTTATCAATTTTATTCATGACTTTGAGCACGGGAACATCATCTGCACCGATCTCTTTTAATACTAGCTCGACCTGCTCCACATTTAACTCGCGGTCAGGATCTGCTGCATCAATTACGTGCACCAGCAACGACGCTTCCGAAGCTTCTTGAAGCGTGGCTTGAAACGCCTCGACCAATTTGTGAGGCAAGTGGCGAATAAAGCCCACGGTGTCGGCCATTACCACGGGGCCAACGTCTTCGATTTCAAGCCGACGCAACGTAGGGTCGAGTGTGGCAAACAATTGATCAGCCGCGTAAACATCTGAATTGGTCAACGCGTTAAACAGCGTCGATTTACCCGCGTTGGTATAGCCTACCAGCGACACGCTAGGGATTTCAGCACGAGCCCGAGCGCGTCTGTTCTGATCACGCTGGCTACGCACTTTATCCAGCCGCTTGTGAATCGACTTAATCCGCCCACGGAGCAGGCGGCGGTCAGTTTCAAGCTGCGTCTCACCTGGGCCACGCAGACCAATCCCGCCTTTTTGGCGTTCAAGGTGTGTCCACCCGCGCACTAGGCGAGTCGACATATATTCAAGTTGAGCAAGCTCTACTTGCAGCTTACCTTCATGGGTTCTTGCCCGTTGCGCAAAAATATCGAGAATGAGACCGGTACGATCAAGCACCCGGCACTTGAGCTCTTGCTCAACATTGCGCTCTTGAGAGGGACTTAAGCTGTGATTGAAGATCACCAATTCTGCCGCGTGAGCCGCGAGCAGTGCCCGCAGCTCTTCCAACTTACCGGACCCTATAAAAGTGCGTGAGTCAGGACGATGGCGGCTAGCAGTGAGTAGAGTCGCAGGCTCTGCACCAGCAGAGCGTACGAGCTCTAAAAACTCACCCGGGTCTTCACGTTTTTGTTCATCGTGGAAATCAACGTGAACAAGAACTGCCGTTTCACCGGCGTCTGGGCGTTCGAAAAACAATCAATACCTCGTGGACTCTCTTGCTTTTCCAGCGGTGTTAAATCTCCGCATCCTGCTCTGCCGGGTCTTGCGCAGGCAAGCGT
>AXCI01002256.1_pt1 | contig 12511 bp, 12 predicted proteins | sample 182571 | NCBI WGS metagenome assembly AXCI01 (sample SAMN02359225, study PRJNA218796) | groundwater metagenome | isolation source: Mt. Simon Sandstone pore water sample D5872 at 1.8km depth, Illinois-Basin... | place: USA: Decatur, Illinois | collected 2009-05 | reverse complement strand
CTGTGCCTCATTTTTGTTAGAGTTCTCTTGTAAGTTTCTGATTTTCCGTAGCAGAAATAGCAACATCGTCGACGATCACCCGCGTATTATAGGTTTTGATCGGTTTGCAAATAGTCGGTTTTGAACGGCCGCAGGTGATGTCGATAAGCGTCTTTGAACCGGTAGCCCTTCCCACGGCAGGAATAACCTAAGAATATGGATGAGCGTATAATGCCTGATTGTCCTGTCCAACACATGGCGGATCCAAGCTTTCAGCTGCTGTTATTGTTGTCGCGACTAACGTTGAGTCAAGAGCAGATTCAGGTGGCCAGCGAACTCATTCCTCGTGTGCGCGACTGGGAGGGGTTTACTTTTCAGGCATCAGAACGCTTTGTATTACCCGTTGTGCACGGGCATCTTAGCCGTTGGTGGAAAGCGCAAATCCCGCCGCCCTATCTCGATATGATGAAGCTCTATTCACTGCATGCCTTACAGCATAATTTGAACATTACCGCGGAGTTTAAGAATATTGTCCGGGATGTGCTCTCACCGCTGGACATACCGCACCTCTGTTTCAAAGGGCCTACGCTAGCATTTCAGTTCTACAATGAGCCTGCGCAACGGCTATGCCGAGACGTGGATATCCTGGTGTCAAAAGGTGATCTGCCGCGCCTGTTGCAATATGCGTTGAACAACGGTTATCAACCCCATGACCCCAAGCAATTGACAGCTGATGATGTAAGCGTTGCCTTTGTGGCGAATCACCAAAAAGTCGTTACGCTGCTCTCTCCACGTAACGTCGCTGTCGAATTTCATATCAAGATCGATAATACCGGCTCTGTGTTTGATGCAGCGCACATGATAGAAAAGCGTCAACCTATCACCATCAACACTGTTGATACCTTCGTGATGCCTGTCAGCGAGCTGTTTGTTTATCTATGCTGGCACCATACCAAGCACTACTGGTCTCGGTTGCACTGGTTAGTCGATATTACCGCGATGCAAGATCACAAGGATTTTAATATTGATGAGGTACTGGCGTGTGCCGAGCGGCATGGATTAGGCAGTACGGTGCGGTCGTGTCTGGAAATGGTCGACTTTTTTAGTGCCCCCACCGTCAATGAGCTTGAAAATTTAACGCCCAATACCCGTGAGCTGGTGCGTACCGCCATATTGGCAATGCATGGTGATATTGAGTTCGAACACTCCTTGAGCCGTAAAAAGCCGACACCGGATTTCTCCTTTGCCTGGCAAACCAGCAGCCCTCATATTTGGCACTGGCGATTAACAGGCTGGAAGCGAATTTTTCGCCCAACCTACGAAAATTATGCTGCCTGGCCCCTTACCCCGAGATGGCAGTGGTTATATCGCTGTATCCGCCCTTTTCATGAAACTTATTCGCGTTTAGCTCAAAAATGAAACAACTCATTAATAGGGTGGTGCTAGCTGTATGACTTCAGTTAATAAGCTTTTTGCATCTTTTTCTTCATTGATGCGTATTCTTTCTATTTCTTGGCAAAGCAGTCGAAAATGGACCTTGCTGAGCACTCTGTTTATAGCGCTTGAAATCATTTCTGGGCTTGGGGTGCTTTATCTTTTAAAGCAGATGGTAGATGTAGTCACTAACGTGCTGGCTGAGCCAACGGCTGCCGACAATGTGGGTGATGTCTTACATTACGTCATGCTAACGGGGCTGGGGACCCTCGCCTATGTGGTGACAAGAGCATTAGCCGGGTTCGCCCGTGAAACTCAGGGAATGTTAGTTGCGGACTATGTCGATAACATGGTTCAAGAGACGGCAATCAGCGTCGATCTTGCGTTCTATGAGAGCCCGCTTTATCACGATACGTTGGAACGTGCCCGCCAATCTGGAAGCCAGCGGCCTGCTCAGGTAGCCAGCAACTTAATGCTGCTGGGTAAGAATGTCTTAATGCTGGCGGCCATCGTGGTGATGATTGCCACTATTAACTGGCTATTATTACCGATCATTCTATTTGCCATCATTCCTGCATTAATTGCGAGAATTTACTTTACCCGTATCCTTTATGATTGGCAGCGTAGAAGGACGCAAATGGAGCGTCGGGCAGGATATTTAGATTGGTTAATGACCTCGGATATTCACGCAAAAGAGCTTCGCCTGAATCAGCTAGGCAATTTTTTAAGAATTAAATATAAACATATCCGCGACGAGATTCGAGGTGAAAAGCTTGCGATCAGTCGCAAGCGTACCATGGTGGAATCCATCGTTGCGGCAGTGGCATCAATGATATTTTTCACATCGCTTGGCTACTTGGCTTGGAATACCGCTCAAGGGCAAAATAGCGTTGGCGAGTTGGTGCTGTTTTTATTGATTTTTCAGCGTGCTCAGACAATGGGGCAAGAGCTTGTCCAGCAGCTGTCGAAACTTTATGAAGACCATTTATATATGGGCATGCTGTTTGAGTTTATGGATATGCAGCATACCGTGCCAAGATCAACCCGGCCGGTTAAAATTGAGCACTCTGAAAAAGCTAACTTAAAGCTAGAGAATGTATGCTTTGCTTATCCGGGCACTCATAGAAATGTTATCAAAAACGTTAATATGGAAATCAAACCTGGTCAAATTGTAGCGTTGGTGGGAGCTAATGGATCCGGTAAAACGTCGTTAATTAAATTAATGACCCGTCTCTACGATCCCACTGAAGGACATATTCAAGTTAACGGGGTTGATGCGCAAAACTGTGATATTGACGAGTATCGCCAGCTGTTCAGCGTGATATTTCAGGACTACTCACATTACGCAGAGTCCGTGCATGAAAATATTCGCTTTGGTCATATTAACGGGAGCGACGCGGAACAGTCCGTACCTTGGGCCGCAGAGAATGCAGGTGCTGCTGCCTTTATCGAAGAGCTGGACGACAAGTACGACACCATGTTGACTCGACTCTTTGACAACGGCAAAGAGCTGAGTGTCGGTCAATGGCAAAAAATTGCTCTGGCCCGCGCCTTTATGCTTAAGTCAAATATTGTGATACTGGATGAACCCACCAGCGCGATGGATCCTGTCGCAGAATCGCAGTTGTTTGAAAACTTCCGGGAGCGTATTAGCCACCGGTCGGCACTGGTGATTAGCCATCGATTATCCACTATTCGTCTAGCTGACTACATCTATGTGATGGATGACGGTGAGATCAAGGAGGCTGGCACCCATGAAACGCTGTTTGAGTTGGGTGGAATCTATCACGACTTGTTCAGTCGCCAGGCTAAATATTATCAACATGATCTTACGTAAATGAATACGATAGAGTCTTTACGCCATGGGTGGGTTGGTAAGACGCTTTCGTTAGTGAATGGCATTATTGTTTTTGGTTTTGCTGCAACGCTTGTGCTTATTCCAACTTCATACTGGTGGTTTGGGATTGCTGCCCTGGTATCGTCGCTGTTGGGGTGTGGCGCTCTTATTGGCTATAGATACTTGCCACGCATCTTCACGCGTGACGACTATAAATTGGTGGGCGCACTTCTCTGTTTCGGCAGCGTCTGGTGGTGGAGCGTAGTAGAGGGTAATAGTTTGCCCTGGTTAGATAATGAAGGGTTCCATCGGCTCTATCTTTGGCCATTTATAGCTTCGTTATTTTTGCTAACACTCCGCGTCTTCCCCCCTTCGCCTCATTGGCTTTGGTTCGGTGTGTGCTGCGGTGCTTTTGGCACAGGCGTCATTGCTCTATATGAAAGAGTCATTATTGGCCTACAAAGGGCCGATAATGGTATTAACGCGATTCCTTTTGGTAATTTGTCACTGCTGATGGGCGTGCTTTCGCTAGTCGCCGGTATTTATTATTTTCAAAAATATCGCCAGCTCTACTATTGGTTATTGGTGTTAGCTATCAGCGCGGCTTTGATGGGATTTTTAGCGTCTTTATTATCGGGTACCCGCGGTGGCTGGGTGTCGATTCCTTTTTTGGCTGCGTTGCTATTGCCAGCAACCAAGCATTTGGTAAGCCCTAAAATTCGTAATATAGCGATTCTATCGGTTGCTTTAATCATCGTCGCTATCATCGCCTATCCTCCTACCGGCGTATGGTTACGCTTAGTCGCTATATTTGATGATATTTATCAATATCTTATAACAGATGATGCTAATACTTCTTTAGGCATTCGCTTCGAGCTTTGGCGGGCAGGCTGGCATATGTTCAAAGAGAGTCCCTTAATGGGTGTCGGCGAGGGAGGAGTACAGGTTTGGCTTGATGCATTATCAACGAAGGTGTCTTTTTTTGAGGATATTGCCGATTACCCCCAGCTACATAGTGACATGATTGACACCCTAGCCCGTCGGGGCGTAATCGGGTTGATCAGCTTGTTACTGCTCTACCTCGCTTTTGCAGCAGCATTTACTAAAAAGCTTCTACAGCCCGAGGATAATTTAAGGGTGCGCCTGTTGGCGGTCAGCGGCACCATGGTTATCATTGCCTTTTTCGATTTTGGACTGACACAAGCCATGTTCAGAGACTTAAGAGCGTTCAGCGGGTTTTTAGGCTTTAGTGTCGCTATCTGGGGCTGCTTAGGGTATCAGTTACAAACTCAGCCGCTCCACGCAACCACCCTGCCTGAAGATCAAGCCCCGGTAAATTTCGCAACGCCTAAGTCGATGTAATTCTTCCTTTACATGCTAGGCCCCCTTCAACATCCGATCCAGTTGACGATAGCCAATCGCTTCAATAAGGTGCGGCTGGGTGGGCTTGGGCTCACCCTGTAGGTCGGCCAGGGTCAGCGCTACCCGCAGCACGCGGTGATAGGCGCGGGCGGAGAGTTTGAGCTTTTCCAGCACGCCTGCAAGCCAAGCGCGCTCTTCATCGTTGAGCGCACAGGCGGCTTCCAGGGCTTTGCCGCTGAGTTGGCTATTGAGTGCCCCGCGGGCCATCTGACGCTCCCGGGCGGCTATCACCCGCTCACGTACGGCTGCTGACGACTCACCTTGGGTTTGTGCGGTGAGCTGCTCTGGCGGTAGGGCGGGCACTTCTACCTGAAGGTCGATGCGGTCGAGCAGCGGCCCGGAAAGCCGCGCTTGATAACGCTGGATTTGGCTGGCGGTACACTGGCAGCGCTGGCGCGGATCGCCCAGATGGCCACAGGGGCAGGGGTTCATGGCGGCGACTAACTGAAATTGAGCAGGGTAGCGGCGTTCATGGCTGGCGCGGGCCAAATGAATTTCGCCGGTTTCCAGTGGTTGCCGAAGTACCTCTAGCACATGGCGTGAAAATTCCGGTAGCTCGTCTAAAAACAGTACGCCGTGATGGGCCAGCGATATCTCGCCGGGCTTGGGTTTTGAGCCGCCGCCGACCAGCGCCGCGGCACTGGCACTGTGATGGGGCTGTCGAAATGGTCGCTTACCCCAGTCCGCTTCCAGCGGTAGCCCGCACACTGAGCGCACGGCGGCGACTGCCAAAGCATCCTCTTCGGAAAGCGGCGGCAGAATGCCCGGCAGGCGGCTGGCCAGCATGGTTTTGCCGGTGCCTGGCGGGCCTGCGAATAGCAGGTTGTGGCTAATAAAACCCCATATACCATTAACTAAATTGAATTCTTACTTGCACAAGCTGGGTAAAATGATACTTTGAGATTAAATGCTATTAAGGTTTAAGCTCATGACAATAAAAATGACTTGTTTCTTTCTGCTAATGTCACTTGCTCCTGTGGCTTATTCTTTAGAGTCAGTTGATCCATTTGATATGTCAGCATCTTCTAATAAGGTCGAGGAGTTAGGAGTTGTAACTAGGGCTAATGTAGATGCGCTAGAAGATAGAGTTACCGAACACTTCAATGCTGGCAATTGTACGGAAGCATTACCCTTGCTAGATGAGTATTCAAGAAAATCTAATTGGCTCGCAAATATTATCGCGTCAACACTTGAGCCTTTTTATAATGCTAGTCGCCAAGAAAGAGAAAGTATATCTTTAGATATTACTGAGCTTGCAGAGCTTGAAAGGTTAGCTAATGAGTATAAGTCTAAAAGAAATTACGCATTTGCAATGATGGGTGATTGCTATTTGCAGCTTGGAGATGAAGAGCGTGCGATACCTGTATTGTCAAAGACTTTAGATTTGTTATCAATTGATGATCAAGAGTGGTGGGCTAAAACAAGAAGGAATCTTCTAGAGGTTGTCGGAGTAGAGTGAAGGTGGCATCATAATTTTTATATTAAGAAAAGGTGTTTTTATGGTTTTGTATAGAGAGCATTTTAATAAGGTTTTTAATGGAGAAGAGGATGCTGAGCAGGTCTTTTTGTTTGGTAACGATATAGATAGAGTTATATCAGAGTTCTATAGGGAATATAATTTACCAGCTTCGGTAAGGAATCAATTGATTTCGATGTATCAAAATGATGATGCTTCGTTATTGAGTGATAATATAAGAGATAAATTAGAGGCTTTCTACTTTTTTGAAGAGCGGGGTTCTTCAACGTTAACTCCTTGGGGAGTTGAAAAAATAATAGCTAGCATGCCTTTAGAAGAACAGTGTAAAGAACTAGGGCTGCAGTTCAATGTTGTAGATTTGGGTTTTTTAAAAGGAAGTTCTGATAGTTTTTATTTAAATGTTTTGCGTAGTAATGATGTTCCGGCGATAAAGGCAGAAAATGATTTCTGTAGTAATGTTGTAAGTGCGCTTTTAATGTCCATGAGCACGCTTATTGAGCGGACAGAATTGTTTAATAAAGATCCTTTTTTAAAGTATGAGATAAATTCCTCAGATAGAGGAGGGTATTATTTGGGATTGGCTGCCGCAGTAAAACCCGCCTTATGGAATAGCCATCCTTCCTGGCCTATTTTTAATCAATCCCGTAAAGCACGTGTCAAGGAGGTCGACGAGTGTGGAGAAGAAGTGCAAAAAATATTCTATGATAATGTTAATGAAGTGTCGGAAAAGAGTTTTTATTATTTTCTGAAGCTTCTAGTTGATAGGGATACTGAGTCGCCACCCTCAGAAAATTTTAAACATTATTCAAAAATTGTTAGTGCTTTAAGTTTGCAGGGCTTGAAGCAACTAACCTTAGAAATGCTTTCTTGTAAGGGAAGTTATCCGGATATTGTCTATTTACATGAAGATAAATTGTATTTTACTGAGGTTAAGGCAAAGAAAGATAAGTTGAGGTTTGAACAAGTGGGTTTCTTTTATGATGCTCTTAAAAATTCAAGGTTATCAAATGTGCAGATGAGCTTGACCTACGTTAACTGATATAAGCCACATTGAGTAACCACTGGTCTGATCTACCTTGGGCGTATATAAAGCTATTTTGATTAATCAGAGTAATGAAAATTATCTTAATAAGGGATTAGGATCTTTGTTGATAAATATGGTCTAACAAGGGTATACCTCAAGAGAACCGCCAGAAAGGGCAAAGCAGCCGCATAAAAAGTATAGACAGACCACTTAAAATAGACTTTAATAGGAGAACCAGTTAAAACAGACTAAGGCCACCACCATGACCATCGTAAGAGCTTACCTACGCGCCAGCACCAATGAACAAGACGCCAATAGAGCACGAAAGCACTTACAAGCCTTCGCTGAGCAGCATGGCTTTACTATTACGACGTACTACAGCGAGAACGTCTCAGGCTCTACATTAGAACGCCCTGAGCTTCTACGGTTACTCTCAGAAGCTGGCGCTGGTGATATTCTGCTAGTTGAACAGATCGACCGCTTAGCAAGGCTTAATCAAGATGACTGGCAAACACTAAAGCACCGTATCAACTCCAAAGGCCTCAAGATCGTATCGCCTGAATTGCCAACCTCTCAAGCTCTCCTGAATCAATCAGAAGGTTTTACTGGTGCAGTGTTGCAAGCAGTCAACGGCATGCTGTTAGATCTTCTGGCAGCAACAGCACGAAAAGACTATGAAGACCGCCGCCGCAGACAAGCCGAAGGTATTGAGAAAGCAAAGCAGAAAGGCAAGTTCAAAGGTCGCCAAGAAGATACAAAGAAACAGAATGCCATTAGAGCCATGCTTCAAATGGGCAGCTCATACAGCGAGATTATGGACTCTCTCTCCTGTAGTCGCGCTTTGATAGCTAAAGTGTCTAAGCAGATGAAAACAGAGGAATGATTAACAGAAAAATTACCTTTAATTGATAATTTGCTATAGTTGATATTTGATTAAAACTTGAGGTGGCTAAGTGCGTTATAAAAAATTAATTCTATTGCTTGTTATTCCAATCCTTGCTTCTTGCATAGACCAAGATTCTGCTGAAGAAGATCCTCAGTTCTCTGAATGGGAGTTTAATATTGCTGAACGAGAATGCAAAAGGTTTCTATTAGAGAGGGTGAATATGAATCATACGGGAGAAGCCAAAATATTTAATAAGTATATAAAAAGCAACAAGATTGTATCTGAGGTGGGCTATAGAGAAAATGCTCAGCATTCCATTAGTAGTAATGAGGCTTACCGAGTGAGGTTATGTATTTATGATCCTGAAGCTCAGACTCTTATGATACCAAGTGTTTTTGACCAAGATTCTTGGAGAGAATAATTATACAGAAGGTCAACCCTTTAGGTAGGCATAGGGTAAGGCCTTCTAGTTTGATTCTCTTTACGTTAAGCCTTACAAAATGGCCTCAGAATCGACGTTCATGCTCTACCCTTTAGGTGGGCATAGGGTAAGGCTTTAAAATTGATTCTAGGGCTGCTGCTGGCGCTTTAAGCGACGCGATAGATGCTAGTCAGAAGGTGATTGTTAAGCATTACCCCCCGACAACAACCGTGGGGGGCTTTTTTCAGCATCTTACAGCCGCACCATTACGGGGCTGGCGCAGTGTTTAGCAGCGCTAACGAATAGCAGGGATTGCAGGCAGACCATAGGCAATATAAGTCTAAGCATACTTTGCAATTGCGGGGAGCTATAGCCTTCAATAGACATGACATAGGAAAAGAGAATTATTCTCAAAAAGGCTTGCGAGCGGTAATCAATTGTGATTAACATATATATATCGAATTGATGGGGCAGTAGCTTTTTAGCTACGGATTGAGTCAATTAAAACAAGTCAATCCAACACTAGGTACCTCAAGAGCATATGCTCAGGAACCAAGTGTATTCCAAACCTACGATAGAAGCTAAAATCGTGGGGTTTGGGGCAAACACTTGAATTTCCTAAGAGCATCATTTAGGTCTGCCCATAAGTACATCTTAGGTTGTCTCAAGAGTTCTCAAAGATAGAACGTTAAATCATATACAACCTAAGCATTTACTCAAGACTTCTCTTTGTCCTCTCAAGTTCTTACCTCAAGAATACCATTGTTAATCTTTAGCATTCCTAAGAGTAAAACCATATAGATGAATTATCTTAATTGGTTTCTATTCTATGGGCTTCTAAAGGTTCTCTTCTGGTGTTCAAACCTATGTTTCAAGCCTATGGAGTAAATCCCAATGAAAAAACGTATCGACGGTAAAAAGTCCAATGCAGCAAAAGATCCCCTGTTAGTTTCAACAGTAAAAACTCTGGTAGAACATGGTCTTCCGCCTAAGATTATCTCTGCAATTTTCAAGATTCGTGAGTCAACAATTTCTCAGTACCGCACAAGTGACAGACAGGCGAACGTGCCAGCACTGCCACTGGGTCAAGCTAAGGCAATTCTCTTTGGTCACTTAGAAGATGCGTTCAAGGTTGTGGAAGATAACCAGGACAGTGAACAGCAGGCAGCGTAAGGCACTCGTTAGACAGTCCCAGGTAAGAGCGTTTGTTTCTATGGGCTAGCTTTCGATTATATAGCCATCAAAATCTTTGACTGCACCCAATGAGATTAGCCTTTCATATGTTTCTTTTGATTCTTTATCTATTGGTTGGTCAGTGATTAGGTTTTGAATGATTTCTTTAATTTTTAAAATAGATGTTCCTACTAGCTTGCCATCAGAGAAGCCCTGCCAAATTCTATATTGTCCCATTTTTTCAATGTAAAAAGTAATGTCGTCTGTTGCATCTTTATGTTGATAATTTATTGACAGGAAATAGTCGTAAAGCTCAATTTCAGATATGTACTTTTTGAAGAAGTTATTTAGCTGTTCTCTAAGTTCTCTCCCTTTTGTGTTTGCATCTGCTCCTTCGACTGATTCATAGAAAAGCATTTGGGAAACTATGCCAACAGCAGCTTCATTGGCTTTAGCTGCGGTTTCTCTTTGGTCTTTTATTTCAAATAACTCATCTTGCTTGCTTTTTATTAGTTCCTCTATATGGAGCTTGTCTTTTTCCTTTTCCTGAATCATTGCTATGAGTGTTTCTGGTGGGGCATCGCTAATTGAGATAGCGTTAGCTAACCTAGCAAGGCGATTAACTATTTCTTCAAGGTTTCCCCTTAGAGTCTCAATGCTTTCATGTATTGAGGCTCTTTTTTTTCGATTGTACTTTTTTCCGGTACGAGTTCTAAATAGTCTAGATTTGTTAGTAAACCAAGTAAGGCTTCCTCTGCTGCTGTATAAGGCAAAGATATAGACTTGCAATCACCACCAGCGCGTGACTTTGAACACCTTAGGTAAGTGCCACCTTTGGGCTTTGCTCCTTTATTTATATAGTGGACAGGTGCTCCGCAATAACCACACTCGATAAGTCCTTTGAACAAATTGCTGAAACTATCGCCATTTCTACCTTTTGTTTTAGGGGTTCGTCTTTTGGACTTTGCATTATAAAATTGTTCCTTGGCTATCGCTTTTGGGTAAAAGTTTTCAATAGCCTCACCATCTTCTTCATAAATGTATTTGTTCTTCTCTTCTTTCCATACACCTTTTTTAGCCTGGAAGGCTCCATAAGTTGACTTGTTTTCAAGTATCTTTTTAATATAACTGTTATGCCAAAAGTCGCTTTTCCCAAAAGTGGGTACACCTTCGCTATTTAGGTTTTTGGTAATGCTTGTTGCGCCTAAACCTTTTTGAGACATTTGAAATATTTTTCTGATTACTTCCGCTCTTTCTTCTATAAGTTCGTAACTATCGCCTACTTTCTTAATCCATGCTGGACACATTGCTGTATAGGCTTTTTGGTTTGTCTTCGCTTCATGTCTTTTATTTTCCCAAGCCTTTTTTACTCGTTCACCCTTTGTCTTTGATTCCTCGTGAGCACGGCTCATGACCATTAGTGAACCAAATAGGTCAAGTTCTAAGTTGTTAGAATGTTCACTATAAATCTTCTTATCTGTTAGGGTAGCTATGTAAACACCCCTATTCAGTATGTCTAGGAAACCGCTCAGTGCTTTACTTGGTTTTTCCCTGCTGAGGCGGTCAAGTGATTCAACAATTAGGTAAGACCCTGCTTCAATTTTACCGAGTTTAATTGCTTCTATTAGCGCTCCTAACGCTCCCTCAGTAGCATTCTCTCCTCTGTAGCCCGAGATCCCCAAGTCCGAGTAGCCTGCTTCGACAAGCTCTAGGCCATTCTGTTGGGCGAACTCCTTAGCGCCAGCCATTTGTCTCCTGAGGCTATCGCCGCTAGCTTGGGCTTTGCTGCTGAATCTTACGTAGCTATACGCCTTTGTCATGCTCGATTTCTCTATGGGGTTCAAATGGCTATAATAGCAGCAGGTTGTGACCACCGGCTGCCGCGACTTCCAGCGCCCGGCGCGCCTGCTGCTGGCCGCGCACATCGGCAAGGTCATCCACCGGGGCGATGGTTTTCACCGACGCGCTGAGCTTGTGCGGGGGGATCTTCTCTTGCCCCAGCAGGTGGGCGACAACCTGCCAAAGGGTATCGGCGGGCAGCACTGGCAAATCGCCCGCCAGGGCGGCTTCGTCGGCGCAGTCGCGGGGAATAATCAGCGCTTTTTGCGCCCGCCGGGTGGCCAGGGCAAAGGGCAGTATGCCCGGCACCGCGCGCAGCTTGCCATCCAGGGCCAGCTCGCCAGCACACTCCATGCCTTCCAGCGCTTCCACAGGAATTTGCCCGGAAGCGGCGAGAATGCCCAGGGCAATGGGGAGGTCAAAGCGGCCGCCCTCTTTGGGAAGATCCGCGGGGGCGAGGTTTAAGGTAATGCGGCGGGTGTTGGGAAAATCAAAGCCTGCATTGACGAGCGCGCTGCGCACCCGCTCGCGGCTCTCTTTTACCGCCGTTTCCGGCAGGCCCACCAGCGTTAGCCCCGGCAAGCCGTTAGCCAGATGCACTTCAACATGCACCGCCGGTGCATCTAATCCTACGCCTGCCCGCGTGGCGACAATGGCTAGCGTCATTGCACTCCCTCGCTGCTGTTTGCTGAAAGCTTTAATCCAACGTAAGCGAAAGCTACATAAGCTTAAGTACTTAACCTAACGTAATTAAGGACGCTTTGGTAGCACCAAGCTCTTTTACTTATCAAGCTGAGGGATAGCCCCAGGCGCTGACGCTAGCGCCGCCGTCAGCACACGGGCAAAACGTTGGGCGGAGGGCAGTGCGCCGAAACTCCAGGTAGGAGGTAGGCGTAGTAACTTGTCGCGTCTGACGCTAGGTAGCTGCTGCCACAGGCCGCTTTTTGCAAGCTGCTCTTCGACCCCGGCGGGCAGTGGGTCAATGATCACCAGCGTTGCTTCGGGGTAGCGCGCCAGCT
>AXCI01000341.1_pt1 | contig 12576 bp, 6 predicted proteins | sample 182571 | NCBI WGS metagenome assembly AXCI01 (sample SAMN02359225, study PRJNA218796) | groundwater metagenome | isolation source: Mt. Simon Sandstone pore water sample D5872 at 1.8km depth, Illinois-Basin... | place: USA: Decatur, Illinois | collected 2009-05 | reverse complement strand
TGACATAGCGATGACCGCGCCGGGAGGCGGTTTCGTCCACGCCGACCGTCACCACCTTGGACAGATCCAGTTCCCCCAACATGCGGCCAACGTAGTGGTGCACGATGCGCCATAGTCGTTTGTCGGAAATCTCCAACTGGCGGGAGACGGCCAGTACCGGCATCTCCTTGACCAGTGACATGGCCGCTTGCTCGAACAGCAGGGTAAAGTCGCTGCCCGGCCGGGCCCAGGGCACCTCTATGCGCTTGACGCCATGGTCAGGACACTTCGTGCGCGGCACGCGAGCATGCAGGTAACAGTGATGCTGAAAGAAGTTCAGATGCCGCCAGGTTTTGTCGGCAAAGTCATGAGCTTGGCAGGCCTTACCACATTCTGGGCAGGGATAGAGACTGCCTCGCTCCGCCTCGACATAGAGGTCCAAGCGGTGGGGCGACACGGCGGTATCCAGGTACTGGTTCTTGAGGATCCAGGGCGCTTCCAAGCCCAGGCCGAGTGTTAGAATCTGGGTGCCGTCCATGTCATACCTCCTGCCGCTGTGGAGGTCATATTCTGGCCCAGCTCAGGGGGCGAATTCCACACCCAACGTCGAAGAGCCGAAAATGATCTGCCATACCACAACGAGGTCAGTGACAGCTAAGACGGTGATCAAAGCGTTTGACGAGTTTTAAGTGCGCAAAAAACTGTATTCTCACTTTGTAGTGCTCGATAACGCCAGGATACACCTTTCAGGCAAAAAGTCGTTGAGTGAATGCACACCGTTTGCATATGTTCGACCTACTCGCCAGAGTTGAATCCTGAGTGAGATATTGAGTCGTCAGATGAGGTATGTAAAGCCACTGTTAAGCGCTTTCCTCTCATGTGATCGCATCTGTGATGAGATACACCGGCCATTGAGTAGCTATGGAACTGATCATGCAATTAACGTTGAATGAGCGCTTGCTAGGACAGTATTTATTTTGGGGGCAAGCGATTCAAAAGCCAGTGAAACGCCAAGGAATGAAGTGGCGGTTTATCAAGGTCCTCTCGAAACTGGTTCCAGATCATGACTAACGAAACAATTATTAAACTCATTAGCATAGCTATAAGCCCCCATTTGTTCATCACTTATTTCTCCGTCTTGCGCTGCCTTTATATAATTTCGAGAAACCTGCAGGCCATTTTTTTCGGCAGCGCTCATATCAAGCGCCTCGATATCGTCATCCCATTCGTGCATGCTTAAGACCTCTCAGGTAATTTAACAAACTTTTTCATGCGCATGCGAGTTTTATCTGGGAAGCCCTACCTTGCCAAAAATCATCTAATCCACTGATATAAATGGGGTAAATACCATTTCCTGCTAGTAAGGCTCGTTAGAAAAATGCGCATGCACTTCAACATTATCACCCGCCTCTGAAAATTGCGCATAAGCATAAAACTCTGATCATAAGCAATTTTTTATATGTATTTGCAAGATTATCCTCTGGCAATACAAGCCTTCACGTTACAGCCCTCCCCTCTGCTTTACCGATCAAGTGAAGCAGAGGGAGTTTTTCTTCACGAAAATAGACCTTTACTCAGCCCTGAAAGGGATGGCTTGATCAGCCAGCAAACTTCCCTTTAGAAGGCAAGAATCGGCCAGAAGCGGCCTTTTAGGAGCCACTGATATAGCGCTTTGACGCTGGCGTAACGGACCGATTTGTGGAGCGGCAGCGGAACAAAACGGTCCCGATGACGCGATTGTTAAGGCTGCTTGCCACCATTATTGCCGAGCGATGGTTTTCTAGAGCGCTTTTTCCTAGGCTTTTTTTCTGGCGTGTATTCAAGCCCATCGACGTCTACTTTAATTCCTGACAGGTTGCTGGTCGCAACGCCTTTAACAAAACTAGATCTCCGATCCCCATGGCGGCACGAAAGAACATGCTCTAAAAAAATATTCATCGAAAGCGATGCTATCACCTTCCCATGATTCCTTTGCTTTGTCGCCAAATCTTACGGTTGGCATGGCCCCCATACTCATGGGAGCTTCGAGGATCAGATATTCAGTTGTTACACGAGCCATTTTTTTGCACTGCAACTGCAGCCTTTCAGTTTCAGCTTTGGAAAGCTTATCTACTGAACCATTCTTGGCCTGAGAGATAATAGCTTTCTGTGTCGGTGCTTCGACGCCCATACTTTGAAAAACAATTGCAAAGTCTGCACCGAATTTATTCTCTGCTGATCCAGGTCCACGATCGGCAACTATAGTTGGTGTAAACTTTATGCTTCCATTTTGGGGGCCAAAGTCCAATTCACCATCAAGCCTTCCTATGAAAGCATCGACATAGGCGCTTTCTTGCGTATAGCGGTCTCGATCAAGAGGCTTACATGCATTCAGAAAATACTCTCTAACTTTCTCTCTTATCTCTGGATTTTCCATATTCCAGCGATTCTTCCTTAACAGCCTATTAGACGGCGCGTTCTAAGATTGAATGAACGTGCTGGCACTTTTTTCCGGCAAATGCAGCCTGCCAGATTCTCCCAAGCCTATGTTTCTTATGAACATCAATCTTCATTAGGCTATATATCCAAAACTCGCGCGCCTGCTACATTTCCCGTTCCGTTCCCTCGCGGTCGATAGCACCTATTAATGAGTATTCCTATTTCGGCCAGGAGCGGAAATTCGCTCCAGCACAGAACGTACTGCTCGTCTGGAACTGCAGAAAACGGCTATTATCCTAACTTAAATATACCTATACCAATTAAGGCTTCCCAAAAATCCATTGAGATTTAAGAAAAGATCAAAGCTACTCATCTGCCTGATCGGGCGAGCTTATTTCGAGAAATATACGATACAGCTCATCGTTATTAGGTAGCTCTTTGCGTCGAGATAGCCTTTCATCTGGCAGGCCAGCAATCGCGCGGAACCTCGAATAAAAAACTTGGCGATGATCAGGATCGAGCCTCGTGAGAGCTTCTTTGGCTAGCCGAGAGATGCGTCGCGGTGACCAAATCTGGCCGCGATCGTTTATTACGACCACAAGCGACCGATGCGTAAAGGCGCTGGTGTCCCCGCCGCGTCCGCTAGACTTACCTCTATGATATTTTTGGAGCTTGAGCAAAACGACAAGACTACGGGCAGTCTGCTTGAGCAATGAAAGCAAAGCGACACGGGTGGCGAACAATCGGTATCCGGTTTCACTCCAAGCGTACTCACCCTGTCCCCCCTCTGCCCCCCAGGCTTCAGCGCGATATGCTGCCGTCCCGGCGATTGACCAGTTCCGTCCCACTGCATCATCAGCGACTGTCCCCAACAGGTTCTGCGTCCAACTCGATGGGTAAGGCCTGTCGAGTGCGGTGGCCACACCGTAAGGATCATGCCGATCGAGCTGATATTCGGTGTTCGATGTCTTTTCGACAAATGGCTGGACCGTATGGCCATCACCGCCGAATTGACGGGTAATCTCATCTTGCCCATCGGGCAGCCATCTAAAAAACTCTTCGTCTGACAGCAACGCCATAACCGCCGCTCGCGCATCGCTGGCATTCGCCAGTACGCTTTGAAGCGTGACAGTTGTGTCGCGCCCGATCGACCAACATCCTGCGACCGGAAGCCAATCCTTCGCCACCTTTCCGTCAAGCAAGCCGAGCAACGGTGCCAGCAGATTACTGTCTTCGCGAGCGTTGCCTCTCTTACCGCTCTCCGGCATAAGCATGTCCGCCTCGTCAGTAAGATCGAGCGGAAACAGATCGGTGAGATCAGCAAGCCAGAAACCGTCGTTTCTTGATAGCTTGTACTCCCTCAGGAAAGCCGCCCAAGCATCACCGCTCCAGTCCTCGCCCACAACCACCCGTGTGGCCAGCAACTCACCAGCAACAAGCATGAGTGCGTGCCATCCGAGATATCCCCCGTACCGATCTCGATCCGGAACATACCCAGAAGACCAAGATGCGTCATCGCTTCTGCCACGTGGGCAATCGTGCATTCCTCGCACGCTTGTGTCCCAGCGCCGCACCCAGGCGCTGATGCGGTCTTCCACCTCCCAGCCTGGACAAGCGAAGACGTGGCACAAGCCCTCGACCTGATATTTATTAAAGTCGTAGTCGAGGTGGAAGCCATCCTCTGGTCGCGGCGATGCGTCTGGCCTGGGGGCATGCCGGAACTCGCGATAGTCGGCATGAGGAGTCGATGGGAAGGACGACTGGTTTGCGGGGCCGAGCTTGGCGATAAGAGATTCGCGCTCTTCGGGTGCGAGTGCAGACGCAAGCTCGCGAAGTACATCTATCGCGAACGCACGCATGACAACGTGCGGGAACTCAGCGGAAAAGGCGATTCGCTCGAAGAAAGCGCGATGGGGGGCAAATGCGGGAGCAGCGTCTTTCGCTACGCGAGCGAGTGCGATCAACAACCAGAGCTGCGCATGCATTTGGTAGAAAGGCAGTTTCGCATCCCCGAACGGCAAACTCGAAGGAGACCCGAAACGCTCTATCAGTCGTTCAATGACATCAAACCGTCCGGCCACCACCAGGCGCCGAACTGCATGGGCTGCACGCCAACGCATTGCTGCGACAGGATTGCCGAGCCTTGCCCACACGAGCCCCGCCACGAATGTCGCCTCATCAGACGGAACCATAAAACGCGCGTCCCACGGCCCGTCCCCAATTTCGGTCGGCAGCTTTTCATCTGTTTTAGCCAGAAACCGTTCGAGGCCCTCCGCAATGGAGTTTGCACTGACGTCCGATGCCAGTCTCGCGCCGAGTGCGAGCCAGCCATTACCACCAAGACTGTCGGCGGTGCTCTGGAGCGCTGCAACTACATGCTCGACAAGCGTTGCACGGTCGGCATGAAAATACTGCTCCAGCCCCCGCCAGTTACCCCATGCGTCAGTGCTTGAACTGGCAAGTTCGGCGGCGTGCTTGGTGGCAAGGCGCAGCCCCAAGTCAGGCAGAGCATCACGCATAGCTGCTGACGACCTACCCCACTCCTCCAAGTAGTCGTCCAGCGCGTGGATTTTGTCGTTAAGCGTGGCGGACGTTGCTTCAACGACTGCACGGACGAACCCGAGGCGCTCGGCGGGAGAGTTTGTTCGCTTGGCCAGATCGAACAGTGTCCGAACCGGCCAGCGCCGTCCTGACTGGTCAATCTCCTCGTTTAGGATCTGACGGTCAATATCGTCTGGGTTCGTGAGGTCCACTGGGAAGAGGAGCGGTGGTTCCGACACGGTCGACGGGCGGATGGACGTTCGCGATTCGGATCGGGGGCCAAGGCGAGTAAGCAGGCCCTCGATTCTTGTTCGAGCATTAGAAGCGGCGGGAAGACTACGCTCAGCTAGATCATGTAGCCGTTCGATAGTGGCCCGTGCTGAAGACAGTTGATCCCCGCGATCGATCTCGACCAGGAGGAGATCGAAGAACCATTCCAATCGCTGATGAGGTAGACGGCAAATGACCTCTGACGCGAAGTCCGAAATGCCCCACGTCCACGTTTCGACCGGATCAGCCAAGCCAAATAATGCGACGGCGACCTCCACAGAGAGCTTCGTGTCACGAACTAGGATAGTTAACGCTGGACCGAGTGACAGTCCGAGCCTGGCAGTGTCACGATCATCCAGCCGTGCCAGCGTAGCTAACGTCGCTCGCCCAGCAATCGGCACCATCGTTTTTGCGTATTCAGTCCAGGGGAATTTGCCATCCTCGTTCTGATTCAGTTCGAGGATACGTGCCAGGGTGTGGGCCGCCGCCGGCGAAAGTTCGGGCCCCGAATAGTGGCCGGTCAGCTCCAGCAAGTGATTGGTACGGTCAAAGTCATCCGATCCAATTGCCTCGGCAAGATCTTGCGCACGGCGAAAATAGGCTGCTGATTCTTCGGTGCTCACTCGCCAGGCTGCGCGAGCGAGGCCACCGTAGGATGAGATCCTGGTTCCGACATCGGTATCGAGCTGGATCTTGCGCTCGATATGGCTGGAAAGGAGGAGCGCAGCATCATGACACTGTGAGATGCGCGATAGTCGAGCAACCGCATTGATAAGCACCGGTGTGAACAGGCCCGGCGCACTCGCTGCCCACTCGGCCATGCGCTTCGCAAGTGTGGTATTGAGCGCACCCAACGCATCGGCAAGAACGAAGATCACTCGGAAACCAGTACGCGCGAGATACGCCTTCCCGTCCCGATATGGATAGTTTGATGACTGCTCGACATCATGAACAAGCCGATCAAAGGCCGTGGATACCATCTCGTCCCGTGACTTCCCACTTGGCGGACGAATTATGTCAGCGACATCCTGCGCATAGTTCAGCAATGGCAAGATCCGGCCGCTAAGCGCGCGCGAATACTCTGATCGTTTCTCCTCATCGAGTCCGCCACGCCTCTTCCGCCGGCGCCGACTTCCATCGAACTTCGGAGCCGCCAGTTTTTGGCTAAGCGCTCGACTGAAGGCCGCTGCCCCCCGCGATCTAGCACCTGCAGGCACCAAATCGATGAATTCCGGCGGTGCCATGTCAATCAAGACGGCGCGCTTCCGCCTCAATGCGGCTCGAACACCGGCGGCCAGTACGGTCACATGGATCGCGCGGTCGCTCTGATACTGACTGGAATACTCAAAGACGCTTGGCGGTGTAAGTGCAGTTCCAGCGAGGATGCTCGCTGCCTCTCTCTCCATGCCGAGCTCTATAGCCAGCGCCGATGCCAGTACGCTGGCCATCGCCAAATCGTCGCTTTTGCCATTCGCAGAAGATGTGGCAGCAAGTGCCGCGACAAGTCTTCTGGAGTAGGATGGGTCACGACCGACGAATGAAAGCGCGGCGGCGTAGAGCGCGCGAGATGGGATTCGGCAACGCAACAGCCGTGTTGCGATGCGCGTCTTGGGTGGATGTGCCGAATGCTGGTGTCTATCCAGAAGATCGAATAAGTCCCAAAACTTAGCAAAGGCCGCACCGTCTTCTCGACGAGCAAAGAACTCCGCAACACGTACATCATTGCCCGCCAGCATCTCCACATAGCCGAAGCCAATATCGTCCCACTGCCTTGAGGTGCTCGATTCGTTAAAGCGCGCGTTACTTTTGGTCTGCGCAGCCCAATTGTGCCAATCGATTGATCTGCGAGCGTGGCGACGAGCCTCGTCTTGGTCGCCTGCGAAGGCATTCGCAAGTGCAAGCGCGGCGTGTTTTCCCCCAGGCCAGCCAACATTGGTCGCGGAAAGCCGTCGCAAGGCTTCGGGGTCACCGGCTACTGCGGTGAGATCAGGATGCTCGTATAGAAAACGGTCGGATCGCTCGTGACCTGCGGCAACGAGCGATGCTTCCAGCAGCAGGCGCAGAAGATCGTCACGTCGGTTCAGCTCTCCCACCAGTGCTATCGCGGCAGTGATCCGCGATAGACGGATGTCGCGTGCGCTTATCTGTGAAGCGCCATGGGGAACACGCAGGTCGTAGGCCAGTTGGATGAGCTGACCGGCATCTCGTAGCGAGGTGAGCAACGCTGGCAGTGCCCGGGCGGCATAGTTTGAGGTGAGCTGGCGTTCTTGGAGAGCGGCGATAACGCGATCTCGACCGGCTTGGCTCGCGCCGTAGCTTGATCGGATCAAGGTCTCGGTGGGTTCATCGCGGAACATCAGGCCATGAGGCGTTCGCTCAAGCAAGGGAGCGAGGTCGGCAGCGAAGCTTTCAACCTGCTCAGCGATCAAGCCGTGTGCCGCAGCAAGCTCTTCAATGGGAACTGGGGGCACTAGCAAGGCGATGCCTGTCAGCAGGAGGTCAATGTCCGCATCGCTTGGACCGCGAGCGCGTGCAGATTCGCGCGCTTCAGTAAGACGCTTGCGAAGCAGCACGTCGAGCAGATCTTGCGGCTCTCCCGGGGCGTCAGGGAAGGACACGGGATCAAATGGCCGTCCGGTCGTAATCAGGTTGTCGAGACAGCGTGGATTGCAACCTGACCGTGTCTGCAGAGCGGCAATCTCGTCGGCCGAAGCATCTGGCACACGCCGCCCAACGAGGGAACGTACTTCCACGTCAGTGAACAGTGGAACCGAGAAGGGACGATACGAGGCATCGCCAGTTGCCAGCGCGAGCCTTTCAGTCCGGCACGATGCGACGATGCGAACACCGTCGACTGGTTCCACGCTGATGCTGCGCATGAGAAGGTGTGCGAACGATGATGTCACGGTATCCCGCGCGGCCAGCCCAGCGTGGTCGATCGCGTCAAGCACCAGTGAAACGCATGCATCGCTGCGAGTTCGCCGAGCCGTCTCCGCCGATTGGGCGAGCCGTCGGCGGAACGCTCTCAGCAAACCCGTTACGTCCGCCACTGGCAACAGAATGTCGCATAGGCCTTGCCCTGCCATGAGATTGGCAAGGTGCACAAGTGTCCTTTCTGGGAGGTGCCGACCGTCGGCAGGATCCCGCCAGCGACCCGCGCCAAAGCCATCGAAGAGCACCACGGGGCCATCGGCTCCCAATCGATCAGCGAGGCCTTGCATCAAGACCGTCTTGCCCATTCCACCCGCAGCATGGACAACGAGAGGAGGACCAGACTCGCGGACGAGGGCTGCAATGTCGCCAAGAACATCGCGCTGAATGACTACCTCAACCTCGGGGAACGCATCAGGCGTCGGATACAGACGGTCCTCGTGCTCCACTTCTAGCTCAGCCAAGACCGCTACCCGATCAACGCGTTTATCCGTCTCGCTACCTGGACCGGCCTTGATCCTGATGAGATTCCGCAACTTGAGCAGGCGTTTCTCCGCATCCGTATCCCCTGGTTCGCTCCATGCGGCGAGCGTTGTTGAAATCGCACGTTCAGCCTCGGTCAAGCTCCCCTTGCTGCCGACCAATTCCAATCGCCGCAACAGGTCAGCAAAGGGATGGGGATAGTCTTTTAGCGCTTGTTCGATCTGACCTGCTTGGCGGGCAATATCACTGGCTTCTTGCGTGCCTGCGACGACCGCTGAGATCGCTTTCCCTAAATTCTCGTGTATGGGCCTGTTCGTCGCAAATTCATACCGGACCACGGTAAGAACATGATCATCACCATGTGTTGCTCGAAGCTCAGCATCGGTCAGGGCAAACTTGGTAAGAGTTGATGCCAGGTCAGCAGCTCGCACTGCCATGTCGGCGCTTGCGATCGAATATTTGAACTGAACGACCGTGACTCGCTGCGCCCGTGCCACATCGGTGGCGCCGTGGTACCGGACAAGATCGGCAATCTCGACCGCACCGGTTCCCAAGCTCTGTTCGTCTCGTTCATCGAAACCCTCAAGCGTGATCGCGGTAAGGTCGGTCGACGGCGGCAGAAGTTCAAGAGCGGTGCGCGCGGCCCAGGCTTCATGAAAGGCATGCCCCGCCTTGGATGCGCGGAGTTTGTCGATTGCAACCGGTTCTGTACCGGCTTCGCCGTCACTCATGGTTACTCTGATGCATCTAGTCTATATTCCTGATTTCATACACCGACCTAGTGAACTGCCGCATCACCCGGTCGGATAGTATTGGATCCTAGTCTTCTTGACTCGGTATCGACAATACCACGAAGTGTGAAGATTGATCATAGGCTAGGGCCTAAGCCGTTAATCGGAGTGAAGGGCTTCGGCACCTAGGCGCAGCTCATCAAGTCGAGGCCATGCGTCATATGAGCAGAGTATTTACGGCTTGCACGACTGTCCGTTTCTGGCCAATTGATGTCCGTCTTGACTGGCCACTTTGGGTCGATAGCATCTTTTCAAGAGCGTACCTGTTTCGGTCGAGGCTGTGTGAAAACGTAGCTGTCGCTATACTTATCCCATGACAGAGTGTGGGAGGTAACGATGAAACGGTTCGTCGCAGGTGAATCCCGATCCCAAGCTACCTTGTTTCCTGAGCTTCTGGATGATTTTGTCTCTGAAGATAATCCGGTTCGAGCCATTGAGGCTTTTGTTGACGCCCTTGATCTCAAACAGCTGGGCTTTAATGGCGTTGACCCTCATGCGACGGGTCGGCCCGCCTACCACCCCGCCGTTCTTTTAAAAATCTATCTCTACGGCTACCTCAATCGCATCCAATCTAGCCGCCGTCTGGAACGTGAGGCACAGCGTAATGTTGAACTCATGTGGCTAACGGAACGCCTAGCGCCGGATTTCAAAACGATCGCAGATTTCCGCAAAAACAACGGCAAAGCGATTCAAGCTACTTGCCGCGACTTTGTCATGATATGTCGACGTCTAGGGCTCTTTTCACATTCGGTAATGGCGATTGATGGCAGCAAATTTAAGGCAGTCAACAATCGAGACCGTAACTTCACCTTGGCTAAGATGAAGCGGCGGGCAGAAGAAATCGATAAAAGTATTGAGCGTTACTTACGCCAGCTCGACGCAATGGATCAAGGCGCCGCCGCTATCACAGAAATGCGGACGACTGCTTTGAAGGAAAAGATCGCTTCCCTAACAGAAGAAGTTCAGCAACTACAATCCATTGAAATTCAAAGAACTGAGTCCCCTGATCAGCAAGTCTCTTTGACAGACCCTGACGCTCGCTCCATGACTGCGCGAGGAACGGGAATCGTAGGCTACAACGTGCAGACGGCTGTCGATAGCCAGCATCATTTGATTGTCGCCCATGAGGTCACCAATGTCGGCAGTGACCGGCGTCAGCTTTACCGGATGGCCCAACAAGCACGCGATGCTAGTGCTGTCAGTGATCTTCACGTCGTAGCTGATCGCGGTTACTTTACTGGTGAGGAGATACTTGCGTGTCACAAGGCTGGTATCACGACTGCCACGATTCTTTCGCGACACTCTTCAAATGTTGCCTAAGACTCTTGTTGCTACTCCCGGGGCACAACTCGTTCATCAGAACGTTTGACCAGTCAATAAAATTGGCATCTTGCGGCCGCTCTATTTCCTCTGGTATCTCCGTTCTACGCCTTAGCGCACCAATCAACGAAATTAGAGCTTCCCTTAGCAGCATTCCGACGGCTTGGTAATCTTCAGCCTCAACAGCAGTTTCATGCCTGTGGGAAGCCTGCTCTTCGCGGCGTATCACTTCATCGAATGGACTGGGCTCTCCTGCGTCGACATTATCTGATCGGCTTCTCAGGCGCATCATAAGCCCTATATGAAAAGACAGAGTGTAGTCAAGGCTTGGAAAATGCTTTTGGGAATAAAGGTTGGTGAGATTCGTTATGACCCACCAACGGCCACTATCAGTGGTTACATCCCACATTTCGTAGGTATCACCTAGCACAACCTCTGTTTTGATTCGCTCAACGTGTTGAACTTCTTCATCACGAGACTGGCTCTCAACATAGCTTGCAATATCAGCCTCAGAATAAGGATCTCGGTCGACGCTATATCTAGCGAGCTCCTCTGGGGGAACAGGGTGATCATGCACGATACAGTCGTCAGTCACTTCTTTTTCATCGGGTGGCTTGATCACGTCAACTCCTGCCTAACGATTAATCTAACGGGCGGCCAAAAGCGCAGCTTTTGGACGTCCAGCGAACGACGTGAGCGATAGTTGAGCGCATTGTTAGGCTGCGCGCTCACTCAATAACTCCCGTTTGGTTGATGATAGGAAAGCTACAGTTTCCATGAGGTATGCCATCGGTCGTAAACTCCCTGTCAGGATATTTTTTGCGCAACCAGTTACGTAGTTCGTCAGCGGTTAGGATGTGCTTTGTTTCGCACCTAAAGTCTTGACTCTGCCGGTTCCACAGCGGCGAATTTACTTGGAGGGTGGCATCCCAAGGAAAAGTGACTTTATTGTCTTTTGTACAAACCAACCACGCATGAGGGACTGTGTCGTAACCTGGAGGGCTCAGAAAACCAAGCGCATACCGAATCAAGAGTTGATGGTTTTTACTTTTTGGGAGTAGTCGTAGTCTCCCAAGGCGCAAATTGTGGCTACTCCACTATTTGAAAAGCACTCTCCCTGCTTTATGGGAAATAGAACCTTCAGCTGCCACAAAATATCCTCTGGGATTCTTGCTATACGCATTTGGCGCCCTTGCAGTTTCAACTCGCCTAACGCTTTGCTCACCGGTAAATTAGGAGCGCAGCGAGTAATTTATCCTTGTGCAGCAACTTGTTAGTGCTCATACATCCACACCTAAGAAGTCCTTGAACGCTACTTCCCCTTCGGTTATGTGGCCTTTAGCTTTCATTTCGTTGAACCAATTTAGTAGCGCTTGGTTTTGAATAGACTGAGGCTGATTCTTTACTGGAAGCATATGCTTTACCCAAAGCGAAATATGTTCCTCTGTACAATTCTGCTTTCTTGAGAAAATGTCTGCGGTTCTGAGTATCCCGGCAGCAAGGTCTTTTTCAACTACTTCCTCGGGGAAAGACCAGTGGGCGGAGCCCAAACAGTCGGTATATAGCGCCACCTGCTTCAACTGGTCCAATATTTTTGGATGGTCTGAATCTGGATCAGAAATTCTTGAAAGATCTTCCAAGCTCCTAGCCCCTTCAAGCATCATGTCCAGCGCAATCCAGTGCGTATTTTTATCTTTATGAGACCTGTATCTTTTCCAGCCTTCCTTAAGCTCCTTAACATCGTCTGCTAGTGAAAGTGACCGGAGGATAGAGGCCTTTCCTGACTCCTCTATTGAGAGAATCGCCAGGGCAAGTGCACTCGGATATCTGCCGTTGTCAAAAA
>AXCI01000158.1_pt1 | contig 12602 bp, 10 predicted proteins | sample 182571 | NCBI WGS metagenome assembly AXCI01 (sample SAMN02359225, study PRJNA218796) | groundwater metagenome | isolation source: Mt. Simon Sandstone pore water sample D5872 at 1.8km depth, Illinois-Basin... | place: USA: Decatur, Illinois | collected 2009-05 | reverse complement strand
AGTGGATTGGTAACCTACAGATCAAGCTTGATGACGTTGTGGGCAGAGCACCGATGTCCACCTTTAAAGGCTGGATACCCTACGTGCTGCTTGCTCTCTTCCTGGTGGCCTCACGCACCATCGAGCCGCTGCGTAGTGCACTGACCTCGATCAACCTTAGCTGGAATAATATTCTCGGCGAAGCAGGCGTCAGCGGCGGCGTACAGCCCCTCTACCTACCAGGCGGTATTATTATTGCCGTGGTCATCGTCACCTACTTCTTGCACCGCATGAACCCGCAAAAAATCAGCGCGGCGGTGTCAGAATCCACCAAAACCATTTTTGGTGCGGGCTTTGTGTTGATCTTTACCGTGCCGATGGTCCGCATACTGATCAACTCTGGGGTGAATGGTGCTGACTTGGTGTCGATGCCGGTAATGATGGCCCAGGCGGTCGCTGATAACGTAGGCGGCATCTATCCGTTCTTTGCGCCTGCAGTCGGGGCGATGGGCGCTTTCATTGCAGGCTCTAATACGGTCTCCAACCTGATGCTGGCTGAGTTCCAATTCAGCGTGGCTGAAACCCTCGGCCTCTCCACGGCCATGATGGTTTCGCTCCAGGCCGTGGGGGCGGCGGCAGGTAATATGATTGCCATCCACAACGTGGTGGCGGCATCAGCCACGGTGGGTCTGCTCGGCCGGGAAGGTGCCACCATCCGTAAGACGATTCTGCCGACGCTCTACTACCTCATCTTTACCGGCATCATCGCCCTCATCGCGTTCTACGTGATAGGCGTAACGGATCCGTTAATGTGACCACCCATTAGCACAGGCTATAATCACCTCGCTAGAACCGCCAATCCCCAGGCCAAGGCCTGGGGATTGGCTATTGAGCACACCGGGTTTACCTCAATCGATACGCGTTAGCTGCTGGCTATGGAGTTTGCCGCGTTCAACATAGCTTTGAGCGTTCTTCTTCAATCCTGCCACGACGTCCTCGGAAAGCTCCCGCACTACCTTGGCCGGCGAGCCGACGATTAACGAGTTAGGCGGAAACACCGCGCCCTCCTTAATAAAGGCACCGGCGCCCACCAAGCTGTTCTCGCCGATCACCGCGCCATTGAGCACGACGGCTTGAATGCCAATCAGGCAGCCATCCCCGATAGTGCAGCCATGCAGCATCGCCTGATGCCCCACCGTGACGCCGTTGCCTACCTTGAGCGGAAACCCTGGGTCAGCATGCAGCACGGCGCCATCCTGGATATTGCTCTCTTCGCCTATTTCAAGATGGTCGGTATCCCCGCGCAATACGGCTTGATACCAGACGCTTGAGCGCGCTTTTAACGTGACCTGGCCGATCACATCGGCCGTTTCGGCAATGTAAACATCGTCGTGAACCACTGGGCGATGCTCGCCGTATTGGTAAAGTGCCACGATAACCTCCTGGATTGTTATTGGTGTTGCGCCTTCAGGCTAGCGCTTGTTCCAGCAATCGGGCAACGTGAATCGCTTCGCGGCCACTGCCATCATGGATCTGATGGCGACAGCTAGTGCCATCGGCAATCAATACGGCGTTACGATCAGCTTTGCGGATGGCCGGTAACAGCGAGAGTTCCGCCATTTTCAGTGAGGCGTCGTAGTGCTCCGCTTCGTAACCAAAGCTACCCGCCATGCCACAGCAGGAGGATTCGATTGTCTCGACGTTGAGATCTGGAATCCAGCCCAGCACCTGCTCAACGGGGCGCAGCGCATCAAACGCCTTTTGGTGGCAGTGCCCGTGCAGCATCGCACGCTCGTAGCCCAGCGGCTTGAGATCGAGAGGCAGTTGATCTGCCGCTCGCGCCTTAACCAGAAACTCCTCAAACAGGTAGGCCGATGACGATAGCGCCTTCGCCTCTTCGCCAAAGCCGTACTGCAAAAATTCATCGCGCATGCTGAGCAGGCATGAGGGCTCCAGACCTACAATCGCCACGCCGCGCTCTACAAACGGCATCAGGTGCTCAAGGGTACGCTTGGCTTCAGCCTTGGCTTTATCAAACTGACCGGAAGAGAGGTAAGTACGCCCACAGCAGAGTGGCCGCTGCCCCTTGCTCACATTGAGATGTACACGGTAACCCGCCGCTTCCAGCACCCGCTTAGCGGCTTTGGCGTTATCGCCCTCCATATAGTTATTGAAGGTATCCACAAACAACAGCACTTCCCGCTCAGCGGTGACTGGCTGGCGAGACGCTTCGGCACTGGCGAGGAAATTACCGTTAAACACCGGCAGCGAGCGTTCGGGCGCCAGCCTCAACGCCTGCTTGATCTGTTTAGCCAGAAACGGCACACGCTCGACGCCGTTGACCAGCGCGGAAAACTTGCTGGCCCAGGGCGCATAGCGCGGCATCTCACCCACCATGCGGTCACGTAGCGAAAGGCCGTTAACGCGAGCACGAGCGGTGCGGGCTTCGATTTTGAATTTGGCCATATCCACGCCCGTGGGGCAATCCCGCTTGCAGCCCTTACACGAGACACAGAGATCCAGCGCTTCTTTCACATCATCACTGGCCAGGCCTTCATCGCCCAGCTGCCCCGAGAGCACCAAGCGCAAGGTGTTAGCACGGCCGCGAGTGAGGTGCTGCTCATCTTTGGTAATACGGAAACTGGGGCACATGGTGCCCGCATCAAACTTACGGCAGTGGCCGTTGTTGTTGCACATCTCTACTGCCATGGCCAAGCCATGGGTCGCATCACCGCCGGTGCCGGGGGGCGACTGTTCACCTGTGAGGGGGTCACGCTTCACATTCCAGGCGGACCAATCGAATACTGGGGTAAGCGGAATCGTGTTGTAGCTTTTAGGAAAGCGAAAATAGCGCTGGTCGTCCATTTTGGGGGTATCGACGATTTTGCCCGGATTGAAGAGATTGTCAGGATCAAACAACTGCTTAATGTCGCGGAAGGCATTGTTAACCGTTTCGCCAAACTGCCACGCTACCCACTCGCCGCGGCAGATACCGTCGCCATGCTCGCCGGAGTAAGCGCCTTTATATTCGCGCACTAACGCCGAGGCCAGCTCGGCAATTTCGCGCATTTTCTCTGCGCCATCCCGGCGCATATCGAGAATCGGCCTGACGTGCAGCGTGCCGACGCCGGCGTGAGCGTACCAGGTGCCCTCAGTACCGTAGCGGTTGAAAACCTCGGTGAGCTTATCGGTGTACTCAGCCAGATGTTCGAGGGGCACTGCGCAATCTTCAATGAAGGAGACCGGCTTACCGTCCCCCTTCATGCTCATCATGATGTTGAGGCCAGCTTTACGCACGTTCCACAGCGCTTTCTGCTCGGCGGCTTCGGGCATATCCACCACGCTGCCTGGCAGGCCTAAATCCCCCATCAATTCATTGAGCCCACGCAGCGCCTCAAGCTGCTTGGAATGGTCGTGACCAGCAAATTCCACTAGCAAAATCGCTTCGGGTTTGCCAATCAGCGCCTTCTCAATGACCGGACGGAACGCTGGGTTCTCAAGCGACAGCTCGATCATCGTGCGGTCCACCAGCTCCACCGCCGTGGGGCCGAGCTTGACGATATGCTGGGTGAAGTCCATTGCTTGGTAAAAGGTTGGGAAGTTCACCACGCCCAGTACCTTCTGCTCGGGTAGCGGTGAAAGCCTGAGTTTAATCCGCTGGCTTACCCCGAGCGTGCCCTCCGAGCCCACAAGCAGGTGGGCTAGGTTGGCCCGACCATCAGGGTCATAGGGCATCGGGTTCTGACAATCGAACAGATCCAGATTGTAGCCACCGACCCGACGCAATACCTTGGGGAAGTGATCGCGAATTTCCGGGCCGACGCGTTCCGCAATTGTTTTTACCTGCTGGGCAAGGCGCTGCTCGCGAGAGCCTTCCGCAAAGCTGTCCAAGAAACCAAAACTCGCTGCGCTGCCGTCAGCCAATAGCGCGTCCACGCCCAACACGTTGTGCACCATATTGCCGTAGAAGATCGACCGCGACCCGCAGGAGTTATTGCCCGCCATCCCGCCGATGGTGCACTGGGCGCTGGTGGAGACGTCCACCGGATACCAGAGCCCATGGGGTTTAAGCCAGGCGTTGAGATGATCCAGCACAATCCCCGGCTCGACCACCACGGTGCGCGCCTCGACGTCGAACTCCACTATCTGATTAAGCCAGCGGGTGGTGTCGATCACCAGCGCGTCACCCACGGTTTGGCCGCACTGACTGGTGCCCGCACCACGGGCCAAGATCGGCACCTTGGCATCACGGGCAATATCCAGGGCAATTTTCAGATCTTCCTGGTGGCGCGGAACCACCACGCCCACCGGCGTCACCTGATAAATAGAGGCATCGGTTGAGTAGCGCCCCCGTGTTGCCCGGTCAAACAGCACTTCGCCAGCCATCTCTCGGGATAACCGCTCGGCTAGTTCGCCAAGCGGTTTAATCTTGGCATTACGGGGTGGGTGTTGGTTCGTCAGAGACGTCATGTGGCTCTCCCGTCGTCTAGCGCTCGCCTGCGTTCAGCGGGTTGGCAGCAAAATAGTCCAAAGCAGCCGTCACACCACTCCCTTTCAGATTAACGCCGGAAAGCTTCATGCCTGCTTCACAGCCGCCCAAGGTGGCAATCAGCGTTAAATCGTTGCAATCGCCCAAGTGGCCGATTCGGAACATCTTGCCCTTGGCTTTGCCCAGCCCCATCCCCAGTGAAAGATCGAACCGCTCATAGATAATTTTACGCACCGCATCGGCGTCGACACCTTCAGGCATGACCACACCGGTCAGCACCGGCGAGTAAACCGACGGATCCAAGCACTGGATCTCAAGGCCCCAAGCCTCTACCGCGGTGCGCACGCCTGCCGCCCAGCGCTGATGGCGGGCCAGCACGTTCTCCAAGCCCTCATCAAGCAGCATATCCAGCGCTTCATTAAGGCCGTAGAGCAGGTTGGTGCTGGGCGTGTAGGGCCAATAGCCATTTTTGTTAGCCTCTAGAATCTCATCCCACGCCCAGAAGCTTTTCGGCAGTTTTGACTGCTTACTGGCCTCAATGGCTTTGGAGGAGAGCGCGTTAAAGCTAATGCCCGGTGGCAACATCAGGCCTTTTTGCGAGCCTGACACGGTGACATCGACGCCCCACTCATCGTGGCGGAAATCGGCGCTGGCCAAGCCGGAAATGGTATCGACAATCAGCAGCGCTGGGTGGCCCGCTGCGTCGATGGCTTTACGCACGGCGGCGATGTCGCTGGTCACGCCGGTCGAGGTTTCGTTGTGTACCACGCAGATGGCTTTGAGCTCGTGGTGGGTATCCTCTTTCAGGCGTGCTTCGATCATGTCGGCCTGCACACCCTGGCGCCAGCCTTCGTAGCCGGGCAAGCCCAGAAACTCAGGCTGGACGTCTAAACGCAGCGCCATTTTGTGCCACAGCGTAGCAAAGTGGCCGGTCTCAAACATCAGTACCTTATCGCCCGGTGACAGGGTATTAGCCAAGGCAGCTTCCCAGGCACCCGTGCCCGATGCCGGGTAGATAATGACCGGGTTTTCGGTTTTAAAGATTTTCTGAATCTTGCTCAGCAGCTCAAGCCCAAGTGCGCCAAATTCAGGACCACGGTGATCGATTGTGGGTAGGCTCATGGCCCGTAAAATACGGTCTGGCACCGGGGAGGGGCCAGGAATTTGCAAGAAGTGGCGACCGGATGGATGGAAATTCAGCTTCAACATGGTGGCTATTCCTATTTGTTGTTGTTCGGCTCGCGGTTGGCTCAGCCGATTAGCGTTATTGAAAATGGATAATGAATGCAATTACATGGATCAAAAAAGCGCTATTTTATGCATCCTTCGGCACGTAAAGTGTCAAGCTCAGCACTGGAGAACCCTAAACTATCGAGCACTTCGTCGGTGTGTTGGGCAAACAGCGGCGCCGGGCTGCGAATCTGCGACGGCGTCTCTGAGAACTTGCTTGGAAAACCGATGGTTTTCATTTTGCCTATCACAGGGTGATCCATCTCCTCTACCATGCCGCGCGCTAAGTAGTGCTCATCCTGCATGGCCTGGGCGAAGTCGTTGATGGGTCCGGCAGGCACACCCGCGCTGTCACACAGCTCCAGCCACTCGTCGACAGTTTTATCGGCCATTAGCGCTTCGAGCAGCGTCTCCAGCTCCTCAACGTGCTGGCCGCGATCCTGATTGGTAATAAATCGGGGGTCCTGCATGAGTTCTTCGCGCTTTAACACATCCTGGCAGAAGCGTTCCCAAGTACGCTGGTTGGCACAGCCAAGCATCAAGAACCCATCGCTGGCTTTAACGGCCTGGTAAGGCGCGGAAACGCGGTGGCGCCAGCCCGTTGGCCCAGGCACGGTGCCTTCAGAGAAGTAGGCCGCGGCCTCCCAGGTAAACCAGGGCAGTCCACACTCGGTGATCGCGATATCAATATGCTGCCCGGCACCGGTTTTCATCTTGTGGATACACGCCGCCAGGATCGAATAGACCGCCGTCAGGCCACCGCCAATGTCGTAAACCGCGATACCGGTTTTCAGCGGACGCTTGCCCTCCTCCCCGGTCATCGACATCAGGCCTGTCATGCCTTGCGCCACCAGGTCAAAGCCCCCTTTGTGGCTATACGGCCCGGTTTGACCATAGCCTGAAATGGAGCAGTAGACGATGCCAGGGTTGATTGCCTTAATGGTGTCGTAATCAATCTCAAGCGACTTGGTCACTCCAGGTCGGTAGTTCTCAACAATGACATCCGCATCAGCGGCCAAGCGGTAGAATATCTCTCGTGCCCGCGCGTCTTTGAGATTCAGCGAGATACTCTTTTTGTTGCGGTTAATTTGTGAAAAGCAGGTCGATTCGCCATTCACATAAGGACCCATTTGGCGGCTATCGTCTCCGCCATTGAGCTTCTCGACTTTGATGACGTCGGCGCCCATATCGGCCAGCACCATGGTGCAGTAGGGGCCCGCCATAATTTGTGACACATCCAGCACTTTTATATCTTGTAGGGGAAGCATGCGCTCTCCTCCCTGTTAGTTGTTTTACGCTGTGTCCGAAATCTAGTGGCCAGACCACTCAAACGGCGTTCTATTGACGAATTTATCCACTGCCGCGGCAAAATCTCGGCTCATATAGCAGGTGGTTACCCAGTCATCGCTGGCACCTGCGGGAAGGCGTCTCTGTTCAATCGCGCGGCCAATAAGGGCCTTGCTGGCCTGTAGCGTGAGTGGCGCTCGCTTGGCAAAAGTTTCCGCCAGCGCGGCCACTTCCTCGTAAATCGCATCAGCGTCAAACAGTTGGTTTATTAGGCCTGCGGCGTGTGCTTCGTCAGCGCCAAACAGCCGCGCCATCATCAGCGCTTCCTTGGTGCGCGCAACGCCGAGCATGTCGATCATACGTGAGACGTTATTAATCGAGAGCGTATTGCCGAGGGTTTTGGCAATCGGTACGCCAAACTTCAGCGTGGGCGTGGCATAGCGGAAATCGCATACCAGCGCCAGCGCTGCACCGCCGCCCACACAGGCCCCTTCAATCAGCGCCAGGGTTGGTTTGGGAAAGGTCTCCAGCTTGCCTACCACGCGGTCAATACGCCGCTCATAGCCAATCGCGTCTTCAGGCTTACTAAAGCCCGCAAACTGACTGATATCGGTACCGGCAACAAACGCTTCACCACCAACGCCGTGAACAACCATGGCGTGCACGGTGTCGTCCTCGGCCAACTGATCGCAATGCTTTTCAAGGGCGTCGTACATCTCCCAGGTCATCGCATTACGGCTCTGAGGACGGTTAAAACCCACCCAGGCCACACCATTACGAACGGCAAACGTAACGCTCTGGGCAGCGGATGTTTTGTCAAGATGGCTCATTTTCGTCTCCTGTTAGGGCGTGTTGCCAGGCTAGTAGCCCCTGGCAACCAGCGCCTATGCTTATTTAGCCATAGATGAAGTTAACCAACGCCAGCGCAAACGCCGGGATGTAAGTGTTAATCATCAACACGGCGAACAGGACGGCGATAAACCAGAGATTCGTTCGGGACGTGGCCCAAACATCGGATTTGGCGATGGAACAAGACGCAATGAGTACGCTAGCCACCGGAGGCGTTTGCTGGCCAATCGCCAAGTTCAGCGTCACAATCAGGCCGAAGTGCAGCGGATCAATCCCGACTTCCAATACCAGCGGCAGAACAATCGGCACGACGAGAATAATTGCGGCGGCAGAGTGAAGAAAAATACCTAATATCAAGAAGATAACATTTAGAAGCGCCAAGATAAGGTATCTGTTGTTAGTCAGTTCACTGATCTGCATCGCGATTTCTTGCGGCACCCGGGTTTCGGTGAGGTAGCCACCCACTACGGCTGACGCGGCCACCAGCAACATAACCACGGCTGTTTGCACACCGGCACTCTTACACGAGTCGATGAAGTTTTTAATCGTGAATTCACGATACACCACCGCACTGATGAAGATCGCCACGCACACGGCCAGCGCCGCACCTTCGGTTGCGGTCACGAAGCCGCCGAAAATACCGCCCAGGATGATGACAGGAATCAGCAACGCCCAAATGGCTTCTTTAAAGGCTAGCCAAAGCTGCGAAACGCGGAAGCGCCCCTCAGAAGGGAAGTTGTTTTTACGTGCCAGGTAGTAGCACATCGCGGCTAAGCCCATCGCGCCCAGCAAGCCGGGTAAAATACCTGCCACAAACATCTGCACCACTGACTCGCCTGACATCACCGCATAGAGAATCATCGGTATCGAGGGCGGGAGAATAATCGCCAAGCTCGCAGCGGAAGAAGAGATCGACGCTGCAAACTCTTTTGAGTAGCCCTTCTTACGCATTGCCGGAATCAGAATACTGCCAATGGCTGAGACACCCGCCACTGCCGAGCCAGAGATTTCCGCGAAGAAAACCGAAGCGCCGATAGTCACCATCGCCAAGCCACCCTTGATGAAACCCACCATTGCCATGGCGAGATCGATCAAGCGCCGCGAAATACTCGACGCGTTCATAATGGCACCCGCTAGAATAAACAGCGGTATTGCGATGAGGGGGAAGTTAGTGGCCCCTTCAAACATCGTCATGCCCACGGTGGGCATCGCCATATTGCCGTAGGTCATAAAGGTGGCAACGGTGCCCACCAGTGCCAGGGCAACGGCTACCGGCACATTAATCAGAATCAATAGAATCAGCGCTATAAATATGTACAGTATGACCATGGTGGCTACTTATCCTCGCTGCTGGGTGCTGACGGCGGCGACTTCTTCAGCGTCGATACCGGCTTCTTCAAGCTCATGGTCAATAAAGCCTCTACCGCGCGCGCTTTTGAGCACGTCAGGCAACCTCAGCAGTTCAGCAATAATGAACAGCACGGAGGCAACGGGAATCGCAGAGTGAACCAGCTGCATCGAAACCTCGGGAAGACTGACCATACCCACGTTTTCAAGAATCAACATGACTTGATAGCTGGCAAGGCCCAAAAACACGAAGAACCCAATAGTGATAGCTTCAGCTAGCAGCGCGAGCGGCACGCGAATAGCGGGAGGACACATATTCAATACGCTTGGACAGGTAATATGTGCGCCTTTGGCAGCGGCTAACGCCGTGCCGTAATAGGTTACCCAGGCCAGCAAAGCGGCCGCCAGCTCGTCATACCAGCTTAGTGGCGAGCCCAAGTAACGGGTCACAAAGCCCAGGGTAACCACTGCGGCGAGTGCAATCACCAGAAAGACCACGATGCCTTCAAGAAACGCGAAATACGCGTTCTTGAACTTTGTAAAAGTACTCATTGAGACCTCCGAAAGGCGAGGCGCCTCGCTAAGCAGCGACGCACCTCTAAAGAGCGGCGCTTTGCTTACTCGCGAAGAGCAGCCACGGCGTCAATCATTTCCTGACCACCATCCACTTCTTCAGCGAACTGGCTATAGATGGTTTCGGAGGCCTCAACAAAGGCTTCGAAGTCAACTTCATTCACTTCCATGCCTTCATCGCGCATTTTTACCAGCGTTTCATCGTCCAGTCGCTGGCCTTCCTCAAGGACGAAGTCCTCCATTTCAACGGCGACTTCTTCAAGTACCTGCTGCACTTCTTCAGGTAGGCGGCTCCAGCTGGCACCGGCCGTTAAATAAGCGGGGGTATAAACGTGGTTGGAAATCGAAAGGTAGTCTTGAACCTCGTGAAAACGTGAGGAGTAGGTTTGAATGAAGGGGTTTTCCTGGCCATCCATTGCGCCTGTTTGCAGGGCAACAAACACTTCCGACAGCGACATTGGCGAAGGTGCCGCGCCGTAGCTACGGAACATATCGATACGCCACGTGCCGCCAGGTACGCGCAGCTTTATTCCCTCGAGATCTTCAGGCGTGACGATCGGACGAACGTTGTTGGTAATCTGACGAAAACCGTTTTCCCACACGCCGATGATCTTGAAGCCGCGCGCTTCTGCGGCGTCATACAGCGTGCCACGGACGAGATCCTCACGCACACGCTTCATATGCTCGCGGTCTTCAATCAAGTAAGGCATTTCGAACAGCGCAAACTCAGCGGATTCGGAACTCATCACCGTTGAAGGGAGGGAAAGATCCAAAGAGCCCAGGCGCAGTCGACGCATCATCGACTCGTCACCCCCCAACTGGCTATTGCCAAAGACGTTAACTTCCGCCACGCCTTCCAGCCGCTCGTTAGCGAGCTCGGCAAAGCGATTTGCTGAAATTTCAAACAGTGATCCAGGGCCACCGACATGACCAAGGCGAATTTCCGTCTGAGCGTTGGCGGTGGCGGCCTGCAAGCCAAACGACACAACGACCGTTGCGAGTGCTGTTTTGAGCAATTTCATTGTGAACTCCAGGTAAAGCATTTGTTGTTGTTAGCAATGTCACCATCGTGGCTCTGGTGCCCGATAGCGCCTGCAAAAGGCGTCGCTTGAGTAGATCTGCTTGTTGTTGGTCTAGCGCTACTCTTGAAACATCCTCCAACTCAATTTGAATTCAAAATTCAAAATTAGGTATTAAACTTTCGTCTCGACAAAAAAGTTTAATTGCAACTACTTGATTTAAAAAGGGCTAATAAAAAGTAGCCGCAAAAAAAAGCGGACAGCGCCTCGATTCGACCGCTACCCGCTTAATTTAACGTCTTCCTGCTAACACTTAGTTCGGTTCAAGCCCCCAGCGCAGACCGGCCAGCTCAATACCGGCAATCGCCGCTTGCTGATCCTCCTCAGATGAAGCACCGCTAACCCCCACCGCACCAATCACACAATTCTGCTGATCCAGAATAGGGACACCCCCTGCCACTGCCACAAAATGTCCTTGGGAAGCCGCCGCAACGCTGGCAACAAACGCCGTACGCTCGGTATTGCGAGCGCCTATGACACCACTGGCAACGCCTATGCCCAATGATGCGTAGGCCTTGCCTTGAGCAACAGGAAACCGCAGCGGTGCACAGCCATCTTCACGCTCAGCAGCGACCAAATTGCCGCCCCCGTCGAGCACCACGATGGTTAATGGCGGCAGCGCTGAATTACGCGCCTGGGCGCGGGCACCGTCGATGATCTTTCTGCCCTGTTCCCTGGTGAGTTGTACGCTGCAATGGAATACTTGTCCGGCCATAGGATTTACCTTTGTCGTTGTTAGAACTTTTTTATTGTTTGACGCTGTCATCGTTAGTCAGCAGTGATGGGCCATAACGCCACCAAAGGAATATTGAATTCATAATTACCTTTGCAGATCATATAAACAATAGCCACTATAAAGCGGACATTTCAGAAATGGCATCATGCTCAAAACGATCCAGGTGGTCTGGTTAGCTTGACAGTCAATCAAGCGAGCCACTGACAAGGAACTGAAGAATGACAAAAATATTACAGCGCAATTTGTATCGGGAAGTGGCCGATAGAATTGGCGACCTGATCGAGCACGGCGAGCTTTTACCCGGTGAACGCATTTCGGAAAAGCAGCTGTGCGAGCGCTTTGGCGTATCGCGGACACCCCTACGCGAGGCGTTGAAAGTGCTCGCCACTGAAGGGCTCATTGAGCTGCTACCCAACCGAGGGGCGCGGGTAGTAAGACTGACGTTGAAAAACGTTAAAGATACCTATGACCTGATGGCAGCACTTGAGGGGCTGTCAGGTGAGCTTGCCTGCCAATACATCAGCGATACTGAAATTGCCGCCATTCGTCAACTCCATGACACGATGCTGGAGCACTACCGCAACCGGGATCTAATCCCCTATTTCCAGGTAAATCAGCAGATCCATGAAAGCATCCTGGCAGCCTCCAATAACGATGTACTTCAAGAGATGTATAGCAACCTAAGTCAACGTATTAAGCGGGTGCGCTACTCCAAGAAGATGACCGAGCGCTACTGGGGCCAGGCGGTCAAAGATCATGAAAATATGATGGCAGCGCTTGAGAAGCGTGATAGCCAACTGCTTGGCCAAATTTTACGTGACCACCTGTGTAACAAGATTGAAGTGGCTACCTTAGCGGGCGTCATTGACACTGAAGGCGATAAGAGCGTTGCCAATAGCTAAAGCTACTGCCACTCTTCAAGACGCATGGAGGAGCGCTCTAGCCGCTCATGCGCCTGCTCTAAATCGCGCAGCAGTTGGCTAATACTGGAGAGGTGCTCCAGCGCTACCTGCTGTGCGCGCTCCGCTTCCCC
>AXCI01003086.1_pt1 | contig 12663 bp, 11 predicted proteins | sample 182571 | NCBI WGS metagenome assembly AXCI01 (sample SAMN02359225, study PRJNA218796) | groundwater metagenome | isolation source: Mt. Simon Sandstone pore water sample D5872 at 1.8km depth, Illinois-Basin... | place: USA: Decatur, Illinois | collected 2009-05 | reverse complement strand
GGTAACCGCGCACAGACCTCAGCCACTTTATCCAGCACCTTCGCTTCAATGTCGCTGGTCTCTTCGCCTTTGGCCATTACGTCTAAAATGTCGCAGATCCAGCCCGCAAGCGCAGTACACTCTTGTTCGCCAAAACCGCGCGTCGTCACCGCCGGAGTACCAATACGCAGGCCAGAGGTAACGAACGGGCTTTGCGGGTCGTTGGGAACGGCGTTCTTGTTAACGGTGATGTGGGCTCGGCCTAGCGCGGCATCGGCGTCTTTACCCGTTACGCCCTGCTTGATCAGCGAGAGCAGGAAGAGGTGATCTTCCGTACCGCCGGAGACGATGTCGTAACCGCGGTCGATAAACACCTTGGCCATTGCCTTGGCGTTTTTCACCACCTGCTGCTGGTACGCCTTGAACTCCGGCGACATGGCTTCTTTGAAGCACACTGCCTTGGCGGCGATCACGTGCATCAAGGGGCCACCCTGACCACCGGGGAACACCGCCGACTGCAGCTTCTTCTCGATATCGGCATCGTTTTCGGCCGAGAGAATCACACCACTGCGCGGCCCGCGTAGGGTTTTGTGGGTGGTGGAGGTGACCACGTGGGCATGCGGCAAGGGGCTGGGGTAAACGCCCGCCGCGACCAGGCCTGATACGTGGGCCATATCCACCAGTAAGTAAGCACCCACTTCGTCGGCGATCTCGCGGAACTTGGCCCAATCGACAATTTGCGAGTAGGCGGAGAAACCGGCGATGATCATTTTGGGCCTGTGCTCACGGGCAAGCTGGGCCACTTGGTCGTAATCGATCAACTCTTGGTCATTCAAGCCGTACTGAATGGCGTTGTAGTGCTTGCCCGAAAAGCTCGGCTTGGCGCCGTGGGTCAGGTGGCCGCCAGCATCCAGGCTCATGCCTAGAATGGTGTCGCCGGGCGTGACCAGCGCTTGGAATACCGCGCTATTAGCCTGGGAGCCGGAGTGGGGCTGAACGTTAACGTAGGTCGCGCCAAACAGCTCTTTAGCGTAATCGATGGCCAGGTTTTCAGCGATATCGACGAATTCACAGCCGCCGTAGTAGCGCTTACCGGGGTAGCCTTCGGCGTATTTATTGGTCAGCTGGCTGCCCTGGGCTTCGAGTACGCGGGGGCTGGCGTAGTTTTCAGAAGCAATCAGTTCGATGTGGGCTTCCTGGCGCGCCACTTCTTTCTGCATGGCATCAAACAGCACATCATCGAATCCGGCAATTGTCATATCACGGCTGAACATCGGCGGGAACCTCGTAACTAGAAAGGATCATCATGGAGAAGCGAGGACGCTATCATAACGCAGCCGGACGCGACTTTCATCGCATCCGCGTCAGGTCGTACATGAGTGTGCTTCATGTTGCGACAAGTGGAGTGGCATCGCGAGCGGAGCGCGGCGATCTCGGGGTGATTTGCCACCGCAGGCCTGAGATTGCCGCGTCGCTCTGCTCCTCGCAATGACATTGAGCGGTGTCATCGCGAGCGGAGCGCGGCGATCTCGGGGTGAACTGCCCCCGCCGCCTGGCAGTTACGCTGCGCCCGCCGTTCCGACCGCTTACCACACGCGGGGGTGAATGAAGGAGGGTAGGCACCCCGGGGCTATTGATGCGTGTACTTCGCGAACGTAACCGCTACCCTAAGTGGCCAAATGCGTAGGAAATGCTGTCCTCATGCCCCTCTCTCGGCCAGATAAAGAGTACGCGCCTGCCCCTGGCTTAGCGCAACGCTGGGCTAGCCGCTATGTACAGCGCTATTTACGCCGCCAGCCGGCACTGGACACCCCCGACCCGCGCGCCTTAAAGCGGGCACGGCGCTGGATCATTGGCTGGGCTGCGCTCGCGGGCATGATTTCCGGCACCCTGATTGGGGGCGCCGAGTGGTTTATGCGCGAATATGCCACGGGCCACTGGGAAGCCATGAGCCTGCGGGAACAGCTCCCCTACTGGGCGGGCTACCTGGCCGTAGCAGGGACCGTTACCGCGCTGGAAATTGGCTTTTTATACTGGAATGCCCTGCGCGGCGTAGCGACCATAACGCGCTTAGCGGGTCTACGGTATGGCCAAACGGAGGCACTGCCGCCGGATATTCAGTTGACCGTTCAGGGTATTTCCCGAGCCGCCCTGGAGTACCCCAGCCCGGGTAGCCTTATTTATGGCGTAGACCCGCACGCCTACCTGCACGGCTGGAAGCTAACTTTTAGAGCACTGCTTTACCGCTTAAAAATCAGCTTGAGCAGCTTTCTCCTGCGCCTGCTGCTGCGTCGCTTATTAGGGCGATTGACACTACGCGGTTTTCTCCCCGTCTTAACCGGGCCGTTATACGCTGCGTGGAACGCTTGGATTGCCGCACGCATTCTTCAAGAAGCCTATTTGCAGGCGCGTGGCCCCGCCTTGGTGAAACACATCATGGCAACGCTGGCCGACAGCGACGCGCGCGTTCGGCGCCTGTTAGCCCAGGGGGTGGGTGAGCTGATCATGCGCAATCAGCACCCTCACCCGAACCTGGTGCTGCTGCTGGCCCGCCTGCTGGATAGCCTGCCGGAACAACCACAGGCGATTGACGTCGATTGGCCAGCCGCGTTAAAGGGCTACGAAGCACTGACAGGCGAGACACGTAACACGCTGCTCAATACCCTCACCCAGGCAGTGCTGTTGAGCGGCCCCTACCGTGGTTCACGCAAAAAATTCTTAGTCGAGGTGTTTGCGACCTGCCAAACGCCGCTGCACAGTGGGGATGTAAAAGCACAGCAGCGGCATTGGCTATCGGGACAGATGCCGTAAAGGATAGGTCCCGTAGAGGATTAAACGGTGGTTCGCGCAGAGCGCAGACGCGGGCTTAAGCTTTCTCCCAGTGCGACCATCATCACCAACAGCGCCAGCATCCAGGGCCAGTGGGCCGCAAACGAGATCTGGTAAACGCCCAGGGCATCGACAAAAATCACCACAATGCCGAGCGGGCTAACGTAGCGCACCATGGTGAGCCAGAGGGCGTAAGGCAATGGCGCCAGTCCCAGCTCTTCTCGGAAGGTGTCGCTTTTCAATATAAAGCCCGCCAGTACGACCGTGCCCAGGCCCCCTAGCGGCATCATCCAGCGCGAGGTCAGGTAATCCAGCCAATCGAAAAAGGTCTTGCCAGCCAGCGTCCAGTCAGCGCCCAGGTTAAACGACAGCATCGCCAGGGTGCTGATCAGCCACAGCACAATGCCCGTGCCCCAAGCGGCCGCCGGGCGCGAAAGGCCTCTGTTATCACACAGCCAGGAGACCGTGGCTTCCACCATGGAAATAGCCGAGGTTAGCGCCGCCATGGAGAGCATGAGAAAAAACAGTACCCCAAACAGCGTGCCCAGCGGCATCGCCTGGAACGCCAGGGGCAGGCTCATGAAAATAAGCCCGGGGCCTTCACCTGGGTTCATACCGTTGGCAAAAATGACCGGGAAGATCGCCAGCCCCGCCATCAGTGCCACGACCGTATCGGCCACGGCGACGCTGATGGTGGTGCGGCCAATGGAAGCGCCCTTGCGCAGGTAACTGCCGTAGGTCAGGATCGCCCCGGAGGCCAGCGAGAGGGTAAAAAAGGCGTGACCCAGCGCTGCCAGCATGCCCTCGCTTGAGAGGCTGCCCGCCTTGAACGAAAACAAGAAATTGACCGCGGCGCCAAAGCCACCAGAGAACAGGCCAAAGCCAATCAGCACCACCAGCATGATGACCAGCCCTGGCATCATCCAGCTCACGCTCTTCTCGATCCCCTTCTGGACGCCCTTACCCACAATCAGCATGGTAAGCAGCGTGACCAAGGTGCTCCAGAAACCGAGGATCAGCGGATTGGCGTTGTTGGCGCCAAACACCGCGGCCATATCATCGACGCTGCTGCCCGCGAGGCTACCGGTCAGCATCTTCCAGAGATAGGAGAACGACCACCCCGCCACGACAACGTAAAACGACAGAATCATAAAGCCGCACAGCATGGCCATCCAGCCGATCAATGACCACGCAGAAGAGCGTCCAGACTCGCTCACCACACGACGAATGGCATCCACCGGGCTACCCTGGCCGCGTCGGCCAAAGGCGATCTCGGTCATCATCACGGGCACGCCCACCGCAAAGATACAGGCCAGGTACACCAGCACGAAGGCCCCGCCACCAAACTCGCCGGTGATATAGGGAAATTTCCAGATGTTACCTAGCCCAACCGCCGAACCGGTCGCCGCCAGCATAAACCCCCAGCGGCCTAGCCACTGAGTGCGAGGTTGCCCAGAAGAGGTCATGTGCCCATATCCCGTCAGAAAAAGGCGCTTATCCTATAGGATTTCGCGGGAAATGCCCAAAAATCCTGCCGCGCCCTCCTCTTCACACGGCGTAAACGGCGGCTTTGGCTTCGGCATCCAGACGTTGCGCGGTTTGGTCTTCACGTCGCAACCAGGCCAGCAGCAGCGCGCCCAGGGCGACAAAGCCGCCCGCCAGCCAGAGGCCCAGACCGTAGTGGCCGGTCGCTTCCGCGAGCATGCCGGTGAAGGCCGGGGCGATGATCTGCGCGCTGCCATAGGCCAGGGTCATTTTACCCATTAGCCGTGCCGGGCTGGCAGGGTATAACCGCCCCGCCATGGTCAGCACCAGGCTGACACAGCCTAGAAAGGTGCCCCCGTAAAGCACCGCGCTGAATAAAACGGCGGTCAGGCTAGTGGTCACCGCCGGTAGCACAATCCCGACGACCTGCAGCCCCATCGCCACAATCAATGCACCCAGGTAGCCGATCCGACGCGCGATCAGATCCCAGAGCATCACCGCCGGCGCCGCTGCCAGCCCTACCAGCGCAAAGGTCCAGTTGCCAGCACCGGTCAGCAGCGGCTCTCGCTCGACAATGGTGACGATAAAGGTGGCGCTGATCACGTAGCCGTAACCGGCACAGAAATAGGCCGCCAGCATCCAGCGCATGAAGGTGCGGGTGGGCGGTTGAGCGACGGCCCCTTCGCTAGCAGAAATACCAGCCACGCCAAGCGATGGCCGTGGCAACCAGCGCCAGGCGGGCACTAACAATCCCACCGCAAGGACACTGAACCCCCACCACTGCGCCCGCCACTCCATAGAGAGTGCCAGCATCACCTCCACCGCCACGGCGGCGAGCACAATGCCCAAGCCCAACCCGGCAAAATGGATGCCCAGCTCGACGCGCTGGCGGTGCTGGATCAGCCAATGCATGATCAGTCCCGACGCCAACAGCATCGCGCCGCTGCTTGAAAACCCCGCCAAAAAGCGCAGCCCTGCCCATAGCCAAAAATGCTCGGTCAATGCCATGCCAGCGGTAGTGAGAACAGCTAGCACCAGGCAGAGCCGATAGAGACTATCTTTGACATGGATGCTGCGCACGGTCGCCGCCAACAGCGCGCCCAACATATAACCGGCATAGTTTAGCGCTGCCAGCCAGCCGCCATCGGCGTCGCCTATCCAGCTCTGCTGCTGCATGACCGGCAATAACGGCGTATAGGCAAAGCGCGCCACGCCGATACACAGCAACTGACTGAATACGCCCGCCAGCAGCACTTTGAAGCGCTGCGAGCGAAGGGTCACGGTGGTCATCAGGCGGCTCCTTAATCACCGAGGCTTTGAGTAGAGGTTAGGTGGTACGAATAAGCATTTTTACCACTACTTTGTCTACACACCGAGCGGGAATCTGGCAGACTAGCGGTGATGAACATCCACCTTAATGAGTGAGTGATAACGATGAGCGATAGTGCTAAACCCTGGACGCAGCCGATGCCCGACGCGCAGTTCAAATTGATGCGCGATATTCTTGCCGCCCCGAGCCCCGTGGGCCTGGAAGCCGCCATGACTTACGGCGTGTTGAAGCCCCATTTTGAAACGTTTGCGCCCAAAAGCTGGCACCTTCACCAGTTCAAGGGCAACGCTGGCGTGGTGCTGGACACCCACCCTGACCGCGACGACATGTTCAAGGTCATGATTATCGGCCATGCGGACAAAATCCGTATGCAGGTACGCTCGATTGGGGAAGACGGCAAGATTTGGATCAACACCGACTCGTTCCTTCCGACCGTGCTGATCGGCCATGAAGTGAAGCTGTTTAGCGAAGACCCTGATGCACCGGGCAGCTACCGCTGTATCGAAGGTGGCACGGTCGAGGCGCTGGGCGCGATTCACTTCTCTGACCCTGCCCAGCGTGATGGCAGCAAAGGGCTGAAAAAAGAGCAGATCTACCTGGATCTCCAGATCCACGGTGAAAATAAAAAGCAGCAGGTACTGAACCTGGGCGTACGCCCCGGTGACTCGATTATTTTCGACCGCCCTATCCGCCCCGGCTTTAGCCCTAATACGTTCTACGGCGCTTACCTGGATAACGGGCTGGGCTGCTTTGTAGCGGCGGAAGTGGCGCGTTTAATCGCCGAAGCAGGCGGCACTAAAAACGTGCGCGTGCTGTTCGCGATTGCCAGCTACGAAGAGATTGGCCGTTTCGGCAGCCGTGTGATGGCGGGTGAAATGAAGCCGGATGCGTTGATTGGCGTGGACGTCAACCACGACTATGTGGCTGCGCCCGGTATTGGCGACAAGCGCATGCAACCGTTAGAGATGGGTAAAGGCTTCACCATGGCGGTGGGCTCGATTGCCAGCGAACAGCTCAACCGGATTATCGCCACTGCCGCTAAAGAGCAGGATATTCCGATGCAGCGCGATATCGTGGGTGTTGATACGGGCACCGATGGCATGGCAGGCGTATTGGCGTCGATTGATAGCGCCGCTACCTCGATTGGTTTCCCCATCCGCAATATGCACACCATCTCTGAAACCGGCCATACCCAGGATGTATTGGCGGCTATCCACGCCCTCACCCATACGCTTCAAGCGCTGGATGCCCTGCCGAACCTGCAGCGTGAATTTTTGGATAACCACCCGCGCTTAGATCAGGCGAGCCCGCTCACTCATCGGGGCGGTGATAAGCCAGACAGCGAGAGTGACGACAGCCAAAAGAGTACGAAAGGCGAAGAGAATCCTGACGGTAAAGAGGGTGCTGACAGCGCTGACCTAAACGCCACAAGCAAAAAAACCAAGAAAAAATCGAAAAAATAAAACAAGCAGACAAAAAGAAGCCCCAGCCATTCCTTGGCCGGGGCTTTATCAAACCTTCCTTGATTTTCTTCACAAACGTCCTGTTTGTGCTTCCCTGAGAGCTTTTAGCCTTCCTGGCATTGCCTTCCCTGCTTCCACTTCCTTGTGGTGTGTACCCACAATGAACCCTATAGCGATGTGTTTATCTATCCTAGGTTATTAAATCAAAAAAATACCGCCTTTAGGGAAAAAACAGCGCGCTTACGTCGATTTAATGCACGTTGTTAATCAATTTAAAATGGCGAATGCCCCCATCGGCACTTATAATTAAAAACGTATCAGTGATGATACAGATCAACATGGAGGTTACCACGCCTGAACCAACACTATCTTTAACGGAAGGAGGTCAGCGTGCGCGACATTATAATAAGCAACAAAGTCAAAGGTTTGGATGTCATCTGTCGCCATTGCGGCAACTCAGAGTCACCCAAAACAACGTTCTTTAACCGTTTCCGGCTAGAAGGTACGGGTAAAAACACCGCGACAGTGCGCTGTCTGAATTGCCAAACAGCCGTTGAAGTACCCCTAAACGAGCTGAGCGCACTCTATTATCACTATGCGTGTTAATGGGCAGCGTTATTAACCACATAAGTAGTTGATAAAAAGAGGGTAGATGACAAGCGCATTTACCCTCTTTTTCTTAACAATTAATTTTTAATTAATGGGAAACATCATAATCCCGTCATTAGATTGTCACTTATTCAAGGCTAAAAAAAACCGGCCACTCCTTGGCCGGTTTTTAATTAAGTCATCCTTAACCTAACATCACAAACATCCTGCTTGTGCATCCTTGTGTGAACCAAGCATCCTATGCCTGTCTCTCTATCGCGAGCTCCCTTCGCTATGTGCACACAGTGCGCCTAATTCCGGCAAGGGTATCTAACCTGTGATATGTAATGGAAAATAAATTGATTTATAAAGAGTTTTTGTCGCTTCTTGGTCAGCAACGAGCGGCTGACCGGGGCTAGGCACGCCTGATGAGTTTGCCATCTAGCCCAAAGCCAGTCGTAAAGGCGCGTAGCCATAGGCCAGTAGCGCACTCTGCAGGGTAATCACCAGGTAAAATAAAACAGGCGTATAAAAAAAGCCCCAGCCATTCCTTGGTCAGGGCTTTATCGCCGTATCTTTGCGTCTCACAAACATCCTGTTTGCGTCTCCATGAGCAATTAAGCCATCCTAGCTTCTCTTCCCTGACAACACCTCCCTGTGCTTAATTACTATACTCTACCTTTTAATAAACAATTTAACTAACCCAGGTTAATAGATAAAAAATAATTTTTTACCCTTGACCCAACTTTCAGCAAAGCGTCAATCACCTGTCATTAAACCGCCATTAATCCATGCTGAATACTGACTTCCGCTTGTACCAAAACAATACAATCTTGAAATATTGTCCAACTATCCAACTGAGACTTAAAAAGAAACAAAACAAACGAATGAATTAATGTTATGGCTAATAAAAATAAAGCCCGGCCATTCCGTTGGCCGGGCTTTATAGGGTCTTACACAACCTCTCATTACAAGCGTCCTTTCTGTGCATCCGTGTGCTACTCAAGCAATCCCTGCTTGTTTTCCTTTAAGCCAAAGTCCTTTGTTACATCATCAGGGTGCGCTTTATAGAAGACAGTTTAACTAACCTGTGTTAGATAATTGAGAATAAATTATTAAACGCTTGTTTGATATTATGAGCAGTTTGTCAAACTTATAAGCACTCACATATGAGCTTGCAGGTTTCCTTAATACCCCTGACGGCAACGCCTGGCGCTAGGGGATTGGCAGTCGTCTCATTGACGCGTTGACGACTGGTAATCTGCCAACGGCGGTTTATCATGGCTTTCTTTAGTCGGCATCCTGGTGATATGCACAGTGAGCATCGCAGCGCGAGATTTTTATCGCAATGGGCCTGACCATCGTCAGGGGCAAGCCAGTAGCTTTGCCTTAATCCGGCGGCAATTTGATTTTCGCTCCATTGAGATCGGCCGCTGGGTCACCAGCGCTGAGCGCGACCGAGCCGCCGAGCTCTTTCATGATGCGCTGTGCGATCTTATGCTAATCCTACAGGGGCCAGAGACGCTGATTTCGCTGCGCGGCTCAATAGCGCTGCAGTACGGCAGCGGTGGTCGGCCGGGCGTTTCTGCCCACTACGACCCCAGCCAACGCAGCTTTGCGCTGGCCAAAAACGCTGGCCCCGGCAGTATTGCCCACGAGTGGTTTCACGCCTTCGACCACTACATCGTCAGTAAGTGTTTTAGCGGCGCGCCTATGGGCATGTTCGCCTCTGCCGCCTGGCTTGCCGATGCAGCCCCTATCGCCCACCCCTTGAACCACTTACTGTTGCGCTGCTTCAAGGCCATACTACTTCAGCCAACGGGTGACCAGCCTAGCGAGCTGTTTCAAAGCTCGGTGCAGATGGACAACAAACTTGGGCAACTCTATTACAGCAAACCCGAAGAGCTCTGTGCCCGCGCCTTTGAGGCCTTTGTGCAGGATGGCGTGATTACTAATCACTTCCTGGTCAAAGGCACCATGGCCTCCCCTGAAGCTGAACAGGGTCTCTATCCCCAGGATAAGCAGCGTAAGCGCATTAACGCTGCCTTTAACGACTATTTTGCCAGGTTGGGAAAGGCATTGGCGAATAGGGGATAGCGCCGCCGATAAATGCAATGACATAACACGCGTGGGTGGGTCTACACTTCAGGCTTTAATAGAGGAGATTCACCATGGCTCATCAAGAGTGCGCATGCCCTAAATGTACGTGTTCCGTTGATAGCAGCTCCATCGAGAAGGATGGCAAGCTGTATTGCTGCGACGCTTGCGCCATTCACCACACCGACGGCTCCAAAGACTGTGGTCACGACTGTGGGTGCGGGGAATAGGCACCCTACCTGACGTTTTCTGCTACGCTAGCTCTGGCATGTCAATAACGCCCGGCAGCTCTGGATAAGTGGCCAATCAATACCGGGAGCGTAGGGAGAATTTTCCAGCCACTTGGAAAGCATGGTCAATTTCTGCGTCAGCGTGTGAAATGGGCCGATGACGTCTAAACTTAAGCTGCATCCACTACTCAAAGGAAGAGAATATGTCTACTACTACGATCGTCGTTATTGTTGTCGTCATTGTTGCCGTCCTTGGCATCGGTTTTGGCGGGGTATTACCTTTTTAATTAATCGTATAGGCAGACTGCATACTTTTCACTATCCGCCCCCTTCCTGCTTTATCGGTTAATTAAAATTAACACCTGAACGTTGACTGGTCTCATTCTAGAGGCCGGTCTTCGGTATGATCGCGCCAAACACCCCTTTGCTGCATCTCTTTATGCAATACAGGTACGAATCCATTCAATTACTTTAAAAATATTAAATTTTAAACTACACTTTGTTAACATTGGGTAACAAATATTAAGATAAGCAGGCTAAATACCCTACGCCCTTATACCCTACTCCTTTATATTAGCAATCAAGCAGAGATACTGTTGCAATGGCTTCAATCCTGCCTAAGATGGAGCCGGACATGGTTACTGCTATTTCCCCCCACACCTACTTGATGATACGCAAGTTAGAGAGCCAATTCATTCTCAATGACGAGGAGAAACAGGCGCTCCAGGCATTACCGGTCCTTACCCAGGACGTAAAAGCTAATCATGATATTGTTAAAATGGGTGAGCAGCCCGCTCAATGCTGCTTACTGCTAGAAGGCTTTTCATGTGTTTATAAATTGACCTTCGAGGGTAAGCGTCAAATTATGTCGCTGCATATCCCTGGCGACATGCCAGATCTGCAGAGCCTGCACCTGAAAGTCATCGACATCAATATTGCCTCACTCAGCCCGTGTAAACTCGGTTTCATACAGCATCAGGATTTGCACCATCTTTTTGAGCGCCACCCTCGGCTAACCGCCGCCTTCTGGCACGAAACACTGGTGGATGCCTCTATCTTCCGCGAGTGGTTATTAAACGTCGGCCAGCGGGAAGGCTACTCTCGGATTGCGCATATTATCTGTGAGCTCGCGCTGCGTCTTGAAGCGGTGGGATTGGTTGAGGCGACCACCTTTGAAATGCCCATCACCCAAGCGGAGCTGGCGGATGCAACGGGCATGACCCCCGTACACGTCAACAGAGTGCTACAGGCGCTGCGTAGCGATGGGTTAATACGAACCAACAAACGCAAGATCACCATACCTGATTGGCAAAAACTCCAGGAAGCAGGCGAGTTTGACCCCCTTTACTTGCACCTTGAGTAACCACAATTTATAGCCCTGCGATACCCCTCATAACCCCCTGCTCATGGCCCTCCTGTTTACCTTCTAAATAACCCCTTGAAAGTAGATGCTGGCGAGCTTGAGATTGGTCAGACTGGCGGCTCTGCTGATATTCCTGAACGCCGCCATCCTAGTCGCCATTATCACTATACTGCTGGGGGCCCCTGGTATCTACTTGGCCATGAAGGAACTAGGGTTTTTAACTTAGGGAACTGGCGGGGTTAGCTTTATGTCCATACAATAAAGCTTATGATCATCGGCTTTGACTCAAATAAAAGCGCCCGGAATGAACAGGAGCGCGGCCTTCCCTTCACGGCGGCAGAGTGCTTTGACTGGGAGAGGGCTGTATTTTCGGAAGATACCCGCTTTGATTACCCTGAACGGCGCTTTATAGGTTTGGGGAAGATAGGAGAAAGGGTGCATGTGGTGTGCTTTACGCCTATCACCGATGGCATTCGGGTTATCAGTCTCAGGAAAGCGAACCCACGGGAGGTGCGGCGCTATGAAAAAGCGACTCACAAATAAACACGGCGAAGTCAGGGAGCTGACAGACGAGGACGTAAAACAAATGCGCCCCATGGCTGACGTGCTGCCCGTTGCTCTGCAAAGAACGGTTGGTAAACGTGGGCGCCAGCAAGCCCCAACCAAGGTTAAAACGTCAATACGCCTTTCTCCCGAAGTAATAGAGCATTTCAAAGCAGATGGTGAAGGCTGGCAGCGTCGTATTGATCAGGCGCTTAAAACCTATATCCGCGAACATGAACATGGTTAACCACAACTGCAGCGCGCTCATGGCACAAGTTGCCGTTTTAGCCAACGGTTAGCCGCTTGACGGCCTACGTTGTTCTTAACGTGGGCGCGCTGCTCCTGCATGGCTGTCTGTTCCCAAGCGGCGCTATCCCCTTCGGCAAGTCGTATTGCTTCGCTGTGCTGTTGAGCAACCAGACGTAAGCGGATAAAGCGAGCCGGATTGGCAACCAGTTAATTATGGTGAACGCGAAAAAGTTGACCGCATCGCCTGTGCGATTAGTAAGCGCTTTCCAAAAGGCGGGCATTTCGTCGATCGGTAAGACGCGGTGGTACGCTATCTTCGATACTTTGCTGGGTGAAGTGAGGATATTATCCACGCTGCCTTTCCAACGTGCCGGGTGGCCGCCGCTGCGGTAGCCATTGACGTTTGCCCTCTTCAATAACGCTTTACGCGCTGCCTTAGGGTATTGCTTTCAGGGAGGGGAGCAGACACAAAAAAGCCCGCTGATAGCGGGCTTTTTTAAAGGATTC
>AXCI01000272.1_pt1 | contig 12683 bp, 16 predicted proteins | sample 182571 | NCBI WGS metagenome assembly AXCI01 (sample SAMN02359225, study PRJNA218796) | groundwater metagenome | isolation source: Mt. Simon Sandstone pore water sample D5872 at 1.8km depth, Illinois-Basin... | place: USA: Decatur, Illinois | collected 2009-05 | reverse complement strand
GGTACCTGGTGGCGGTACTGCACTGGTTCGCGTTATGGCCAAAGTACAAGGCCTGACTGGCGAAAACGAAGACCAGAACCATGGTATCAACATGGCGCTTCGCGCTATGCAGTCTCCGCTGCGTCAGATCGTTTCCAACGCTGGTGAAGAGCCCGCCGTGGTTATCAACCGTGTGAAAGACGAAACCGGCAACTTCGGTTACAACGCACAAACCGGCGAATTTGGTGACCTGTTCGAAATGGGCGTTCTAGATCCGGCTAAAGTAACCCGTACTGCCCTGCAGTCCGCTGGTTCTGTTGCTGGTCTGATGATCACCACCGAGTGCATGATCGCTGAAGATCCGGAAGAGAAAGACTCAGCCCCTGATATGGGTGGCATGGGCGGAATGGGTGGCATGGGCGGCATGATGTAATGCATCCCTGAGCCCTCTGCTCAAGACTGCTAGCTGCTGTTAGCTGACAAAGCAGTCATCAACAACCCCGCCTAGTGCGGGGTTGTTGCTTTTTAGGTCGATTGTTTTGCGCGGTTTGATCCCCCTATGTGCTGGGCTGGCGTGGTATCATCAGCGCGATTTTTTAAGCTACCGGGTTCATTAGCGCATGTTGCAGCATATCCGAATCGTACTCGTTCAGACCTTTCACCCAGGCAATATTGGGGCTGCCGCACGGGCAATGAAGACCATGGGCTTAACCGAGCTGGTACTGGTTAACCCACGGATGTTTCCCGATGAAGAGGCGACACGATTAGCGGCGGGCGCTACCGATGTGCTCGAAAACGCACGCGTGGTTAGCTCATTAGACGAAGCGGTAGTTGACTGCATTCAAGTCGTTGGCGCCAGCGCACGCCTGCGCAGCCTGCCCCTGCCCCACTTTGACGAACCCGATGAGATGGCGGCAGACGTTATCCAGAATGCGCAAACGGCACCGGTGGCACTGGTGTTTGGCCGTGAGCGTTCGGGCCTAACGAATGATGAGATTCGCTGCTGCACCCACCAAGTGAGTATTCCCGCCAACCCGGACTACGGCATTCTGAATTTATCCCAGGCGGTACAGATACTGGCGTATGAAGTGCACCGCGCCTGGCGTAAAGGCAAAGAGAGCGGTTTTGCGTATCAGCGCCCGCTAGAGGCAACGCCGCCCAGCCGCGAGCAGTTTCTACACTTTCAGACGCATTTAGGTCGCTTAATGCAAGAGAGCGGCTTTTTAACCCAGCCCCACGCGCGCACCGAGGAGCAGCTTCAAGCCCTCTTCGCCCGCGCTCAGCCCAGCCGCAAAGAGCTTTCGCTGCTGCGTGGGCTATTAAGTGCGTTTGAAAGCCACCTGCCTAAGTAGTGATCAAATTGAGTGGCATCAAAAAAAGGGACAACGCTGTTGTCCCTTTTTTTGATTCTCAAATAGTCGTTTTAAAGCAGAGCCTTTAGAGCATCATTGCAGCTAACCAGCCAAAGCCGACTAACGGAATGTTGTAGTGCAGAAATGTCGGCACCACGCTGTCCCACATATGATCGTGCTGGCGATCCACATTAAGGCCTGAAGTTGGCCCCAAGGTTGAATCCGAGGCTGGTGAACCAGCATCACCCAGCGCCGCTGCGGTACCCACCAGCACCACCGTCGCCATGGGCGAGAAGCCAAACTGAACCGCTAAGGGAACAAAGATGGCGGCAATAATGGGAATAGTCGAGAAAGACGAGCCGATACCCAGGGTAATAAAAAGCCCGACCAGCAGCATCACCAACGCCGCCAAGCCACGGTTATCCCCAAAGATCGCAAACGCCCCCGATACCAGAGCATCAATTTCACCGGTGGTCTTCATCACTTCCGCAAAGCCCGCCGCCGAGATCATGATAAAACCGATCAGCGCCATCATGCGCATACCGCTGGTAAAGAGATCGTCTGCTTCGCGCCACTTAAAGATGCCACCCATTGAAAGCAGGCCAATCCCTACCAAACCACCCAGTATCATCGAACCGCTATACAGCTGCAGGCCGAGGGCTGCGACGATCGCTACCCCAGACATAACCAGACCCAGCATGTGCGGCTTAGCAGGCGCATGCGCTTCAGACACATTCGCGGCTATATCCTGCGCCTGATAATCACGGGGGCGACGGTAACTCCATAGCAGCGCCACGATTAACCCAAGTGCCATGCCACCGACCGGAATGGCCATGGCCATCGGCACCATACTGCGGGTGATTTCCAACCCCAATGGCTCACCCGCACTGTTTAAATTGGCCAACAAAATATCGTTTAGAAATATCGCCCCAAAGCCCACTGGCAATAGCATGTAAGGGGCCGTTAAGCCAAAGGTAAGCGCACACGCCACAGCCCGGCGGTCCAGCCTCAAGCGGTTCATCACGGTCAACAGCGGCGGTATCAGCACCGGTATAAAGGCAATATGTACCGGGATAGCGTTTTGCGAAGAGATTGCCACCAGCAAAACCGCCGTTAGCAGTAACATTTTGACCCGCGCCTGATGTGCGGCGGTGGTCTCTTTACCCAGTAGAGTAATCAATCGATTAGCCAGCATATCCGGCAAGCCTGAGCGGGAAATAGCTACCGCGAAGGCACCCAAGGTGGCATAGGCCAGCGCCACTTGCGCACCGCCGCCCACACCTTCATTAAAGGCATCCAGCGTTTGCTCAAGCGATAAACCACCCACTAAACCACCCACTAACGCACCCACCACCAGCGCGAATACCACCGAGACACGGGCCAGCGACAGTGCCACCATCACCAGCACCGCAAGAATTACTGCATTCATGGAAATCCCTAGAGCTATTAAGAGGTCATTAACGGCGAAGGGAGCGGATTTTAGCAGATTAAAACGGCAAACCTAAGACTAAGGTTTACCCCTCTTTGATTGCGACTTTAGTCGAGGATCTCTTGCTGCATCGCACCATGCTGCCTACTATCCCCTCTTTTATATAAGTTCGGCATTCACTACATTACCCCTCGCTTAGGAGCTCGCATGAGCATACTTGCCATTATCATTTCCCTGCTGCTCTTGATGTTTCTAGCCTATCGAGGAATCTCGGTACTGCTGCTGGCGCCCCTTATGGCGAGTTTGGCTGTGCTGCTCTCGGGAGATGCCGCATTTTTGCTGCCGATCTACACCGATACATTCATGGGCGCGCTGGGTAACTATGTTATCCAATTCTTCCCGCTGTTTTTATTAGGTGCTCTGTTTGGGCAACTCATGGCCGACTCAGGCGCGGCCCAATCAATTGCCAACGGTATCGTCAAAAAGCTCGGCACTCATCACGTCGTCCTTACCGTGGTCATGGCCTGCGCAATATTGACCTATGGGGGCGTATCGCTGTTTGTGGTGGCGTTTGCCATTTACCCGATCAGCCGTGAGCTATTTCGTAGCGCCAATGTGCCAAAGCGCTTAATTCCAGCCTCCATTGCTCTTGGCTCATTCACTTTCACCATGACCGCACTGCCCGGTACGCCAGCAATTCAGAACGCAATCCCCATCCCCTATTTCGAAACCAACAGCTTTGCAGCACCTGGATTAGGCATTATTGCCGGGCTGATTATGCTTGGGCTGGGCACTTTCTACCTACAATCGCGAGTTAAAAAAAGCGGCTCACAACGGCGAAGGCTATGGTCAACATACTGAGCGCGAAGTGGACGCCAGCGATGAAGATGAACCCACCACCGCTATGCCACTGCCGGTGGCCCTGATACCCATAGTGATGGTCATTGGCCTGAACGCACTGTTTACCTACGGGGTATTTCCAGCCATCGATTTAAGTTTTATTAGCGAAGAGTTTGAAAACGTTTCGCCCTCTGGGCAAAGCGGGTTATGGGCCATACTCATCGCGCTGCTAACGGCCTCTACATGGCTAATCATTACCCGCTGGAAGCATTGGCTGAATCTTAAAGCGAGTATCAACAAAGGGTGTTTAGGTTCGCTATTACCGGTTTTCAACACTGCTTCAGAGGTGGGTTACGGCGCCGTTATTGCCAGCATGGCGGGCTTTGCGATTATTCGCGATTCGGTGCTAACGGCTTTTCCCAGCAACCCTTTAATTTCAGAAGCCATGGCGATGAGCGTGCTAGCGGGAATCACCGGCTCCTCATCTGGTGGTCTCTCTATTGCCTTAGAGACCCTGGGCAGTGAATACCTGGCCATGGCGCAGGAAGCGGGGATTAATCCCGAATTGATGCACCGCGTAGCAACACTGGCAGCAGGCGGCATGGACACCCTTCCCCATTCGGGTGCTGTCATAACGCTGTTGGCCATTTGCGGCCTAACGCACCGTCAGTCCTACGCAAATGTGGCCATGGTCACCATCGTGCTACCGATTACCGCGCTGATTAGCGTGATTATCCTTGGCACTCTATTTGGCAGCTTCTAAAAGCCCATAACGCATGCGATAGTGAGCTAACTTTAAGCCTGAAAATAAAGAGAACTCCATGGCTCACGTCCGCAATCACGCGCTGCTGCTGATAATCCTAGGAAGTTTAGTTATCTCCACCGCCATGGGGTTACGCCATGGCTTTGGGCTATTTATGGAGCCTCTCAGCAGCGAGCTGGGATGGGGGCGCGGTGTGTTTGCCTTTGCGCTCGCCTTGCAAAACTTAGTGTGGGGCTTATCGCAACCCTTTACTGGCGCCCTGGCTGACCGCTTTGGCGCGGCTAAAATTATCGTTGTAGGTGGCTTGCTCTACGCCCTGGGCCTGATGTTTATGAGTCTTTCCACCTCGGCACTAGGCATGACGATGAGCGCCGGGCTATTGATTGGCCTTGGCCTCTCTGGCACTACCTTTTCAGTCATTTTAGGCGCCGTTGGCCGAGCAGTGGCACCCGAAAAACGCAGCATGGCCATGGGCATTGTTAGCGCGGCAGGCTCGTTTGGGCAGTTTGCCATGCTTCCCGGCACCCTTGGCTTGATCGAATGGCTAGGCTGGGCGGCGGCGCTGATGGCAATGGCAGCGATTGCCACCATCATCATTCCACTGGGCGCGATGTTACGTGACACGCCCTCGGCCAAAACCGCCGCCGATCTAAGCCTTAAAGATGCGCTCAATGAAGCAGCGGGGCAAAAAGGTTTTTGGCTACTCTGTTTAGGTTTTTTTGTTTGCGGCTTTCAGGTGGTATTTATTGCCGTACACCTACCCGGCTACTTATTTGATAAGGGCCTTGCCGTTCAGGTGGGCACCACCGTACTGGCATTAGTAGGCTTGTTTAATATTGTGGGCACCTATACCGCAGGTTGGATGGGTGGCATCTGGTCCAAACCCAAGCTATTAACATGGCTCTATTTAATTCGCGGCGTGGTCATTACGGCATTTGTGTATTTGCCGTTAAGCCCAATAAGCGCTTACGTATTTGGTATCGCCATGGGGCTGCTGTGGCTCTCCACCGTACCGTTAACCAACGGCATCGTGGCCTCCGTCTTCGGTGTTCGCCATCTATCTATGCTGGGCGGCATTGTGTTTCTATTTCACCAGCTAGGCTCTTTTATGGGCGTTTGGCTGGGGGGCTATTTTTATGACCTCACCGGTAACTACGACACCGTCTGGCAAATTGCCATTGTGCTCTCGGTGGTGGCAGCGGCACTGCACTGGTTTATTAATGAGAAACCCCTTGAGCGCAGCACATTAACCAAGGCGACGCCATGAACGCCGCCAAAGCAGTCAGCGTTCTACTATTAGCAGCCGCCCTGCTGGGTGGCTTGATCTTCGCCTGGTGGGGCTGGCAAAACCTTGACTCTTCCCTGCTGCTATTTGGCAGTCGTCTTTGTTAGGTTTGATCTTCCTGCGCAGGATCAAGTTTCGAGTACTGTTTTCCCCTACACTCCTTTATCGATACCCAGCTTCTCATTAGATAACGCCGAACAGTTGGTCGTTAATATTTGCCCTCCCTGAAACGCGGAAGATTTAATGGATCTTTTGGTCTCTCTTGCCCGCCAATTAAAAGATAGCCTGCGGGACCTCGCGCCGGTGGTATTGGTGATGGCGTTTTTTCAGTTAGTGGTTATCCGTCAACCACTGCCCGATTCCCTCGCCGTACTCGATCTGCTCTTAGGTTTGGTGTTTGTTGTCATTGGCCTGACACTGTTTATTAAAGGCCTTGAGCTGGGTCTTTTCCCATTGGGCGAGGGGTTGGCGAGAGCATTTGTAAAAAAAGGCTCTATCACATGGCTACTGCTGTTTGCCTTTGCACTCGGGGTCGGCTCTACCGTGGCTGAACCGGCGTTAATTGCCATTGCTGCCCGGGCTGCGGAAGTAGTGGCCCAAGGAGGTTTGATAAGCGACACCAGCACGGCACAAAGAAACTTTGCATTTGCCCTGCGGCTGGTCGTTGCCCTCTCTGTTGGCACGGCTGTTGTCGTCGGCGTCGTACGTATCTTTAAAGGCTGGCCACTGCACTTAATCATCATTGGCGGTTACGTATTAGTACTGCTCTTAACGCTTTTAGCCCCTGCCGAAATGATCGGTATCGCCTACGACTCAGGCGGCGTTACAACATCAACGATTACCGTGCCACTTGTTACAGCACTGGGCGTTGGTCTCGCCTCATCAATTAAAGGCCGCAGCCCGATGCTTGATGGCTTTGGGCTAATAGCATTGGCATCAGTGATGCCGATTATCTTTGTGCTGCTATTTGGCATTGTGGGCATCCACCTGATTCCAGGAGTCGCGCCATGACCCTTATCACTACGTTCTGGGGGACGCTGCTGGATATCCTGCCCATCGCGGCAATTATTTTCGGCTTTCAATATTTGGTGATTCGCAAACGTGTAAAGCGCTTGGCCCAAGTATTGGTGGGATTTTTCATGGTGTGGGTGGGGCTATCGTTTTTCTGGTTGGCTTGGAGCAAGCGCTGTTTCCAATGGGCGAGCTAATGGCAACACAACTGACCAACAGCGAGTTTTTGCCAAGCATAGCAGAGGGCGCCCAGCGGCATTGGAGCGACTACTACTGGGTGTATATTTTTGCCTTTACGATTGGTGCCAGCACCACTATTGCCGAACCTTCTCTGATCGCGGTTTCCATAAAAGCAGGTGAGATCTCCGGCGGAACGATTAATCCATTGATGCTGCGCATTGCTGTCGCCCTCGGCATGGCCTTTGGCATTACGCTGGGTGCCTGGCGGATTGTGATGGGCTGGCCGTTACAGTGGTTTGTATTCGCGGCTTATCTGCTGGTGATTGTGCAAACCCTGCGCTCACCGCGCGCCATTATACCGCTGGCCTTTGATTCGGGCGGGGTGACAACCTCAACGATCACGGTACCTATTATTGCCGCATTAGGGTTAGGGCTGGCATCCCAAATTCCTGGGCGTAGCCCCGTTATGGATGGGTTTGGCATGATTGCACTTGCCTGTTTATTCCCCATCATCACCGTAATGGGTTACGCTCAAATTGCTCAATGGCGCGCTACTCGGCAACGCTTAGCACCCGATATCACGCCATCGCGCAGCACGCTATTAGGTAAAGGAGATCACGATGCGCTTTAAACTGATTGTCGCCATGGTGGAAGATGAGTTAACCGATGCCATTCTTGAAGCCGCACGCCAAGCGGGGTGCACTGGCGCGACGGTGATCAACAATGCTCGCGGTGAAGGGCTGAATAAAACTCACGGCATTTTTGGCATGGAGATCACCGCGAAGCGGGATATGCTACTGTTTCTAGCAGAGGAGCACCGCAGCCGACATATTCTTGAGGCAATTGCGCGGGTAGGCGAATTTGACGAAACCCCTGGCACCGGCATCGCTTTTCAGCTGGATGTTGAGGATGCCGTTGGAGTGAAAAACCAGATTCAATCCCTTTCCGAATCGGAAGATCAGACGCAGCCATAAGTTGCGCTGCGCCCTGCTCTGCTTCGTCCTAGCAAAGACTGAGTTGCTAACCCATCCGCCAGCGACGCCACTGGCGCAGCAGCAGCCCATGCTTGGGCGAAAACAGCAATGCAATAAAGAAACAGCTGGTGGCGACCAGCACAATCGTACCGCCAGAAGCGACATCCAGCAGTACCGATAGCCATAGCCCAATCACCGCCGAGCTAACCCCGACACCGACTGAAATCAGCATCATGGTTTTGAAACGGTCGGTCAGCATATGCGCTGTGGCACCTGGGGTAATCAGCATCGCTACCACTAAAATAATACCCACGGTTTCCAGACTCGCCACGATAGTGAGGGTTAACAGCAAGATTAACCCGTAGTGAATCACGCTGGTATTAAAACCCAATGCCTGGGCCTGCTGTGGGTCAAAGGCGTAAAGCAGCAGCGGCCGATAAGCTAGCCACACCACAAGCAACGCAATGACACTGGCGACTAGCGTCAGCAGCAGCGCCGATTGCTGAACACCCAGCACGTTGCCAAACAGAATATGCATCAGGTGGGTGCTTGAGGCGATTTTACTGATAAGCACGATGCCCAGCGCAAAAGCGCCGGTGAACATAAGCCCCATGGCCGCATCAGATTTAATCCGGGTATGGCGTTCAATAGCGCCAATACCCACGGAAGTCAGCGCACCGGTAATAAAGGCGCCGATAAAAAAATGGCCAACCGAGCAGGTAAGCAATCGCCACCCCCGGCAGCACCGCATGAGAGATCGCATCCCCCAGCAGCGACCAGCGCTTAAGCACCACATAACAGGATAAAATGCCGCAAATCGCGCCGACGAGGACAGACGTCAATAAGGCGCGCTGCATAAAAGCGTACTGGAAGGCATCTGAAATGCTGCCTGGCAACAGATTGACAATCACCATCAGTGCAGCGATTAACCCGCTCACCAAGGCGTCGCCAAACAGGCCAAGGGCCTCCATTAGTTCTGCCACTTCATTTACCCCTGCGCTGCTGTAAAGGAGGATGCTTCAGCGACCTGCGCATCGTGTGCCGACTGCTCGATAGAACTTACCGCCAGCTCCGCTAATTTAGCATCGCTAAGCATTTCATCCGGCGAACCCACACCGCGAATAAAGCGGTTAATCAGCACCACGTGATCCACATGGCGGCGAGCACCGGGCATATCGTGTGTCACCATAATCACCGTCCGACCTGCCAATCGCTCGCGGGCCAGCACGTCTAAAATCAACCGTTCACTGGGCGGGTCCACGCCTGCAAGGGGCTCATCCAGTAACAGAATGTTGGCCTGCTGGGCAAGCGCACGGGCCAGTAGCACGCGTTTTTTCTGCCCGCCGGAGAGCGCGCCAATCGGGCGCTCCGCCAGCCCCAGCATATCTACCGCCTGTAGCGCTTCACGTACCGCCTCGGCATGGCGAGGGTCATACCAGCGAGAAGGCAGCAGGCGACGCCACAGCGGATCATGTCGCATATGCCCGTAGCGACCGCCCATGACGGTCTCCCATACTGAAACAGGAAAGTCCCACTCAATCGCTTCTCGCTGAGCCATATAAGCAATATGCCCTGCCTGGCGGTGGGTGGAGATCGGCTGATCAAAAGCCTGTACATTGCCGCGCAGCGGTTTCATGCTGCCAGTAAGCACATGAAACAGCGTCGATTTACCCGCACCGTTCGGCCCTACAATGGCAGTCCATTTACCTGCGGGGAACTGCAGGTTAATGTTTTCCAGTACAGGCTGGCGCTGATAGGCCGCATAGAGCCCTTTAATATCAATTGCTACAGCCGCTTGGCCCAACGTAGTTGCCATGATCGTTTACTCGGTTGCCAACGTTTGCCGCAATAACTCAACGTTGTGGCGCATCATGGTGAAATAATCACCCGCTTCACCACTTGGCTCACTGAGTGAGTCAACATATAAAGGCCCCGCCACCTTGACGCCGGTATCTCGCGCCAAGCTCGTTACATGGCGGTCAGAAATGGTGCTTTCCCAAAACAGCGCCGCGGGTTGGCGCTCATTGATCATATCCACCACGCGCATTAGCTGGCGGGGTGAACCTTCCGTTTCCGCATTGGTACCCCAGATGCCATTGTGTTCAAAATGGTAGGCATCAGCGAAATACAAAAAGGCAGCTTCACTACTAAGCAGAACGCGACGCTCATCAGGAATCGCTTCTAAGCGCTCTTGGAGTTCAACATGCAGCGCATGCAACTCTTCTTTCAACGCCTCTGCACGCTGCTGGAACTCTTCAGCCCGCTGGGGAAGTAAATGCTCAAGCTCATTAGCAACCACCTGCACATAAGCGGAAACCGCACGGGGATCCATCCAAAGATGAGGATCAACATCGCCTTCCATATCACCGGTGATAATCGTTTGGGTTGGGTAGTCAGAGGCTTCCGCCACCGCAATCACGGGTGTTCGATCGACGACCGTCGATTCAACCTGATGCATCCACTGCTCTAACTGATAACCGTTGTAAAACACCACATCAGCATTTTCCAGACTGGCGAAATTACCCGGTGTTAACTCCCATTCGTGCACTTCAGCACCAACAGGGGTCAATACGCTAACGTTGGCGTCTTCGCCAGCCACTCGGGCAACTATATCGCCCAGTACCGAGAATGTGACGGCAACATTTAAAGGATACGGCGCTGAATCCTCCGCCTGAGCAGTTGCCATTGCAGCGCTTAGCCACAGCGGTAGACTCAAGGCCATACAAAGATTGCGCTTGCTCATTTTTACTCTCCTTTATTACGTTCCCGATAAGTAGACTGTAGCTCAACAAGAAAGCACTGTGCAAACAGTTTAGCCTTGGCTAACAATTATGGGCAAAAATAAGCTACTATCCTCACAGCGATCCAATGATTATTACCACTACCTTCGATATAATTTGCCAATGACTGATTCTAATTCGCAAGCTTCATCGTCCGCCCCAAGCATCCCTGGAGATGCCCTACCGCCCGTGGAGCAGCATGCCGTTCAGTATGCAACGGTACGAAATGCCCACGAAACCGAGCTGATTGAAGATTACGTTGAGCTGATTGGCGACCTGTTGAAGCACCGTGGTGAAGCCCGGGCGGCAGATATCGCCAACCGTATGGCCGTAAGCCAAGCGACAGTGTCGAAAATGATTCGCCGCTTGAATGAGTTGGAGTTGGTTACCAGCAAGCCCTACCGCTCGCTGTTTCTAACCGAAGCTGGCCAAAAATGGCGGAAACATCCCGTACCCGCCACGATATTGTGCTGCATTTCTTGCGTGCGCTTGGCGTTAAGGACTCCACGGCGCGCATTGACGCAGAAGGTATGGAGCACCACGTGAGTGATGAAACGCTAGCCATTATGCAGCGCTTTACAGAACAGCAGCAGAACAGCTAAACGCTGATCATCTCCTAGAAAAACGTAGATGGTTCACCTGGGTAATAGCACCGTTCCAAATCATCTCCAAGTGGGTGGTTTGGATAATGTCGGCCACGTTGGTGGGCGTCATCAATGCCCAACAGTGTGCATTGAGCTTGCGAACAGAGTGGTAGCGAAGCCCGTCCATAGATCGCCGAACGCCATCACCAAATGGCCGTGAGACTGAGTAATCATCCGGCGCATAAATAGCATGGTCGATAGGTAGCGCCAGCGCATCGCCCAGCCCCCCTTCATCAAATATTGCCTTTAAGCCACGAAAGACAAATCGCTCGTAGTGCAACTCTGGAACATTTTGCCAATACACTTGCTGGTGATGCTTTACCTCCGCAATGGCCGTTTCAAGCGTATCGGCTAAATAGAGCACCCCAAAGCTACCATCACTAAAGCGAGAGCCCTGTGGATTGACATGGGTAAACGGCGCAACCGCATAGGAGCAACCACGAATACCAAAAGGAATACGTTCCGGCGGGAGCAGCGCTAAATTACCGATTTCATTCTGTAACCGCGGATTGGTTAATGCTTGCAGAGCATGCAGTGCGGCAAACTCTTCAGCACTGGCCACATCATCGAAGAGATCAATCGGTGGAAACTTGCTATTGACCAAGCGATAGCCAGTCACTTCCCGAGCAGGCAACTTCTTCACATCAGCGGCCTTTACCACTGACCACCTCGCAGGCTATCGACGCGCTTGAACGTTTCATAAAGCGCCGCAAAATCCCCCGACCCCATAATCTCCAGTGGGGTGCGGCCATTAAAGTAAGGGTTATGGTTAATCATATTAACGAACCCATACAGGTTCTCTGGATTATCAAAGATTACCCGCAGCGACGCGTGGATATTAAGCAAGTAGCTGATCCGAGTAAGCTGATCGCTATCCAGTTTAATCTCGGCAATATCGCCCCGCCGGGCACGGGCGTAGGTGCTATGGGAAACCCGTAAGATCGCCTCGCCCTGCTCGCCAGACGCGCGCCATTTATCCAAAATCCGCACCGCCGCTTTTAAACCCGCTGCAGCCGCTGCTCGGTTTTGAGCAATGTTCTGTGCCGTTTGCATTGCGACTCCTCTCCTGCTCACTACAAATGCTTTTTAGCCTTCAAATACTTTTTAGTCTTCAAATGTTTTCTAGTTTTCAAACGTCTATCATCTGCAAACACAATAATAGCATAATAGTATCTGCAAATAATTTTAGTATCATCTTTTTTGTTGCTCAATGCAGCATGAGCCTTCATTATTTATGAAACTGAGATTTCAGGAAGAACAATGTCGCCCATCGCCAAGGAACGCTCGTTTCTAACTCGCGTGCGCAGCGCCCTGCCCACACTTCACCCTGCGGAACGGCGGTTGGGAGAATTCGTGTGTGATTTTCCTGGCGAGTTAGCCAGTTACGATGCCCAAGAGCTCGCTAAATTTGCCAACGTTTCTAAAGCTACCGTGTCGCGTTTTGTG
>AXCI01002423.1_pt1 | contig 12707 bp, 13 predicted proteins | sample 182571 | NCBI WGS metagenome assembly AXCI01 (sample SAMN02359225, study PRJNA218796) | groundwater metagenome | isolation source: Mt. Simon Sandstone pore water sample D5872 at 1.8km depth, Illinois-Basin... | place: USA: Decatur, Illinois | collected 2009-05 | reverse complement strand
GGAACTGTTGCATGATCGCTTGCCCGAGTGGATCACGCCTGCCGATCTGGGGGTCATTGTACAGACAGCGTGTTTGGGCCATGACATTGGCAACCCCCCTTTTGGTCATGCGGGAGAGTATGCCATTCGTGATTGGTTTCAGCGTGCTCAAAGCAGTGGCCTATTAGAAGGGCTTTCAGACGCAGAGCGCGAGGATCTGTTGACCTACGAAGGCAACGCCCAGGGCTTTAGGGTCATTACTCAAATTGAGTATAACCAGTTTAACGGCGGTATGCGGCTCTCCTCCGCCACCCTGGGTGCGCTACTAAAGTACCCTTGGACGGTGCGTTACAGCGGGCGTGCGGGGAAATTTGGCGCTTACCAGTCAGAGCAGGCGTTACTTAAAGAAGTGGCGGAAGCGGTAGGCTTGCTACCCAATGGTGAGCAGCGTTGGTGCCGACACCCGTTGGCTTGGCTGGTCGAAGCTGCTGATGATATCTGCTACGCCCTGCTAGATCTGGAAGACGGTTTAGAGATGGGTATTTTGCGCTACGAAGAAGTCGTCGAAATACTGCGCCAAGTGGCGGGTGAGTTCCCGCCTGAATATGAGGATATGCAGGCCCGCAATGTCTCCCAGCGCCGCCGCATTGCGCTACTGCGTGGTGCGGCGATGGAGCGCGCCGTTAACGACGTTGGCGCTGTGTTTGTCCAGCACGAGCAAGCACTGCTAAGCGGTACCCTCAGCGACGATCTATTAGCGCTATGCCATCCCGATTTAGGTTGGGGCGTGCAAGCGGCTAAGCAGCTTGCACGCGAGCGCATCTTCCAAAACGAGCGAAAGGCAAAATTAGAGATTGGCGCCTATACGACGCTCGGTATTCTCTTGGAAGCGTTTATTGGCGCTGCCCATGAGCTACACCATACAGGCCATTCGTCGTTTAAACACCAGCGTGTGCTCGCCCTTATTGGTGAAAATACACCGCTGCCCTCCTGGCCTCTCTACGATAGCTACCGTCGAATGCTGGACTTTATTGGCGGAATGACCGATCACTACGCCGTAGATTTGGCCCAGGAGATGGGCGGTCGTTTACGCGGTGACTAGCCCTATGGCCCTTATACCGACGGTTGGCGTAAGTGCTTTAATTCCATTAACTTGGCCCGCTCCAGCAGAACATTGATGATTTTGTCATGGGTCGCGTCATTGAGCGGGCCTGGCGTTAGCTGCGTAATTTGTTTGGCTAACGTATCGCCGCTCACTACCAGAATATCTGGAGCAGCTTCGCTGTTATCGATTGTCCAGCCCGGAAGTACCAATACGCCACGTACCGGCACACAAACGCCACAGCGTCGCTCTAACCAGTGGCTAAGCCAGTTAACCCCTTGGCGTGTTTTATGCAGTGGCCGACGCTCTTGCCAGTGAGGAAAGCGCAACCGTTCCCGCTCCACCGCCACGGTGCTGAGTTCGTTACCGTCGGTGCCGATAGCGAATGTTCTTGCCCTTGTTTCCACCACGAAAACGCCGTGGGGCGTGACGACAACGTGATCAATCGTAAAACTATCGGTGGGCACATCGTGAAATACGTAGTAAGGGTGGGCATCCGGGCGAACCAGGCGCTCTAACTCTTGGCCAACGGCAAGTTCGCAAGCAAGGCCTAATTTTAAACGTCGAATACGTTGGTAATCACGTACGAGCAGTAATGAAAACGTGAGGACGAGTAACGTACTGAGCAGCCCATACAAGGCCCATTCCACCCAATCCTGTTGATCCACGAAGAGCATGCGGCCCATGCCATATACCAGTGGGGCCAGGCTAATGATGGGCCCTAGTGCCCCGTTTAAAAATAGGCTGGAAAACGCTTGGTCAAGGCGGTGTCGTAACGCTTGGCCGGGCTCATGCAACGGCGCATTAAAGGGCGATTGAACGCGGGCATCGTGAAGATTGCGCAGTGCCAGAACGATACTGGCCATTGCCGCCATGGGAAATAAAAAAATCAGGGGTAGCAAGTATTCCAGCCAAGCCATTGCAGTGCCTTGCCCTATAGCGACTTACTGAAAGGTAAGTCTTGGTGTTTTGGAAGCCATTAACCTCCCGCGAGTTTAACCGTATAGCCAAGTGCGCTTAGCTCTTGGCGCAGAACATCGCGATGGTCGCCTTGAATTTCAATGATACCCTCTTTAACAGCTCCGCCCGTCCCACAACGCTTTTTAAGCGTTTTTGCCAACGTTTTAAGCTCTTCGCTGGGTAGCGGAATCCCGCTAACCGTCGTTACACCCTTGCCTTTGCGACCGCTAGTTTCGCGCCGGATGCGCACAACACCATCCAGCGTTGCCAAGCGTTGCTGCTCACTGCGTTCATCGCACCGGCAGTCGGCGAGTGCTTCTCGGCAGGTAGGGCAGGTTTTACCCTGTTCAGTGGAGTAGACCAGCCCCCCCAGTTGGTCACGCAAAGAGGCCATTATCATCCTCCTATGGAGTGTTGAGGCACGGGTGTTTGCCAATATTCACGCGTGAGTCGCTCCACCACGGCGGGTAGCTGATACATATTGCTAATCATAATGGCATTTTCTGGTGTCGTTTCGGCATCTGGAAAACGGTTTAAATGAATGACGGTCATGCCTGCCTGCAAGGCCGCACGAACCCCGACCAACGCGTCGTCGATGGCGATGCAGTCATGGGCAGCATAGCCCATGATACTGGCTGCATGTAAATGTAAACAGGGTTCAGGTTTCCAGCAGTTGGCGGTGTAACCACTAAACAGGCGGTTAGCAAAATAGTGGCTAAGGTTTGTGGCATTTAAGGCTGTACGAATTTTGCTGTCAGGCCCGTTCGAGACCACTGCACTGGGATATGAGGCTAATAGGGCTAATGCTTCCCGGGCGCCGGGGATGAGTGTCAACTCCTGGGCGAGCCGAGTCGCTAGGTTCGCTCGCATTGCGGTTTCCATGCGCTCAAGCTTGTCGGGTTCAACCTCGCCGTAGCGCTGTTGAAGTTCAGCAACGATACGCCGAAAGCGTGCCCCACGAAATTCACCGAGGTAATCGGTAGTAGCAAACGGCAGCCCTACTGAATTAAGCCCGACAGCCATCTCTTCGGCCAATAGCGGTTCACTATCGACGAGGGTGCCATCACAGTCAAACAGCAAAAGTGGGAGCGGCATTGCAGTTCCTTGCAGCGGCTCAAGCGCTGCCAGTGTTGGTGGTGACCATCAATACCTCTATTGAACGGGATTTTACCCGATTTGTGAACACTGTTTTATTATTTTTTACTTGCCTGCCCATCACTTTTGAGCCAGCTTTTACGGCTATATCGATATTGAAGCCTAGCGGTGTGCATAAACGGGTATCAAATGTGGTCCGTTTAATAAGGGTGCCCACCGTATGGCTGACGGTTGAAAGAAGTCTATTAAGACGCCTGCACAGAAGAGGTAATGTGGATACACTACTACGTCATAACCAAAAAAATGGAGTAAGCCCGATGCGATTAGCCCCTTGGTTCCTACCGCTTGCACTCAGCGCTGCTTTACTAACCACGTCCAGCTATGTCTTCGCTGATAATCACGGCTCAGCGGGAGAGCAGCACGAGCCGATGGATGATGAAGCGTTAGAAGAGGAGTATGGGATTAAGGCTGGTTCGGTAAAGCGTGACGAAGAGACGTCCTCTAGCGATTCCGACAGCACTAATGAGCAGGCACGTGTTCGTGAAGAGGAGGAGGAAGAGGAGAAAAACGAAGAAGTTGCTACCAGTGAGGGCGAGGCTGACGTCGAGCTAGCGCCAGGTAGCAGTGAAGAGCGAAATCCCGAGGCTGGCACAGGTGGCACCGGTAGCCCCGAGGATGCTATTCACAGCAGCGAAGAAGAGAATAGTGAAGATGACGAAGAGGACACCGACGATAATGAGTAACGTCAGTGCCTAAGCGCTACTTGGCGAGCCGGCGCGAGTTTGCGCTACTGCGCTGATGGTAAGGTTTCATTGTGCGCTGGCTAGTAACCCACCATGGGGCTAGCTGCCCGTTCATTGAATTAAATAGCGTTTTTTGCATTTCGAGGCCAGCTTCCATGCTGGCTTCGAGCTTTTCGGTGACCATTTTTTGATTTTCTTTCATCATCTTAGGGCTATAAAAAGGCTGTGTTTGCCATAAATGATTGCGCATGGTGATGGTCGACAGAGAAGTAGTCCAGAGTTCGAACGCCATTAGGCCCGCCTTCCAAACATCCAACATGGCTAGCGGAGTGATAGGCATAAGGGGCGTCGCTTGGGTACTTTTCATGAGTAATAACCTCTCTATTGGAACACGAAACCTCGTGGACTCACCGCTAGTGTTAGGGTATCAATGCTGCAATGCAATATCTATTTGGCCGGAAATAACCTGTGTTAAGTAAAAAAAAGACGACCGGCTGGTCGTCTTATCTTTAAGCAACTGTACTAATAGGGTTACTTTATTTTAGGCACCATTTCACCGCGTTCGTAGCGCAGGGACATGGCTTCAAGGCTCATCGGTTTGATCTTGCTGGCGTTACCTGCGGTGCCAAAGGCTTCGTAGCGCGCAATACACAGATCCCGCATCGCGGTAACGGTTTCTTTGAGGAATTTACGCGGGTCGAATTCGGCAGGGTTTTGTGCCATAAAACGGCGTACCGCGCCAGTCGATGCCAGGCGTAGGTCAGTGTCGATATTCACCTTGCGCACGCCGTGCTTAATGCCTTCAACGATCTCTTCCACCGGAACGCCATAGGTTTCTGAAATTTGGCCGCCATACTGATTGATGACTTCCAGCCACTCCTGCGGCACGGATGAAGAGCCATGCATAACGAGGTGGGTATCGGGGATGCGCGCGTGGATCTCTTTAATACGCTGAATGGAGAGCGTATCGCCAGTGGGTGGCTTAGTAAACTTGTAAGCGCCGTGACTGGTGCCAATGGCAATTGCCAATGCGTCCACCTGCGTTGCTTTAACAAATTCGGCAGCCTCTTCTGGGTCGGTAAGCAACTGTCCATATCCAGTTTGCCTTCAGCGCCGATACCATCTTCTTCGCCCGCCATGCCGGTTTCCAGGCTGCCCAGGCAGCCCAGCTCGCCTTCGACGGAAACGCCACAGGCGTGAGCCATTTCAACCGTACGACGAGTGACGTCAACGTTATAGTCGTAGTCGGTGGGCGTTTTGCCATCTTCACCTAAAGAGCCATCCATCATCACCGAGGAAAACCCTAGCTGGATAGAGCGCTGGCAAATCGCGGGGCTCGTGCCGTGATCCTGGTGCATCACGACGGGGAATATGCGGAAACTCTTCTACGGCCGCTAGAATCAGATGGCGCAGAAAAGGAGCGCCGGCATACTTACGGGCACCCGCAGAGGCTTGCACGATCACGGGAGAGTCAGTGGCATCAGCCGCTTCCATGATGGCGCGCATCTGCTCAAGGTTATTGACGTTAAATGCCGGGATGCCGTAGCCATATTCGGCGGCGTGGTCGAGCATCTGGCGCATGCTGATCAGAGCCATGAAATCACCTTATCCATGTTATTAAAAACAAGTTGTTAAAATCGGGTTATTAAAACCGCAATGTAGTGTGAGCAATTGTAGTGAACGTGCAGGTTAATGTCATTTAATGTTAGTTTCGTTCGGCGGCGGCTTCGAGTGCCGCGACGGCTGGTAACTGCTTACCCTCAACATACTCAAGGAAAGCGCCGCCGCCGGTAGAGATGTAGGAAACACGATCCGCAATGGCATATTTATCAATAGCCGCTAACGTATCACCGCCACCGGCAATAGAGAAACCTGCACTGTCGGCAATTGCTTGGGCAATGACCTGGGTGCCTTTGCCGAACTGATCGATTTCAAATACTCCGACAGGACCGTTCCAAAGGATCGTTCCCGCATTTTTCAGCATACTTGCCAAATGAGCGGCGGTCTCCGGGCCAATATCCAAAATCATCTCGTTGTCGGCTACTTGATCGACGGGTTTAACGGTGGCCTGCGCTGATTCAGAGAACTCAGTGGCCACCACGACATCGGTAGGTAACGGAATCGAGACTTTTTCCATCAGCGCTTTCGCTTGATCTATTAAATCTGCTTCATGTAGCGATTGACCGACATTGTAGCCTGCGGCCGCGATAAAGGTGTTGGCGATACCGCCGCCGACAATGAGTTGATCACACCTATCGGCCAGCGCGGTCAGCACATCCAGCTTGGTAGAGACTTTTGAGCCACCCACGATCGCTGCCATGGGGCGGGCAGGATGAGCCAAGGCTTTTTCAAGCGCATCGAGCTCTTGGGCAAGCAAAGGGCCCGCGCAGGCGCTGGGTGCAAAGCGCGCGACGCCGTGGGTAGAAGCCTGGGCGCGGTGAGCCGTGCCAAACGCATCCATCACAAAAATATCGCACAGCGCAGCGTACTGCTTTGCTAGCCGCTCATCGTCTTTTTTCTCACCGCTGTTGAAGCGTACATTCTCAAGCAACACGACATCGCCGTTGGCGATGTCAAACGTCTCATCAAGATAGGTTTTAATTAACGGCACCGGGCGCCCTAACAGCTCACCCAAGTGCTCAGCCACCGGGGCAAGGGAGAACTCTTCCGCGGCCTCGCCTTCGGTGGGGCGCCCTAAATGGCTCATTAACATGACTTTCGCGCCAGCCTTGATGGCCGCTTGAATCGTCGGTAGCGCTGCGCGCAGGCGGGCATCACTGGAGACGCGGCCATGTTTGATGGGCACATTCAGGTCTTCACGGATCAGCACGCGTTGCCCTTCCAGGGGGAGGTCAGTCATTTTTTTCACATTCATGTGAGCGGTTTCCTCGTGTTTATGCCGTTGAGCGAAAGGTAAACAGATTACGCTTGGGCTGAAAGTGTGGCCAACCGCTGGCTAATATCGAGCATTCGATTGGCGAACCCCCACTCGTTATCGAACCAGCAGAGCAGCTTGATAAGACGCTTGCCAGCCACCCGGGTTTGCGTAGCATCCAGAATGCCAGAGCGTGGGTCGTGATTGAAATCAACCGACGCCATGGGGGCTTCAGTATAGCCAAGCACGCCATTTAAGCGCTGCTGACTGGCGGCCAGGAGCAGCGCATTGACGTCATCACGGTGGGTGTTGCGGCTGACGGTGAGCGCTACGTCCATGGCAGAGACATTAATGGTAGGGACGCGCACGTGCAGGCACTCAAAACGGCCCGCCAGATGAGGCATTAAGCGGCTAATGCCGAGCGCCAAGCCTGTATCCACGGGCACAATAGAGTGCATTGCCGAGCGGGTCAGGCGTAGGTCAGTCTGGTGGTAGGCATCGATCACCGGCTGGTCGTTCATCGCCGAGTGAATGGTGGTGGTGACACCATGCTCAAGCCCGAGCGCTTCGTCCAGAACGGTCAACAGCGGCACCAGGCAGTTGGTGGTGCACGAAGCCGCAGACAGAACGCGCTGGGAAAGCGCCAGCTCGCCCTCATTAATGCCCCACACAATGGTGGCATCGACATCATTTTCCGCTGGCTGGGAGAACAGCAACCGCTTGGCGCCTGCCTCCAGATGCCATTCTGCAATAGCACGCTCTTTAAAGCTCCCGGAGCACTCCAGCACCAGATCCACGTCAAGCGCCTTCCAGGGCAGCCTGCGAGGGTCTTGTTCGCAGAGTACCTGGATGCGCTGGCCATTGACCACTAAACACTCACCGTCGTTATTCACCTCACCCGGGAAGCGCCCGTGGGTAGTGTCGTAACGGGTCAGGTAGGTAATCGTGGCAAGATCAGAGAGCTCGTTAATAGCGACCACTTCAAGCTCAGGGTGGTGGCGCTCAACCAGCGCTCGAAGCACGCATTGGCCAATGCGTCCGTAACCGTTAATGGCGATGCGATACCTGGGAGCAGAATTAGCCATGCAGAAGGGTGGCTCTTAAAAGTGAAACAGTGATCGAAGCGTGTGCGGCTGTCTAAGTTAGAACTCGTTGCGATGATAACGTATTTCAGCGGACGATTCTTATCAACTGCCGGTGCCCATCAGCTGCCCATGCTGATTAATCGCCAGGCGAGGGGCAGCAGCACCGCGGTGAAAATACCGGTAAGGCTCATGCCCAGTGACGCAAAGGCCCCGGCGGTGGGGCTGATCTCAAACGCTCTTACCGTGCCAATGGCATGCCCGTTGAGTCCCAGGGCGAAACCGATCAAGCGCTCGTCGTCAATATGCAGCCAACGCGCCGCGAGGCTGACACAGGGGATGGTGACGACCCCTGTCACCAGCAGAGCACCCAACAGCAGGGCGGTGGTGCCGCCAAGCTGTTGCGTAATACCGATAGCGATCGGTGCCGTTACCGATTTAGCGGCAATGGAAGCAAGTATGCTGTCCGAGCTGCCCAGTAACCAGGCAATGGCCAGTGAGTAGCAAGCCGCCAGCGTCGCGGCGATGGGCAAACAGATCGCCAGCGGTCGCCATAACTCAGCGATACGCGGTAGCTGTTGATACAGCGGCATACCCAGCGCTACCGTGGCTGGCCCCAAGAGCACCGTTAGCCATCGGGCCTCCTGCTGATAGGTCGCGTAAGGCAGGCCTATCAGCGCTAACGCCCCCGCCAGCAGCAGCGCCGCGATCAAGATAGCAGGCAGCCAAGAAGGCCGCTTTAAACGCTGGAACAGGGCGCTACCCAGCAAATAGGCGGCGAGCGTTAACCCCACCGCAAAGAGTGGCGTGGACATCAATAGAGAGAGCAACGGTGTCTCAATGGCCATGCGTCTGCCCAATGAGTCGCTTGAGCAGCCACAGCGTGGTCACCACGCTGAGTAACGTGCCTATCACTAACGCAATAAGAATAGCGGTCCACTGTCCCGCTAGCTCGCCAATGATAAAAAACACCCCGACCACGCCGGGCATAATCAGCATGGCGAGGAGCGCAATGAGTGGCTGGGCCGCTGCGGCAATGCTCGTAGGAACCCTGCCACGAACGGCGAGCGTCGCGCAAAGCAGCAGCATGCCGATCACGCCTGACGAGATCGGCAAAGCGGTGAAGTGGATCACCACTTCACCGATAAGCCAGTAGCTAATCAGCCATAGAAAGCCACTGAGTGCTGGCATGGCTTAGCCGAGCAGTTCGTTGGCTTGCTTGACCACATTCTCGACGGTAAAACCGAAGTGTTTGAACAGATCCCCCGCTGGGGCGGATTCGCCGTAAGTGGTCATGCCGATGACACGGCCTTCCAGGCCCACATACTTGTACCAGTAGTCGGCGTGAGCGGCTTCGATGGCGATACGTTTGGTCACCGCTTTGGGCAGGACGCTCTCACGGTACTCGGCGTCCTGGCCGTTAAAGCGATAGGCCGAGGGCATGGAGACCACGCGTACCGCTTTGCCTTGCTGCTCAAGCTCGGCGGCGGCGTCCATGGCCAGGCCGACTTCAGAACCGGTGGCAATCAGAATCAACTCCGGCGTTCCTTCGCTGTCCTTAAGCACGTACGCACCGTTTTGAATGGCGGCCAACTGCGCTTTCGTGCGCTGCTGATGGGGCAGGTTCTGGCGTGACAGCACCAGCGCGGTGGGGCCAGAGTGACGCTTGATGGCGGCATCCCAGGATGCCGCGGTTTCCACTGCATCACAGGGGCGCCAGGTGTTTAGGTTCGGCGTGGTACGCAGGCTGGTGAGCTGCTCAATGGGCTGGTGGGTCGGACCATCTTCACCCAGGCCGATGGAGTCATGGGTAAACACGTAAATCACCTGCTGGCCCATTAGCGACGCCATGCGGATCGAGTTACGCATGTACTCCATAAAGATCAGGAAGGTGGCGCCGTAAGGTACCAAGCCGCCGTGCAGAGCGATGCCGTTCATGACGGCCCCCATGCCAAACTCACGCACACCGTAGTGCAGGTAGTTACCGCTGGCGTCTTCCGGGGTGATCGCTTTGGCGCCTTTCCAGAAGGTTAGGTTGGAGGGGGCGAGATCGGCACTGCCGCCGAGGAGTTCCGGCATTCGTGGGCCAATCACGTTCAGCGCCTCAAAGGAGGCTTTGCGTGACGCAATCGTCTCGCCGCGCTCTTGGGCCTGCTCAATCAAGGCTTCGGTAGGCAGTTCCGCCGGTAGCTGGCGCTTCATGCGGCGCTTAAACTCACGCGCTTCCGTGGGGAAAGCCTCTGCGTAGCGGGCAAAGCGCGCATCCCACGCTTGTTGGACCGCTTTGCCCGCTTCACGGGCATCCCAGGCGGAGTAGATCGGCTCGGGAATATGGAAGGGCGCGTGGGGCCAATCGAGCTGGGTACGCGCCAGGGCCACTTCGTCATCGCCTAAGGGGGCGCCGTGGGCGTCTTCCTTGCCCTGCTTGTTGGGGGCACCAAAGCCAATGATGGTTTTACAGATAATCAGGCTCGGCTTGTCGTCGTGGCTCTTGGCCAGCTCAATAGCGGCTTTCACCTCTTCAGGCTTGTGACCATCCACATTGGGCACCACGTGCCAGCCGTAAGCTTCAAACCGCTTGGCGGTATCGTCGGTAAACCAGCCTTCGACTTCACCGTCGATAGAGATGCCGTTGTCGTCGTAAAGGGCGATCAATTTGCCCAGCTGCTGGGTACCGGCTAGCGATGCCGCTTCGTGGGAGATACCCTCCATCAAGCAGCCGTCACCCAGGAAACACCAAGTGTGGTGATCCACAATGGTGTGCCCAGGGCGGTTAAACTGCGCCGCCAGGGTTTTTTCAGCAATCGCAAAGCCCACGGCGTTGGCAAAGCCCTGGCCCAGCGGACCCGTGGTGGTTTCAATGCCCGGTGCGTAGCCAAACTCCGGGTGTCCCGCGGTGGGCGAGTGCAGTTGGCGGAAATTCTGCAGCTGTTCCAGGCTCAGCTCGTAGCCACTGAGATGCAGCAGCGAGTAAAGCAGCATGGAGCCGTGACCATTAGAGAGCACAAAGCGGTCACGATCGGCCCACTTGGGGTCTTCGGGGTTGTGCTTGAGGTAGTCATTCCATAGCACCTCGGCGATATCAGCCATACCCATAGGGGCGCCCGGGTGGCCGGACTTGGCCTTCTGAACGGCATCCATGGACAGGGCGCGAATGGCATTGGCTAGCTCAAAACGGGACGGCATGGGGGTGCTCCTCGCCTGAAAACAGAAATTATAGAGGCGCTATTGTCGCTGACTTCCCATGTTGCGGCAAATGTAGCGGCAAATTCTCGGGATCACGTTCTGGGAAGCATCGCCGACAGCGTGTAGACTCTGCCTCCCGACGCGGTAGATAAGTAATGCTATCGCTTCACTAATACGGGCAGGGGTCACCTGCCATGATTTCCTGCTGATGCTGTCGATTACATACAGCCGTCATACAGAGGGTAGAGTGCGCGATGAGCGAATATTCCCTGTTTACCTCCGAGTCCGTCTCCGAAGGTCATCCCGATAAGATTGCCGATCAGATCTCTGACGCGGTGTTAGATGCCATTATCGCGCGTGATAAACAGGCCCGCGTTGCCTGTGAAACCATGGTGAAAACCGGCGTGGCGATCATTGCCGGCGAAATCACCACCTCCGCCTGGGTCGATTTAGAAACCCTGGTGCGTGATGTGATTATCAGCATTGGCTATAACTCGTCCGATGTCGGCTTTGACGGCGCGACCTGCGGCGTAGTTAACCTGATTGGCAAACAGAGTGTCGATATCGCCCAGGGCGTTGATCGCACTAAGCCAGAAGATCAGGGCGCCGGCGACCAGGGCCTGATGTTTGGCTACGCGACCAACGAAACCGATTCGTTTATGCCCGCGCCGATCCACTACTCCCACCGGTTGGTCGAGCGCCAGGCCGAACTGCGTAAAAATGGCCTGTTGCCGTGGCTGCGCCCAGATGCCAAGAGCCAGGTAACTTTCCGCTACAACGCTGAAGGCCAGCCCTGCGGTGTCGATGCCATCGTACTCTCTACTCAGCATGATCCCGACATTGACCAGGAAGATCTGCGCAAAATGATCAAACGCGAGGTCATTGAACAAGTGATCCCCGCGGAGTGGTTAGATGACAGCACCCAGTACCATATCAACCCGACCGGCAAGTTCGTCATTGGTGGCCCGGTAGGTGACTGTGGTTTGACCGGACGTAAGATCATTGTCGACACCTACGGCGGCATGGCGCGCCACGGTGGTGGCGCATTCTCGGGCAAAGACCCCTCTAAAGTGGATCGCAGCGCCGCCTATGCGGGCCGCTATGTAGCCAAAAACGTGGTGGCTTCAGGCCTGGCTGACAAGTGTGAGATTCAGGTCTCCTACGCGATTGGCGTTGCCGAGCCGACCTCGGTCTCCATCGACACCTTCGGCACCGGTAAGATTGACGATGCCAAGATCGTGGCGCTGGTTCGCGAGCACTTTGACCTGCGCCCCTACGCGATCACCAAAATGCTGGATCTGCTGCACCCGATGTATCAGCTCACCGCCGCCTACGGCCACTTTGGCCGGGCGCCGTTCGAGCACAGCTACACCTGGAGCGACGATAAAGGCCAGGCGCATACCGAAACCTTTACCGCCTTCCCGTGGGAAAAGGTTGATAAGGCCGATGCACTGCGTAAGGCCGCCGGTTTGTAAGCCATTTGCTACACCGTTTGTAAGCAATCGATTAAATTGCCCCCTTGGCTTCGGTCGGGGGCTTTTTTTATGCGCTTGTTCAATCCCCTGCGCTACGCTAAGCCTAAAGGCTGATGTGTTCTCGCGGGGGGCAGGATGTTGTTGAGCGTACCAACGTGGCTGTTGGGTGGCCTAATCTGGCTTGTCACTTTTTCCGCACAGGCTGCCCAA
>AXCI01004022.1_pt1 | contig 12811 bp, 11 predicted proteins | sample 182571 | NCBI WGS metagenome assembly AXCI01 (sample SAMN02359225, study PRJNA218796) | groundwater metagenome | isolation source: Mt. Simon Sandstone pore water sample D5872 at 1.8km depth, Illinois-Basin... | place: USA: Decatur, Illinois | collected 2009-05 | reverse complement strand
TGGCTATGGCCTTTCGGTGTCCGCCGTTCAGCTAGCGAGTGCTTACACGGCATTAGCCAACGACGGTGTACGCCTGCAGCCCTCTCTTCTGCGCCTCTCTGAGCCCCCCCAAGGGATTCCTGCCATATCGCCGACGGTCGCCAATGATCTGTTAAATATTTTAGAAACCTCGGTGGCGGCCTATACCGGTGGTCGCCGCGCCCGGGTTGAAGGGTACCGCGTTGGGGGCAAAACGGGCACCGTGCGTAAGTCCGGTCAGCAAGGCTATACCACCGATGCCTATCGCAGTGTCTTTGCAGGCATTGCGCCTATTTCTGATCCGCGTATTGTCACGGTGGTGATGATTGACCATCCCAAAGCCGGCGAGTTTTATGGGGGCGCCGTGGCTGCCCCGGTTTTTTCCAGTGTGACGGGAAATGCTTTACGCTTGCTGGACGTTCCACCCGATCACGATGCAGAGTAGTTTTTTTGAGGAGTTGACATGACGCTGAGTCCAGTCGATGTGACGACGGCGCTGGCCAAGGTATGGCCTAAGTCACCGCTGCCCGCAGACCTGCCGGCCCTTCCTGACCGGGTGCGCATTGAAATGGACTCCCGCCAGCTTCAAGCGGGCGACATTTTTGTAGCGGTGCCGGGCAGCCAGCGTGATGGTCGCGACTTTATTGAGCAAGCCCTTGATGCGGGTGCTGCGCTTGTTTTAGCCCAGGGTGCTCACGGCGATGTGCTGCTAGAGGGGCGCGTGCTGAAACTCCCACATCTTTCGATGCGCTTAGGTGAGCTAGGGCGGGCCCTGTTTCAAGTGCCTAACGATTTGCAAGTGATTGGGGTGACAGGCACCAATGGCAAAAGCTCGGTGACTCACTATATCGCTGCCCTAAGCGAGGCACTGGGTACGCCGACAGGCTTGGTAGGTACGCTGGGCGTTGGGCGTCCCGGTGAGTTGCGTGATAGCGGCTTAACCACACCTGGCGCATTGGCGCTGCAGGCAACGCTGGGGGAGCTTGCTAGCCAAGGGGTGCGGCGTATTGCCCTTGAAGCCTCTTCCCATGCCCTTGATCAGCACCGCTTAGAAACGGTGAATGTAAGCGTGGGCGTATTTACCAATCTCACGCGGGATCATTTGGACTACCACGGCAGTATGGCCGCTTATGCCGCCTCCAAAGCGAAGCTCTTTCGTCGCTCAGAACTCAGCATGGCGGTTGTCAATGGCGATGACCCTTTAGCGCGCTTAATGTTGGCAGGGTGCAAAAGCGGGGTTCGTGTTCTGGCAACGGGAAAAGACGAAGCCGTCACCTTGCGCGTACTGGATTGGCAGGCCTCTGAGCGGGGGCAGCAGGCAATGATTGCGACGCCCGATGGCGAGAAAATGCTTAGCTTGGGGTTAATGGGGCGTTTCAACTTAGATAACGTGCTGCTGGCGATCGCCGTGCTGTATGGATTGGGGGAGCCACTCGATGAGCTCTTCTCAGCCGCCGCTTCGCTCGTGCCGGTACAGGGGCGTATGGAGCTCTACATTGATGCGAATGCGCCCAGCGTTATCGTCGATTACGCCCATACACCCGATGCCCTGCATAACGCTCTGGAGGCGCTGCGCGCCCATTTGGGTGATGCGGGTAAATTGTGGTGTGTCTTTGGCTGTGGTGGGGAGCGCGATACCGGTAAGCGGTCCGACATGGCCAAAGCCGCCGAGTCATTGGCAGATCATATGATCGTTACCGACGACAATCCCCGGCACGAACCCGCTGAGCAGATCCGCCGACAGATTTTGTCCGGATTTTCTGATGCCGCAAAGCCTGTGGAGATCGGCGAGCGTCGCGAAGCCGTTGCGACTGCTATTCAACAGGCTGCCGCCCAGGACGTGGTGCTCATCGCCGGTAAAGGGCACGAGGCATACCAGGATATCAAAGGCGTCCGCCACGCCTATGCTGATAGCGATGAGATCCAGCGCGCCTTTGCCGCCCGGAGGCATCAATAATGCGCTGGGCGCTTGGTGAAATTGCCTCGGTACTGTGCATAGAAGCGCCCAGGGGCCAGGCGCAGCTTTATATAGGTTCGGTGGTGACCGATAGTCGCCACATCATGCCCGGTTGCCTTTTTGTGGCGCTAAAGGGGCCTAAATTTGACGGCCATGATTTTGTTGAGCGCGCGCTGGAGCTGGGCGCTGCAGCCGCCATGGTAGAGACCCCCATTGCGTGCGATTTACCCCAGCTGGTGTGCCCGGATACACGTCTGGCGCTAGGGCTGCTGGCTGGCGCCCACCGGCAAGCATGGCAGGGCCCGGTGGTGGCGGTAACGGGCAACAGTGGCAAAACCACCGTTAAGGAGATGTGTGCCGCCCTATTGGCACCGCTAGGCGAAGTATTAGCCACCCAGGGTAATTTGAATAATGATTTTGGCGCGCCGCTAACGTTGTTAAGGCTGCAGCCCAACCACCAAGTCGCGGTGATAGAGCTGGGCGCGAATCATTTAGGCGAAATTGCCTGGACAGCCCCGTTGGCAAACCCCGATGTGGCGATTATTACCAATGTCACCGGCGCGCATGTGGGGGAGTTCGGCGGCATGGGGCAGATCGCTCAGGCGAAAAGCGAACTGCTGGCCGGACTCGGCGACCAGGGCACGGCCATTGTGAACCGCGATGATGTCTACTACGCCTTTTGGGCTGCGCGCGCTGCGCCAAGAAGCGTCGTCAGCTTTGGGTTTCATCCCCAGGCGGAGGTGAGCGCCTCAGCGCTTTCCTGCGATCCTCAAGGGCGGTATGCTTTCACGCTCATGCACCATGGCCGAGCACTGGGCCGCGTACGCCTGCCGCTCCTGGGCAAGCATAATGTCAGTAATGCGTTAGCCGCGGCAGCCGCGGCATTAACACTAGGCGTTTCAGACGCGCAGATCGTGGCTCGTCTTGAAGCGCTAACAGCGCTCACGGGTCGGTTAACGGTGGTGCCGGGCGTGCGAGGCCTCACCCTGCTTGATGACACCTACAATGCCAACCCAGGGGCGGTTAAAGCGGCTCTGGACACGCTGGCGAGCTGCCCGGCCCCCCGCTGGTGTGCATTAGGGGCAATGGGCGAGCTGGGGGATGACTCGGCAATGCTGCACGCAGAGGTAGGTCGCTATGCCGCCGAGCTGGGCATTGATGAGTTTTTTACGCTGGGCGATGCCGCGCGCGCGGCCAGCGAAGCTTTTGGTCGTGGGCTGCATTTTAACGATCACGAGGCGCTAACGCGCCATGTCACTAATACTTTGCCGCCGGACACCACGTTGCTGGTGAAAGGGTCGCGCAGTGCGGGCATGGAAAATGTCGTCAACGCACTGCGTTCGGATGAAATAGGGTAAACGCCGTTCATGTTACTTCACTTGGCGAATTTTCTGTCGCAGTACCAGTCTGATTTTCAGGTCGTTAATTATTTAACCCTACGGGTGATCTTGGGTGCCCTTACCTCATTGATGCTCTGTTTGTGGTTAGGGCCATGGATGATTCGACGACTTGTCGAAGGCCAAATCGGCCAGTCCGTTCGTGACGACGGCCCGCAGTCCCACCTTTCCAAGGCTGGCACCCCGACCATGGGGGGGGCGATGATACTGCTCGCCATCGCCATGAGTACTCTGCTATGGGGTGACTTAACCAATCTCTATATCTGGGTGGTGTTGGGGGTTACGCTGGGCTTTGGTGCCATTGGCTGGGTTGATGATTACCGCAAGGTGGTCGAGAAAAACCCACGCGGTTTGCCTGCCCGGTGGAAGTATTTCTGGCAGTCAGTCGTGGGTCTGGGGGCCGCTGTACTGCTCTATCTAACGGCTTCCACGCCGGTTGAAACCAGCTTGCTGGTGCCGCTGTTTAAAGAGGTGGCTCTGCCGCTGGGTCTTTTTTACATCGTACTTACCTATTTTGTCATTGTAGGCAGTTCCAATGCGGTGAATTTGACCGATGGCCTGGACGGCCTGGCGATCATGCCTACGGTGCTCGTGGCCATGGGCTTGTCGGTATTCGCTTATGCCAGTGGTAACACCGTTTTTGCCAATTATCTGCATATCCCGTTTATTGCTGGCACCGGTGAATTAGCGGTTTTCTGTGCCACGATAGCCGGTGCAGGCCTAGGGTTTTTATGGTTTAACACCTATCCCGCCCAGGTCTTTATGGGCGATGTAGGCGCTTTGGCACTTGGCGCCGCACTGGGTGTGGTAGCCGTGATCGTGCGCCAGGAGATCGTGCTGTTTATCATGGGCGGCATTTTTGTCATGGAAACCATATCGGTGATTCTTCAGGTGGGTTCCTACAAGCTTACCGGTCGACGCATCTTCCGTATGGCACCCCTGCATCATCACTATGAATTGAAAGGTTGGCCAGAGCCCCGGGTGATTGTCCGTTTTTGGATTATCACCGTGGTGCTGGTGCTGCTTGGCCTTGCGACGCTCAAAGTCCGTTAATGCACGTGGCCATGAGTGGGGCGATGGGTCATTGGCATGAGGCGAGAGGGAGCCTGCGATGGTACAAGTAGCTAAGGGATTAACGCTAGTGGTGGGCCTGGGGTTATCTGGCCGTGCAATCTGCCGCCATTTAAGCCGCCTAAATGTACCCTATATGGTCGCGGATACACGGGCAGAACCGCCGGGCTTAGACGAGTTTCGCGCGGCGCACCCCGGCATCTCCATTCACTGTGGGCCGCTTACCTTGCTAGATTTGCAGGAGGTGGAGGAGGTGGTGGTTAGCCCTGGGCTTGACCCACGCATGCCGGGTTTACTTCAGTTTGCAAATCAACGTAATCCGCGCACTGGCGAGCCAAAGGTCATCGGTGAAATAGCCCTGTTTGTGCGCGCGGCTAATGCACCTATTGCTGCGATCACCGGCTCCAATGCTAAATCTACGGTCACCACACTACTGGGCGAAATGGCGGCGGCGTCAGGTGTGAAGGCGGCCGTTGGTGGTAATCTGGGTACGCCAGCGCTGGATCTATTACACACTCATCCCGATGCTGAACTGTATATTCTTGAGCTTTCGAGCTTTCAGCTCGAAACAACGCCCTGCCTAGGCGCTAGCTGCGCTGCTTTCTTGAATTTTTCTGAAGACCACCTGGACCGGCACGGTGATATGCACGCCTACCGCAGGGCCAAACAGCGTATTTTTATCGGCGCACGCCACGCGGTGGTCAATGCGCAGGACGCCCTTACGTGGCCTGAGCACCCGGTGGGTGAACTCACCTATTTCTCCGAGCGCCCTCCGGTCAATGACGAGTGGGGGCTGGCGCACGAGAACGGTCAGCTCATGTTAATGCAAGGTAGCACGCCCTGGATCGGCATTGATGAGCTGAATATCACCGGCCAGCATAACTACGCCAACGCCCTGGCGGCGCTGGCAATGGGGCAGGCGTTAGGATTCGCTGCAGGGCCTATGTGCATCGCCTTGCGCGACTTCAAGGGGCTTGCACACCGTAGCGAAGTCATCGCGCGAGTCAATGGTGTGACATGGGTCAACGACACCAAAGGAACCAATGTGGGGGCTACCTTGGCGGCCATTAATGGCATTGGTGCAACGCTGGAAGGACGTTTAGTTCTATTGGCGGGGGGAGTCGGTAAGGGGGCTGACTTTACGCCGCTGGCTGAGCCGCTTGCAGCGTGCGCCCGGCACGTGCTGCTGTTTGGTCTGGATGCCCCGCGCTTAGCCGTCGCCTTGAGGGAGCACGTCAGTGTTCAGCAAGTGGACGATCTAACTCATGCCATGCAGGCAGCCTGTGAGATTGCTCAACCGGGGGACTGCGTGCTGTTATCACCCGCGTGCGCCAGTTTAGATCAGTTTGCCAACTATCAAGAGCGTGGCGACGTATTTCGCCGCTGGGTGCTGCATATGGCCCACTCAAATGCTGGGGGAGCGCTATGAGCCGACTTCAACGTCTGCGTGCCACTCTGACCACGCGTGACATGCCGTGTGATATATGGCTGGTCATGGCGGCGGTAGCCCTGGCGGGCTTAGGCTGGGTGATGGTCAGTTCGGCGTCGATTGGCTTGCTAGAGGATACGTATCACTATTCTCGCCAACACGGCATTTTCTTGGTGGTTGCCATTATGGCGTGCGTGTTTATGCTCTGCGTGCCGCTGGAGGTTTGGCGCCAGAATGCGGCGTTGATTCTGCTCGCGTCTATTTTTCTGTTGGTTCTCGTCCTGATGGTGGGGTCAGGAGATCAACGGCAGTAAGCGTTGGATAGCCCTGCCTGGGCCACTGCCGAGTTTACAAGTCTCTGAATTTGCCAAAATCGGGCTGATTTTTTATATGGCAGCGTTTATGTCGCGCTTTGCCTATGACCTGCGGCGTCGAGCTTTTAGTATGTGGCGACCTCTAGCGGTTCTGGCCCTGCCCGCCGGATTGCTGTTTTTTAGCGCCTGACTTTGGCGGCATGGTGGTCTTTACCGTTTGTGTGATCGGTATGCTGATGATGAGCGGGGCGTCGCTGGTCCTGCTGATTGGGAGTGGGGCGTTGTTGGGTTCTGGTGCGGTCATGATGGTGGTGATTGAACCCTACCGCCTGGCGCGCTGGACAAGTTTTCTTGATCCCTGGGCGGATCAATTCGCCACCGGCTACCAGTTGACCCAGGCGTTAATAGCCTTCGGGCGGGGGCACGTAACGGGCACTGGTTTAGGGGAATAGCGTGCAAAAATTGCACTACCTTCCAGAGGCGCATACCGACTTTATATTTGCAGTTATCGCTGAAGAGCTGGGGATGATTGGAGCGATTATTGTTGTGCTGCTGTTTACGCTATTTATTGCACGCGCCATGTGGGTAGGCCGCAAGGCGGAGATGGCCGGGCATCTTTTTGGTGCTTATGTAAGCTATGGCATCGGTTTTCGTTGTCGCTGCTCAGGCGTTTATTAATATGGCGGTAAGCTCAGGACTGCTGCCGACGAAAGGGCTGACGCTGCCGCTTATGAGCTATGGCGGCTCTAGTCTGCTCGTCACGGGGGTGATGGTGGGGCTGCTGCTGCGCACCGATGCCGAAACACGGCATCGTCCGCGACGGCCATCCACCCCCTATAAATCCCGCCATGAGCCACGGTTATCATAAAGTGACGCCGCTTGCTGTGATCAGGAGTTCGATGTGAAGAGGAATGTTAGGCGACGAGTGCTGATAATGGCAGGTGGCACCGGCGGCCACGTTTTCCCCGCGCTCTCACTTGCTAAAGCGCTGCAGGCAGAGCAGGTCGAGGTTGAGTGGTTGGGCAGCCCTCGTGGCATTGAAAACCGCCTAGTGCCTGAGGCGGGAATTAAATTGCACACCATTGCTATTAGCGGGTTGCGCGGCAATGGCCTGGCAGGCTGGCTAAAGGCGCCGTTGAATCTTTCCCGTGCCATTGTAGAGGCCCGCAAGGTTATTCGCGCGTTCAAGCCTCATGTCGTGGTGGGCTTGGGGGGCTTTGCCAGTGGCCCCGGCGGGTTGGCCGCCTGGTTGACCCGCGTGCCGTTGGTCATTCATGAGCAGAACGCCGTGGCAGGCCTGACCAATCGTGCGCTGTCGCGTCTGGCCAAACGCACCTACGCCGCCTTTCCAGAAGCGTTTGGCTCGCGAGCGGAGGTGATCGGCAACCCCGTGCGTGATGATATTGCCATCCTGGGTAGCACACCACGGGATGCGGAAACGCTCGCTGCCCGCCCCCTGCGTTTACTGGTGGTGGGTGGCTCATTAGGGGCCGTGGCTCTCAACGAGCGCTTGGCTCCAGCGCTTGCTGCACTGCCTATTGAGCAGCGCCCGGAGGTTCGCCATCAGGCGGGTAAAGAGCGTGAGTTGGCCACTGCAGAAATCTATCAACAGCACGGTGTTGACGCTGACGTCAGCCCCTTTATTGATAACATGGCGGCCGCCTATGAGTGGGCTGACTTAGTGGTGTGTCGCTCTGGCGCGCTCACCGTTGCGGAGTTAGCCGCCGCGGCGAAGCCAGCGTTACTGGTACCTTTTCCTTTTGCCGTCGATGACCACCAGCGAATCAACGCCCAGGTGCTGGTCAAAGCAGGCGCGGCAAAGTGCGTTGTTCAGTCTGAGTTGACCGTTGAGCGGTTAAGCGAATTTTTAACTGAGTTGCTCGTCCCTAACACCTTGGCTGCGATGGCGGCGAACGCACGCCAGGCCGCGTATTTAGACGCGACACAGCGTTTAGCTGAGGGGTGTTTGGCGATGGTGCCGTTAGGAGACTCTGTGTGATCGATATAGACAAAACCATTTCCCCTTCACGTGGGCCAAACGTTGGCCCGGGTATGCGCCGCATTCGACGCATTCATTTTGTCGGCATCGGTGGGGCCGGGATGTGTGGTATCGCAGAGGTGCTGGCCAATCAAGGCTACACCGTCAGCGGTAGCGACATGAAAAACTCGTCCGTTGTAGAGCGGTTGCGTCAGTGCGGTGTATGTGTCGCCATCGGCCACGCTGAAGCGAACGTAGAGAGCGCCGATGTGGTCGTTGTGTCCAGCGCCATTGATGAAACCAACCCTGAAATACGCTGGGCGCATGAGCACCGCGTACCCGTGGTACGGCGAGCGGAGATGCTCGCGGAGTTGATGCGGTTTCGCCACGGTATCGCCGTGGCAGGCACCCATGGCAAAACGACGACGACCAGCTTAACGGCTACCCTGCTTGCGGAAGGGGGCTTGGATCCCACCTTCGTGATTGGCGGTAAGTTGACCAGCGCCGGTACCAATGCTCGCCTCGGCGAGGGTGACTACTTGGTTGCCGAAGCCGATGAGTCAGACGCCTCGTTTTTGCATCTGCAGCCGATGGTCTCGATCGTAACCAATATTGATGCCGACCATATGGCGACCTACGGTGGTGACTTCGAGCGGTTGAAAGGTACCTTTATCGAATTCCTGCACAATCTGCCGTTTTATGGATTGGCGGTGCTGTGTATCGATGACCCTCACGTACGTGTGCTTTGTGAACAGGTGAAGCGTCAGTTTGTGACCTATGGATTTGATAGCGATGCCGATTACCGGATTGTCGATTTTGTCCAGCGTGGCGGCGAGGTGGCGTTCACTGCGTTACGCCCTGGCGGCGCTGCGCCGCTGGCGGTGCGCCTGGCGATGCCGGGTCGCCACAATGCCTTGAATGCGATGGCGGCGATTGTCGTGGCCACTGACGCTGGTGTCAGCGATAGCGCCATATTAAGCGGGTTGGAGAACTTCGCTGGCGTAGGCCGGCGGTTTCAGGTGCATGGGCATTACCCTGCGCCCAGGGGGGAAGGCGAGATTATGCTGGTGGATGACTATGGTCACCACCCCCGTGAGGTCGATATGGTTATTCAGGCGGTACGCGCCGGTTGGCCCGAACGCCGCCTGGTCATGCTTTATCAGCCTCACCGCTATAGTCGAACCCGCGATTTATACGAAGATTTTGTACGCGTCCTCTCCCAAGTCGATACGCTTGTGTTGCTAGACGTTTATAGCGCAGGCGAGGCCGTGATTGCGGGAGCAGAAGGCAGAACATTGGCTGGCTCTATTCGCCAGCGCGGCGAGGTCGACCCGCTTTTCGTCGAACATAAACATGAATTGCCTGCGTTATTAGCCAACGTATTACGTCCAGGCGATATTTTAATTACCCAGGGTGCCGGTGATGTGGGAGGGATTTCCCTGCGTCTGGCACAGGCACAGCTAGCGATGAAAGAGGTAGATCTGTGAGCGTTGACGTAACAACCCCTGAGTCGCAAGGAAAAGTCGTTGTGGTCTATGGTGGCACATCTGCTGAACGTGAGGTATCGCTTAAAAGTGGTGCGGCGATTCTTGATGCCCTTCAACGTCAAGGCGTCGACGCCTGTGGCTATGATCCCCGCGATAACGGCTTGGTGGGGTTAGAGCAGTTGGCCCCTTCAATCGTCTTCGTTGCCTTGCACGGTCGCGGCGGCGAGGATGGCACGCTACAGGGCGCACTGGAATTACTCGCTATTCCTTATACCGGTAGCGGCGTGCTCGCCTCCGCGCTGGGCATGGATAAACAGCGGACCAAACAGGTGTGGAGCGCGGTAGGGCTGCCGACGCCTGAAAGCATCATGTTGGATACCCGGTCGGACTGGTCAGCCGTGGTCGCCCAGCTTGGCTTGCCCATGATTGTAAAGCCCGTGCATGAAGGCTCAACATTGGGCATTAGCATTGTGAAAAGTCAGGCCGCGCTTGAGGCCGCTTATCAAGAGGCGGCACAGTTCGACGCTCGTGTGATGGCAGAGCGTTTTATTGTCGGCGACGAATACACGGTAGCACTGTTGGGCGATCAGGTGTTGCCAGCGATTCGTGTTGAGGTGCCGGGTGGTTTCTATGATTACGAAGCTAAATATATCGCCAATACCACGCAGTACCATTTGCCCTGCGGTTTGAGCGCGGAGCAGGAGGCTGCGTTGGCGGATCTGTGTCAGCAGGCATTTGCAGCCGTCGGCGGGGAAGGCTGGGGGCGTGTTGATGTGATGCACGATAGCGAAGGGCGGTTCTGGCTGCTGGAAGTCAATACCGTCCCTGGCATGACCGATCATAGCTTGGTGCCTCAGGCGGCCGCCCATGCGGGGATCAATTTTGACCAACTAGTGCTGAAAATATTGAGTACCGCCGGTGGGCAGTTATCGCTATGACGAGTTTGTTATGAATGGTGCCTCATGAAAAAGCGTAATGCTTGGTTAGGTATTGTTCTATTAGCCCTACTGATGGGCGCTGGCGGGCGGGCACTCTGGCTGTGGTTGGATCGCCCCATCGAACGGGTGTCTATCCGCGGTGAGTGGGAGTATGCGAGCGCTGATTATCTACGTACTCAGCTGGCGCCACTGGTAGTCGATGCCACTTGGCTGTCGGCAGACCTGGGTGAGCTGCGTGACCGAGCTCTAAAAATTGGTTGGCTAAACGAAGTGCGTATTACCCGCGAGTGGCCCAATGCGTTAGTTTTTGAGCTAATCGAGCAGCAGCCGGTGGCGCGCTGGAATGATGATTTCCTGCTTAATGCTAAGGGGGAGCCTTTCGCGTTTGCGCCGTTAAATCCACCGTCAGGTTTGCCCGATATGGCAGGACCTGCCGGTAGCAGTGAAGAAGTGTTGCAATACTATCAACGTCTGTTGCCACACTTTGCGCAGTTATCACTTGATCTTACTCAACTTCGTTTAGAGCCCCGAGGTGCTTGGCGGCTGCAGTTAAATGATGGTGCCTGGGTGATGTTAGGGCGGCGTCAGCATGAAGTAAGACTGGCGCGTTTATCTGCTTCATGGCAACGCGAGTTGTACGCGCTTGGCGACCAGATTCGCTATATAGATCTTCGTTACCCTAATGGCGTGGCCGTTGCGTGGCATGGAGAAAGTGAGTTTACTGAGCAAGATGAGTAACTCTTCTATTACTTGATGCAAATAAGGTGTAAAAGTGAGTGGTTGCCATCGTTGAAAAAGCCAATAATCGGCTTTAAATTGCCCTCTATGCCTATTATTGTGGATTACTACTAGTCGTATTACGACGGTTGTTTCTATACTATGGGCCAGGTGATGGTTAAGTGGTTTTAAATTTCAGCTATTTGTACTTAGTCAATAATGGCGAAAGCCACTGTTTATGTCGGGTGGGATGCCTTCAATGTTAAGCGTTGAATTAAGCGTCACCCTATTAATATGTTTTTTTTAACAATGACGCAAGGAGATTTCCCGACTCATGGCAGGCTCACCCAACGCATCCAACATGGTGGTCGGGCTGGACATTGGAACGTCCAAGGTCGTCGCGATAGTCGGTCAACCCACCGATGACGGCGGAATTGAAATTGCCGGTATTGGCTCACACCCCTCGCGCGGAATGAAGCGAGGGGTTGTCATCAATATTGAATCAACGGTGCAGTCTATCCAGCGCGCCGTTGAAGAAGCCGAATTAATGGCAGGTTGTGATATTCATTCGGTATATGTTGGCGTGGCCGGTAGCCACATCAGTTCAATGAACTCTGATGGCGTGGTCGCCATAAAAGAGCGTGAAGTAACACCTTCTGATATTGAGCGCGTTATTGACTCCGCTCGTGCCCGCGCTATTTCGGAAGGCCAGCGCGTCTTACATGTACTTCCCCAGGAGTTTTCAATTGATGCGCAGGGGGGGATACGGGAGCCGCTGGGTATGTCTGGCGTGCGTCTGGAGGCCCAGGTGCACCTAGTGACGGCAGCGTTGAACGCCGTACAAAATATCGAGAAGTGTGTTCGCCGCTGCGGGTTGGAAGTTGATGCTATTATTTTAGAGCAGCTTGCTTCAAGCATGGCAGTGCTGACGGAAGATGAGCGAGAGCTGGGCGTCTGCATGGTGGATATTGGTGGCGGTACCACCGATATGGCCATTTTCAGTGAAGGTGCCATACGCCACACGGCCGTGATTCCTATTGCCGGCGACCAGGTGACTAACGATATTGCTATGGCCCTGCGAACGCCCACTCAGCACGCAGAAGAAATTAAAGTAAAATATGCTTGCGCATTAACCCACTTAGCCGCAAGCGATGAAATGATTAAAGTACCTAGTGTAGGCGACCGTCCTGCGCGTGACCTATCGCGACAAGCACTTGCTGAAGTGGTGGAGCCACGTTATGAAGAGTTGTTTACACTAATAAGAGATGAGTTGCGCCGAAGTGGCTATGAAGACATGGTGGCTGCCGGGATAGTGCTTACTGGTGGTACCTCGCGCATGGAAGGTGTTAGCGAATTGGCGGAAGAGATTTTCCATATGCCGGTTCGTATCGCATGTCCGCAAAATGTAAGAGGTTTGGCGGACGTCGTTCATAACCCGATTTATGCGACGGGCGTTGGTCTGCTGCATTATGCCTTGCAGGAAACGCGTCATGGGCAAGGCCTAA
>AXCI01003514.1_pt1 | contig 12875 bp, 9 predicted proteins | sample 182571 | NCBI WGS metagenome assembly AXCI01 (sample SAMN02359225, study PRJNA218796) | groundwater metagenome | isolation source: Mt. Simon Sandstone pore water sample D5872 at 1.8km depth, Illinois-Basin... | place: USA: Decatur, Illinois | collected 2009-05 | reverse complement strand
GGAAGAGAAAGAAACGTATAAAAAAGCGTAAAAAGTCAGGATCAGCTTATTCGGCGGATGGGGATCGACCCCAACAACGGCTGGGAAGCTCGCTATGAGGTGCTGCCTGGAAAAGAGAAAGTCGTTGCCGAACTAAAAAGCTGGCTGAAAAGCTGACGCTGTCTATCTCGCAACGGATTTGGATCGCGAAGGAGAAGCCATTGCCTGGCACTTGCGCGAGACCATCGGTGGCGACGACAGCCGCTACAAGCGTGTGGTGTTTAACGAAATCACCAAAAACGCTATTCAGGACGCGTTCAAAGCACCTGGTGCGCTTAACATACCGCGAGTCGAAGCGCAGCAAGCTAGGCGCTTCCTAGACCGTGTGGTGGGCTTTATGCTTTCGCCGCTGCTGTGGGCAAAAGTAGCGCGTGGCCTATCGGCGGGTCGGGTACAGTCTGTTGCCGTTCGTTTGATCGTTGAGCGAGAGCGCGAGATCCGTGCCTTCATTCCTGAAGAGTTTTGGGATGTGCATGCGGATTTGGCCTCACCCGAAGGTGAGCTGGTGCGCTTTGCACTGGTACGTCAAGACGGTAAGGCCTTTAGGCCCACCTCTGAAAAAGACACCTTGGCGCGCATTGAACAGCTCAGAAAAGCCAAGCTGGCGATTACTTCCCGCGAAGATAAGCCCACCAGCTCCAAGCCAACTGCACCTTTTATCACCTCCACGTTGCAGCAAGCGGCGAGTGGTCGGTTAGGCTTTTCTGTGAAGAAAACCATGACCATGGCCCAGCGCCTTTATGAAGCGGGCTACATCACCTATATGCGTACCGACTCCACCAATCTTTCAAAAGATGCAGTGGAAGGCGTTCGCAGTTATATCGGTGAAGAGTTTGGCGACCGCTACCTCCCAGAGGCGCCTAATCGCTATAGCAGCAAAGAGAGTGCCCAGGAGGCGCACGAGGCCATTCGCCCCTCCAGCGTAGAGCGCAAAGCATCAGACCTGGTTGGCATGGAGCGGGACGCAGAACGACTTTATGAACTCATCTGGCGCCAATTTGTGGCCTGCCAAATGACCCCCGCTGAGTATCTATCGAGCACGTTGAGCGTTGAGGTTGATGGCTATGAGTTGCGTGCCAAAGGGCGCGTGCTCAAATTTGATGGTTACACACGGGTGATGAAGCCCAGTGGTAAAAACGAAGATCAAAGCTTGCCTGATTTGCCCAAAGGCACCTCTATGGCACTGGAAGCGCTTGATCCTCAGCAGCACTTTACCAAACCAGCACCGCGTTACACCGAAGCAAGCTTGGTTAAGGAGTTGGAAAAGCAGGGTATTGGTCGTCCTTCTACCTACGCTTCTATCATCTCCACTATCCAAGACCGTGGCTATGTGAAGCTGGAAAATCGCCGCTTTTATGCCGAAAAGTTAGGCGACATCGTAACTGAGCGATTGAAAGAGTCCTTCCCCGATTTGATGGACTTCTCTTTCACCGCGCGTATGGAAGATAGCCTAGATGAGGTGGCGGAAGGCGAACGCAACTGGCAGGCACTGCTGGATGCCTTCTACGGCGAGTTTCGTGAAGAGCTGGCAAAGGCTGAAAGCGAAGATGGTATGCGGCCGAATCAGCCGGTTCCGACGGATATCGACTGCCCAAGCTGTGGTCGTCATATGCAGATTCGCACTGCTTCCACAGGCGTATTCCTGGGTTGTAGCGGCTATAACTTGCCCCCCAAAGAGCGCTGCAAGACGACCATCGACTTGATTCCTGGTGAGGAAGCGGTGGCTGAAGACGCGGGTGAAGAGGCCGAAACCAATGCACTGCGTGCCAAGCGGCGCTGCGCTAAGTGTAGCACAGCGATGGATAACTACCTGATCGATGAAACGCGTAAGCTGCACATCTGTGGTAACAGTCCCGATTGTGACGGCTACGAAGTGGAGAGCGGCAAATTCAAGATCAAGGGTTATGACGGCCCGATCATTGAGTGCGATAAATGTGGCTCTGAGATGCAGTTGAAGTCAGGTCGGTTTGGCAAGTATTTTGGTTGTACCAATAGCGAGTGCAAAAACACCCGCAAGCTGCTGAAGAGTGGCGATGTGGCACCGCCGAAAATGGATCCGATACCGATGCCTGAGCTTGCCTGCCAAAAAGTAGACGACCATTACGTCCTGCGTGACGGGGCAAGCGGACTATTTTTGGCCGCGAGTAAATTCCCAAAAAACCGTGAAACACGACCGCCGTTGGTGAAAGAGCTGAAAGCGCATGCCGATGAGCTGCCGGAGAAGTATCACTTTATTCTCAAAGCGCCCAGTGAAGATCCGGATGGTCGTCCCGCACAAATCCGCTATTCGCGTAAGAGTAAAGAGCAGTACGTGATGACGGATGAAGAGGGCAAAGCCACCGGCTGGAAAGCCATGTTCGATGCTGGCAAATGGCACGTGGAGGACAAGCGCAAGTGAATGCAAGGTCGCGTACCAATCAGCTACTCTATCAGGCGGAGCTGCTAGCCACGTTAGAGGCGGGGGAGGATGAGCATGCTCCCGCACGGCAGATGGCGTTAGAGGAGAGCGCATTGGCGCTCTTTGAGCTGGCGTTGGAGTCGCTTTTGCGTGAAGTGACGGAGCATGCCCGCTTGCCAGAGCACCGCTGGAACGTGTTGTTATCCCATGACGGCCCGGCTTTAGCAGAGTTACAACGCCTTCGCGACTTAATGGCTCAGCCAGAAAGTTGGTTAAATTGGCTGGTAACTCAGCTTGAGCGCCTGCACAGCGATGAAGGTGCGGCGCGACGCCCAGCGCACAATCCCGCTATGATTGCGGTGGGGAATCAAGCCGATTTACGTCTTCAACTTCTAGACAATCTTCAGTCTGCCAAGCGCGAAATCGGTGCACTGCGTGAAACCAGTCTGGAGTGGTAAGAAGCGCGATTTTATTCACTGGTCAAGTAAGCACCACGAAAAGGAGGTCATGATGCGCTATAACCAAGTTAAAGACCTAGTCGAATGGGCAGCAGGCTTTCACGCGCGGATGGCGCTTCAATACAGCGAAGCCGCTGAAAATGCCGATAATGAACGTTTGAAAATGGGCCTGGAGTATTTAGCCAGTCGTGAACTGAAAATGAAAACAGGTCTTGAAGGGTTATTTAAAGACGGTACTGACCATTCTGAGGTGTTAGAGACATGGTTCGACGAATCGAGCGAGTTTCCCGAACCACCTGAATTAGATCGAATTGCAGCTCAAACTATTTCAGGCTCCCTCGAAGATGCGATGAAAACAGCCTCTATCGCTCATGAGCGTTTGCAGGCAATGTATGAGCATCGTGCTTTACGTTCGAGAATCGAACCCGAAGCAGAATTCTTTGATTCGTTAGCTGAAGGGCAAAATTCTGAGATACGACATATGATGGCAAGCATGGAAGAGCTGCAGGGTGTCTAATGGCTATTTGCCATTAGTCAGTACTCTATCGCTTGGGGCAAACCGTATATATGACGAAATTACTAACGGCGGATGTGGGAATAAGGTATAAAAGCGACCATATGCGCCTAGTCAGTCAACCACAGGCTAATTTGTTTCGAGAGCTGCCATGTTTTTAGTCAATCGCCGTCGATTTCTAGCTATGGCACTGAGCTTGCCGGCCGTGGCCAGCGCTGCCGTCACTGGGCCCGGTCAGGCTGCCCCCTCTGACCTTGTGGCCACAATGCTGACTCGTGCCCATTTGCCGCGCCATTCCAACGAGGTATGGGTGCTGGTTGATGATCAGGAAGCGACCCTCAGTGTATTCCGGGGTAATGACCTGTTAGAGCGTTTTGGGCCTATATCATTAGGGCGCGCAGGTGCTAAAACCCAGCGTGTCCGTGGTGATAATGTGACCCCAATGGGCGAGTTTCGTATCAACCGTTTTAATTACGAAAGCCAGTGGCGTACGTTTATGGGGATTGATTTTCCCACACCAGCCCATGCTCGCATGGCGCTTGAAAAGGGAATTTATTCCCAAACTGATTATGAAGATTACTTCGATTACTACCGCCGTAACGGCCACCCGCCGCAAAATACGGCCCTGGGTGGGGCAATTGGGATTCATGGCCTGGGGAGCGCGGATCCTGATATCCACGGTCGCTACCACTGGACCCAAGGGTGTGTTGCCGTTACCAACGAGCAAATTGATCGCTTGGCAGAGCTAGTGGGTGTTGGCACCCGTGTAGTGATCCGTTAAGCTATTGCCGTTGAAGGAAGTTCGAGGTTTTTAAAAAAAGTGGCTATAGACAACCGCTGTGGTCTATTATAAAACAGCGTTTGACTTGCGAGCATCGCAACAAGTCACTGTAAAGAACCTGCACCGCAGGTAGACAAATTTAAGCTTGGAACTTAATCTAAGTGACTAGCCTTACCTTTGTCATACCCTTAATGTAGTACCCAAGGACGACTCAAGGAGAACACTATGACTCTGAAAACTACTCTGAAGATGACTGCTGCTGCCGCTTCACTGGCAATTCTTGCAGGTTGTGCTTCTACCAGCGCTCTGGAAGAAGTTCGCATGACTGCAGAATCTGCACAAGCTGACGCTGCAGAAGCACGCAGCATGGCTTCACAAGCTATGAACACTGCAAACCAAGCCCAGCGCGATGCGCAGGCTGCTCTGCAGATGTCTGAGCAGAACCGTGAAGAAATGAACCGTATGTTCCAGCGTTCAATGCAGAAGTAATTCTGCTTGGGCTGTTGAGGGAGTTCAGACTTTCTCATCAGTTGCTGGATGAAAGCTGTAGTTAGTAATACGTAGGAAGTTAATACGTAAGGCAAGCGGTTCTTGTCACTAGCTACGCAAAAAACCCCGCCTCGGCGGGGTTTTTGTTTATGCCTTTTGCTTATGCGTCTTCGTTAGGCTTCTTAGAGGCGCTAAGCTCGACCTCATTAATCAATTCCACAGGCTCGGGTTCTGCTACTGGCGCCTGAGGCCCAGAAAGGGCAATAAATTGGCCATCTGGGGCTTCTACAGCACGCTGAATTCGTTCAGCGTCTACTTCAACGTCGTTCTCAGTCAGCGCGGTGACGCGCTCTAACGCGTTAAGTAGTGGCTCAAAGCCTTCTACGTTCTCTTCCAACTGCGGGAACGACTGTACAAACAGTGTGCCGTCGGTTGCAAAGCCCGCTTTGAATGGCGCATCCATCAGGTTGACCTGAGTGCCGCTGGGCAAGCGCTCATAAAGCGATTTGATATCTTCCGGGTACATGCGAATACAGCCTCGGCTTACGCGCATACCCACGCCATCAGGACGGTTGGTGCCGTGAATCAGATAGCTCGGCATTGCGAGTAGAATAGCGTGCTCGCCAAGGGGGTTATCCGGGCCTGGTGGGACTACAGACGGTGCAGGTTCACCACGTTCAGCTGCTTCACGACGCATGGACGATGGCGGTGCCCAGGCAGGGTCTTTCACTTTTACCGTGGTGCGGGTGATGCCCACTGGTGTAGCGAACTCTTCACGCCCTACGCTTACCGGGTAAGTTTCCACGATACCGGGCTTGTCGGCAGGGTAGTAATAAAGGCGTAGCTCAGAAAGGTTCACCACAACGCCTTCACGTGGGGCGGGCGGTAGAATGTACTGAGCGGGGATCACTACCTCGGTACCTGCGCCGGGCACCCAAAGGCTGACATCCGGATTGGCCATGCGAATTTCTTCGTAGCCAATGTTGTGGCGCCTAGCGATGTCGATCAGCGTCTGCTTGGGGTCTTCGACAACAACGGTGTAACGCTCCCCAATGACATCGCCTTGTTCGGGTAGGCGGAAATGACCACGCGGCAGCTCATCTTGGCCAGCTACCTGAGCTGCGCTATCAACGGCGTCGATGCTGACTTCCTGTGCTTGTTGCTGCTGCTCTTGATCCTGCCCCTGTAACTGTTCTTGAGCTTGCTCTTGAGGTTGGCTGTCGGCCTGCTCGGCAGCTGTTTGCGCAAAAGCGGGGGTTGCTAAACTTGCGGCTAAGAGCACTGCCAAGCTAGTGGGGCCCCAGAGGGTAAAGGTGTCGCGAATGTTCATGATCGTTCCTAATATGTTAATTCACTGCTGATGCGCGTTGTTGGGCCACTGATGTTGACCCACGATTGTGGGTCAACTATGGCATGGCTACTGGCAAGTTTGCCCCAAGCTTCACGCCGCCGCTACTTTTTGATTAAGCGTGCTGAGTAGGTTTTCAAGTTGCTGGAAGCGCTTGTCGACACTTTCCATAGGTAATTCAAATCGTAAGGTGTCAGAACCGTCCAAACGGTAGTGCTTTGGAGAGGTCTGGATAAGTGTTACTAACGTCAAAGGATCAACTTGAGTCGAGCCATTAAACAGCACACGCCCACGGCTCTCGCCTGCCTCAATCTTACTGATACCCAACTGCTCTGCACGGTGACGCAGCTTGGTTTGGCGAATAAGGTTTTTCAGCGGGTTGGGTAGCAGACCATAACGATCAATTAGCTCAACCTGTAGCTCTCTAAGCTCGCCATCGCTCTGAGTATTGGCAATCCGCTTATACATCACTAGTCGTTGCTGTACGTCGTGAATGTAATCATTGGGAATCAAAGCAGGCAAATTGAGGCTGATTTCCACCCCGGTATTGAAGGGAGCGTCAATATTAGGTGTTTTGCCTGAACGAATCGCCTTCACCGCACGGTCTAGCATCTCCATATAGAGTGTATAGCCGATCGTTTCCATCTGGCCGCTCTGTTCGTCACCCAGTAGCTCGCCCGCTCCGCGGATCTCCATGTCGTGGCTGGCCAGGGTGAAACCAGCGCCCAAATCATCCGAAGCGCTAATGGCTTCCAGGCGCTTGATGGCATCCCGGGTCATCGCTTTAGGCGGCGGTGTTAATAGGTAGGCATACGCCTGATGGTGACTACGGCCAACGCGGCCCCGCAACTGGTGAAGCTGGGCCAAGCCAAACTTATCGGCGCGTTCAATAATGATGGTGTTGGCACTAGGTACATCAATGCCGGTCTCAATAATTGTCGAGCATACTAATACATTAAAGCGGCGGTGATAGAAATCCGACATGATGCGCTCAAGACTGCGCTCAGGCAGTTGACCGTGGGCCACCGCCACACGCGCTTCAGGAATCAGCTCACGGATTTTTTTCGGCGCTGTTCTCAATGGTTTTGACTTCGTTATGCAGCACATAAACCTGGCCGCCGCGCAGTATCTCGCGCAGCAGGGCCTCTTTAATAATGCTGGTATCGTGCTGCTGAACGAAGGTTTTAACCGACAAACGCCGAGCGGGTGGGGTGGCGATAATCGATAGGTCGCGGATACCGCTCATGGCCATATTAAGCGTGCGCGGAATAGGCGTGGCGGTTAGCGTTAAAATATCGACTTCTGCACGCAGTGTTTTGAGCTTCTCTTTTTGCGCTACCCCAAAACGGTGCTCCTCATCAATGATGAGAAGGCCCATTTTGGGCAGCTCAACGCTTTTGGCGAGCAGCTTGTGGGTGCCAATCACGATATCCGTTTGGCCGCTTTTAATGCTCTCTAGCGTTTGGGTAACCTCTTTGCCGCTGGTGAAGCGAGAGATCAAGCCAATATTGACGGCGGTGTCGGCAAAACGGTCGCGGAAATTCTCGAAGTGCTGGCGCGCCAGCAGTGTGGTCGGCACCAGAACCACTACTTGGCGGCCGGACTGCACGGCCAGAAACGCCGCCCGCATGGCCACTTCGGTTTTGCCGAAGCCTACGTCCCCGCATACCACGCGATCCATCGGTTGTGGAGATGTCATGTCGCTGATGACTGCCTCAATCGCCGCGTGCTGGTCGGCGGTCTCCTCAAAGGGGAAGTTGCTGGCAAAACGAACGTACTCCTCGCCCGGTGCTTCGTAGACGACGCCCTGCTGCGCCTCCCTGCGCGCGTAGACGTCTAAAAGCTCAGCAGCCGTATCGCGAATCTTCCCGGCGGCCTTGCGGCGGGCTTTTTCCCACTGATCGGAACCCAGCTTATGTAGTGGTGCCAGTTCATCACCGGCACCACTGTAGCGGGAGATCATGTGCAGGCTGTCGACCGGTACGTAAAGCTTGGCCCCATCGGCGTAAGATAGCGCTAAAAACTCGTTTGCTTGACCGCCGGCCTCTAACGTTTCCAGCCCTAAATAGCGCCCAACGCCATGGGCCTGGTGAACCACGGGCGCGCCTTCGCGCAGTTCTGACAGATGGCGTACTGCAAGCTCGTTGTCATCGGTGGCTTTTTCGCGCCGCCGGCTCTGGCGTACTACATCGCCAAACAGCTCGGTTTCGCTGATTACCGCAATGCTTGGGTTATTCAGCCAAAGGCCGCTGTCCACCAAGCCTTCAGTGATGGCATAGGTATGATTGCTGGACTGAAAGTCATGAAAGCTATCGGTGTGTGGGAGCGAGAGCTGAAGTGGTGCCAAAATCTCTTCCAGAGCCTCACGGCGGCCCCGTGATTCCGCTACAAACAGCACTCGGGTTTCGGCATGCGACTTCAAAAACGCCGTAAGCTCTCCCAGCGGCTGCTTAGCGCGAGCATTGATAGAGAGCGTAGGCAATGGCGCTGCTTCAGGCAGATGCGCGTGGCGCTGCTCGCTATCCTCAGTAAGCTCTATGCGCGGGCGTGCTTTTATCGCCGAAAAAACATCGCTGACCGGGAAAAATGCCCGGTGTGGCGGCAGCAGTGGCCGGGTCGGGTCAACGCCCAAATTAACATAGCGGGCATCGATAGACTGCCAGTGCTGTTCAGCGGCATCAAAAACTCCCGGCAGAAGTGCTACTCGGGTATCGTTGGTTAAATGGTCAAACAGTGAGGCGGTTTGCTCAAAAAACAGCGGCAGATAGTGCTCAAGCCCCGGTGAAGGAATGCCTTTTAGTGCATCGTTGTAAAGAGGGCACTGGCGTGGATCGACATCAAAAAGGGTTTCAAACTGCTCGCGAAAGCAGGCGATGGCGCTGCGGCTCAGTGAGTATTCGTGGGCGGGTAGCAGCTCCAAGGTGTCTAGTTTGTCGGTCGAGCGCTGGCTGCCGGGATCGAAGTGGCGCAGGGAGTCGATTTCATCGTCAAACAGATCAATGCGGATCGGCTCATCCATACCCATCGCAAATAGATCGATCAACGCGCCGCGCATGGCATATTCGCCAGGCTCATACACCGTTTCAACGGCGCGATAGCCCGCCCGCGAAAGTGATTCCCGGAACGCTTCGCGATTTAACCGCTCACCGGTTTTGAGCGTCATTACCCGCCCGGCAATATATTCGACCGGGGGAAGGCGTTGCATCAGTGTATTGATCGGAACCAATACGATGCCGCGTACGCCATCTTGAAGCTGACGCAGCGTCCGCAGTCTTGCCGAGACAATATCCTGGTGGGGTGAAAAGCTATCATAGGGAAGCGTTTCCCAATCGGGGAAAGGCAGTACGGGTACATCGCTATAAAAGTAGAGGTCTTGTTCCAGACGTTGCGCGCTAGCCGTATTGGGGGTGATCACCAATAGCGGGGCGTGCTTGGCAACCCGTGAAAGAGCCAGAGCAGTCGCGCTGCCCGGCGGCGATGTCCAGTAGAGCGTATCGCGAGTCCCTTCGGGCTGGGGCGGTTCGAGCAGAGAGAAAGTCGGCATAATCAAGATATCGTTTTGCGCTGAAACGGAAAACAGATCATACACGATCACCCGTTTCAGTTAGAGTGCCGCGGCTATAGGTAGCGGGTTAATCTGTAATGAGAGTGGTTTTGTAGTGAGATCGGCATTTCTGTAATACCCCTACATGTTGTGCGACTATCCTTTCATTGCGATGACTGAGCTCGCCCCGGATAATGACTCTCGAATATTGTCCATTACCTAATGAGGCCGCACGTGAGTCAGCAAGCGCTCGAAAACGTTTTTCAAGAATGGCAAGGCAACGAAGCCTTGGCGGAGCAGATGATCCCGTTAGTAGGGCAGCTCTATCGTCAGAATAATGTCGTTGCCACCATGTTCGGACGTTCGCTTATTAAACGGTCGGTCATTCGTATTCTTAAAGACCACCGTTTCGTGCGGAAAATTGAGGGTACTGAGCTCTCCGTCGAAGACACCTATCCGATTGTTAAAACCATGGTTGAGTTAAACCTCGGCCCTGCGCACGTCGATGTAGGTAAGTTGGCAGTGATGTTCAAACGCCAGGGCGGGGGAGATGTAGAAGCCTTCCTGCGTAAAGAGCTGCATGAAATTATTGATGGCTTCCAGCCAGGTGCTAGTACCGGCGAGCCACAAGACGTTGTGCTCTATGGGTTCGGTCGTATTGGCCGTTTGCTTGCACGAGTGATGGTGGAGAAAGCTGGTGGCGGTAACTTGCTACGGTTGCGCGCCATAGTGGTTCGTGGCCGTGGTGATGTGGCAAAAGATCTTGAGAAGCGCGCCAGCCTGCTGCGTCGTGACTCCGTGCATGGGCCTTTTGATGGCACCATCATGGTGGATGCGCAGGCGCGCACGCTAACCGTGAATGGCAATGTCATTCAGGTTATCTATGCTGATTCGCCGAGTGAGATTGATTACACCGCCTACGACATCAATAATGCCGTAATCGTTGATAATACGGGTATTTGGCGTGATGAGGAGGGCTTGGGCCAGCACTTGAAGTGCAAAGGCGCCGCTAAAGCGCTGCTGACCGCGCCAGGTAAGGGCGATATCAAAAATATCGTGTATGGCATTAATCACGAATCTATCGGCGATAACGACCTAATTGTTTCAGCTGCATCATGTACCACTAATGCTATCGTGCCGGTATTGAAGGTGTTAAACGATGAGTATGGTGTGGTCAATGGTCACGTAGAGACCGTTCATGCTTACACTAACGACCAGAACCTGATCGATAACTACCATAAAGGCGATCGTCGTGGCCGCAGTGCGGCACTGAACATGGTGTTGACCGAAACCGGGGCAGCCAAGGCCGCCTCGAAAGCGCTGCCCGAGCTAGAGGGTAAGCTGACGGGTAATGCTATTCGTGTGCCGATCCCTAATGTTTCTATGGCCATTCTCAATCTGACTCTGGATAAAACGACGGACGCTGTCGCGCTAAACGACTATATACGCCGTATGTCAATTGAGTCCGCTTACCAGAAACAGATCGACTTTGTTGATTCAGCTGAAGTGGTGTCGTCGGACTTTGTGGGCAACCGCCATGCAGGCATTGTCGATGCTAAAGCGACCATCGCCAATGGTCATCAAGCGGTCATTTATGTGTGGTACGACAACGAGTTTGGTTATAGCTGCCAAGTTGTACGTATTTTGCAGCAAATGTCTAATGTGCGATTTTTGAAACTACCGCGCTAACGCAGCGCTAGAGTAGCCGTATAGTGGGGCTCTAAGCCTAAGTAACGAGACAGCGCCACCTTCGGGTGGCGTTTTTTTGTCTAATTCAAGTGATTTATTAATGTATATAGCACTTTTGGCGCCCCTCAGGGATGTGGTCATTGGACGCGCTTATCTTTATAATACGATGGATTTTTCGGGGTGGTTCAAGTGCTGCTTGGGCCGGACTGGTAACAATCTGAGCAGAAACTAACAATTCGCTGAGCAGAAAATAAGCATTCGAACCCCATACCTTCGTATATCCGATCCAACAACTGGGCGAGACTATGATCGAAGTCAAAAAAGGCCTGGATCTCCCCATCACGGGAGCGCCCGAGCAGCGTATTGAAGATGCGCGGCCTGTGCGCCACGTGGCAATCCTGGGTACTGACTACGTTGGCATGAAGCCAACCATGGAAGTTCAGGAAGGGGATAAGGTCAAACTAGGCCAATTGCTCTTTACCGATAAGAAAATTGATGGTGTGCGCTATACAGCGCCCGCTGCCGGTGAAGTGCTTGCAATTAACCGTGGCGAAAAACGTCGTTTACTGTCTGTCGTAATCAAAGTCGACGAAACTGAGGAAGCGGTTGAATTCGCTGCTCATGATCGTAGTGCCATTGCACAGCTTGAGCGTCAGGTCGTTGTCGACCAACTGGTAGAGTCGGGACTTTGGACAGCGTTACGCACGCGTCCTTTCTCGCGTACACCGGCTATTGATAGCACCCCGGCTGATATTTTTGTCACCGCCGTGGATACTCATCCGCTATGCCCTGATCCTGCACTGATCATCAATGAGCAGTCGCAGGCATTTGAAGATGGCCTCAAGGTGTTAGCGCGCCTGACCGAGGGCAACGTCTTCTTGTGTACGGGTGAAAATGCTTCAATTCCGGGTGGCGATGTAGAGGGGGTTAAAACTGAAAGCTTCGCAGGTCCTCACCCAGCCGGTCTAGTCGGTACTCATATCCATTATCTCTCGCCGGTCGCACTGCATAAAAAGTGTGGCACATCGGTTATCAGGACGTTATCGCGTTCGGTAAACTGTTTGTGGAAGGTAAGCTGGATCTTAGCCGAGTCGTCGCCATTGGTGGGCCTCGCGCTGAGAACCCGCGTTTGATACGTACCCGTGTCGGCGCTAGTACCGATGAACTCCTGGCTCAAGAAGTCATCAAACCTGATGACACTCGCGTTATCTCTGGCTCAGTGTTCTCTGGTTTTGCCGCTGAAGGTAAGTTGACTTATCTAGGCCGCTTCAGCAATCAATTGAGTTTGCTGGAAGAAGGCAACAAGCGCACATTTATGGGTTGGCTGTCTCCTGGTGCTAATCGCCACTCGGTCATGGGTATTTATATCTCCAAGATTAAAGGTCTGACCAACTACGCGCCGACGACCTCTACCAATGGCTCCGAGCGTGCTATGGTGCCGGTAGGTGTTTACGAGACAGTAATGCCGCTGGATATCATGCCAACTCAGCTACTGCGTTCGTTGATCGTGGGCGACATTGAGGTTGCCATGCAGCTTGGGTGTTTGGAGCTGGACGAAGAGGATCTGGCGCTGTGCACGTATGTTTGCCCCGGCAAATACGAATATGGCCCCATC
>AXCI01004023.1_pt1 | contig 12947 bp, 11 predicted proteins | sample 182571 | NCBI WGS metagenome assembly AXCI01 (sample SAMN02359225, study PRJNA218796) | groundwater metagenome | isolation source: Mt. Simon Sandstone pore water sample D5872 at 1.8km depth, Illinois-Basin... | place: USA: Decatur, Illinois | collected 2009-05 | reverse complement strand
ACCCGCATCGAGTTTAAGCACGCGGTCTTGATGGGCCGCCAGGCTAACGTCGTGGGTCACAATCACGAAGGCACAGGCGCTCTCTTTGGCCAGTTCATCCATCAGCGCCAAAATCGTCGCCGCCGTGGTCTGATCCAGATTACCCGTGGGCTCATCCATGAGCACCAAACTAGGATCGGTGACCAGCGCACGGGCAATGGCCACGCGCTGGCGCTCCCCACCAGACAGCTCCCCCGGTTTATGATCCGCCCGCGGCCGCATGCCTACCCGCTCGAGAATCTGCATGGCTCGCTTCTCGGCCGCCTTTTTCGACTGGCCGCGAATAATCAGCGGTAACGCTGCATTTTCGAGCGCTGTGAATTCCGCCAACAGATGGTGGAATTGATACACAAACCCGATGTAGCGGTTACGAAAGCTGCCCAGCGCCGCCTCTTTCAACCCTGATAGCGGCTCACCGGCAATAATCACACTGCCTTCACTAGGGCGGTCAAGACCGCCCAGCAAATTGAGTAGCGTTGTCTTACCCGAACCCGAGCTGCCCACGATGGCCACCCGCTCCCCGGCGTGCACCTGCAAATTGAGCTTATCCAGCACCGTCAGATCCTGGGGGCCTTCGCTGTAGGTTCGCGTCAACGACTGGCAATCGAGCATGATCGCCGTCTCTTCTCCACGCTTGAGGGGCGCAGAATTTATAGCCGTCGAATTCATAGACATCGTGTCATCCTTGTTCCTGAAGCCATTATTCATAGCGCAACACATCCGCAGGCTGAACTTTTGCTGCCCGCCAGGCGGGATAAAGTGTCGACAGGAACGTCAGACCAAAGGCGGCCAAAACGATACGACTGACATCATTCCACTGCAGGCGAGAAGGCAGGTCACTGATAAAGTAGACCCCTGCATCCAAAAACTGAATGCCCAGCGTTCCTTCCACCCAGCCAATTAGATCAGCAATGGTCAGCGCCAGCAGCACACCTACGGCCACCCCAATAGCGATACCGATAAAGCCGATGGCCATGCCCTGAACAATAAAGATCCCCATAATCGAGCTCGGTTTAGCACCGATCGTCCGCAGAATAGCGATATCTGCGCGCTTATCAGTGACGACCATAACCAGCGTCGAGACGATGTTAAACGCCGCCACGGCGATAATCACCGTTAGCAGCAGTGCAATCATGCGCTTTTCCATCTGTATCGCTTGGAAAAGATTACCTTGAGAGAACGTCCAGTCGCTGCCCCGATACTCCGGGCCAAGTTCATTGAGAATCGCCTGGGTCTCGCTACTGGCAGCAAACAGATCATCCAGCTGGAGACGCAGCCCCCCCACCGCATCGCCCAGGCGGGCAAGGGTCTGCATATCTTCAATATTGGCGTAGGCTAAATTGGCGTCTAGTTCGGCCCCGACGCTAAAAATACCGCTAACGGTAAAGCGCTTTAAGCGTGGAAAAACACCGGCAGGCGTGATCGATGCCTCAGGCACCAGCAGCGTCACGCGATCGCCCACGCCAACGCCCAGGCTGCGTGCCAGCATTGAGCCCAGCACCACGTGCCACTCACCGGGCACCAGGTCGGACAATTCACCTTGGCGCATGTGCTCACCAATGATCGACACTCGGTCTTCCCACTCCGGGTTGATGCCGTTCACCATGGCCCCCTGATTACGCCCACCCACGGAGAACATACCCTGCTGCTCGACAAAAGGCGCCGCACCAATGACACGCTCGCGCTGCATCAACTCTTCAGCTAATGTCTCCCACTCCACCATGCCTACCCGGGACTCAATTTTAGCGTGGGGCACCATGCCTAAAATACGGGTGCGCAGCTCGTGGTCGAAGCCGTTCATCACCGACAGCACCAAAATAAGTACGGCGACCCCCAGCATTAGCCCCAACATCGAGGTGAGCGAAATAAACGAAATAAAGTGGTTTCGGCGTTTAGCGCGCACGTAGCGCAGCCCCACCAGAAAAGGCAAACGATCAAGCATGGCGTCATTCCTTATCAATAAGCGCTCATGGTACGGTTTTTTTAGTCTCTCTGCATGTTCAAACGGCCATTAGAGCGGCCTTCGCCGTGAGCGTTCAGAATAAAAACGTTACGCTTGCAACTTGCCCCGCCAGCCCCTACATTGCGCCGATTTACTGCTGACCGTGGGGCTGCGCTTTAATGACGTATCGTTTGCTACCTGAATGGTATCCCCAGGATGGGATACAACTGACCTGGCCACGCCCAGACGGCGATTGGGCGCCTCTGCTTACGCGCATCGAAGCCACGCTTGAGCGGATTGTGATTGCCACCGCTTGCTATCAGCGCGTGCTGATCTGCGTACCTGACGAGCCGACGAAGCAGCGCTTGGCCGCAACGTTTGACGCCTACAGGGTACCCGCTGAACGCCTGCTGCTAATTGTCGCACCCACCGACGATACCTGGGCACGGGACCATGGCCCGATCAGCGTGGTCGATGCAGAGGGCCAATGTGTAATGCTTGATTACACGTTCACCGGCTGGGGCGGTAAATTTCCCGCTGAGCGTGATAACCGGCTTACTCAGTGGCTTGCGGATGCGGGCACCTGGGCCTGCCCGGTGACCCCGCGAAATCTGGTACTGGAAGGCGGCGGTATAGAAACCGACGGTGAAGGCACCTTGCTCACCACCGAGGCATGCCTGCTTAACCCCAACCGCAACCCCACCCTCTCCCGTGAAGACGTTGAAGCGCAGCTCGCCGACGATTTCGGCGTTGATCGGGTATTGTGGCTGGCCAACGGTCATTTGGAAGGCGACGACACAGACAGCCATATTGATACGCTGGCCCGGTTTTGCGATCCCTGCCACCATTGCCTATGTGCGTTGCGACGACCCCAACGATCCACACTACACTGCTTTGGCGGCAATGGAGCAAGAACTGCAGGCGTTTCGCCAGCGCAACGGCGAACCCTATCGGTTGATCGCACTGCCCTGGCCGCAGGCGTGTTTTGATCCCGAGGATGGTCACCGCCTGCCCGCCACCTATGCAAATTTCCTGATCATCAATCAAGCCGTACTGGTTCCCACCTACGGCGACCCGGCGGATGTCATCGCGCTACGCGCGCTGGCTGATGCGTTTCCCGAACACACGCTCATTCCGATTGAGTGTGTCAGCGTTATTCGCCAACATGGCAGCCTGCACTGTTTAACCATGCAGCTTCCACAAGGCACGCTTGCCCGGGGCACGCCTGCCACGACCGCTATTTGCTAGAGGAGTCACCATGTCGACAACGCTAACCGTCGCGGTTGTGCAGCAACCCGCGTGGCCAAACAAAGCCCAAAGCCTTTCAGCAAGCGAAGAAGGTATCCGTAGCGCCGTTACACAAGGCGCGCAGTTAGTGCTGCTGCAAGAACTGCATGCCACCCACTACTTCTGCCAATTTGAAGACCCTGCCCTGTTTGATCTGGCGGAGCCCCTCGACGGCCCGACCGGCCAACGTCTTGCAGCGCTTGCCAAGGAGCTGGACATTGTATTGGTCGGCTCGCTGTTTGAACGCCGCGCACCGGGGCTCTACCACAATACCGCCGTGGTCTACGACCGCGCCAAGGGTCGCGTCGGCCAGTATCGCAAGATGCATATTCCCGATGATCCTGGATTTTATGAGAAGTTTTACTTCACACCGGGCGACCATGACAGCGCTCGCGGAGAGGGCTTTACCCCCATTGAGACGTCGGTGGGCCGCCTCGGCGTCCTGGTCTGCTGGGATCAGTGGTACCCCGAAGCCGCGCGGCTGATGGCGCTGGCCGGCGCGGATTTACTGCTCTACCCCACGGCGATCGGCTGGGATCCCAATGACGATGCTGCAGAGAAGCAGCGTCAGAAAGATGCCTGGACGGTGATTCAGCGTGCCCACGGGGTGGCCAACGGTTTACCTGTGCTAGTGGCCAACCGTATGGGGTTTGAAGCGGATCACTCCGAGGTCGGCGACGGCATCCAGTTCTGGGGGGGAAGCTTTGTGTGTGGGCCGCAAGGTGAGCTGCTGGCCCATGCAGGGGAAGAGAGCGAGCAGTTAGTCGTTGAGCTTGATATGGCGCGCAGTGAACATACTCGCCGCATATGGCCTTACCTGCGCGATCGGCGCGTGGACGCGTATGGGGATTTGACTCGCCGCTACCGCGACTAGTCGACGTGGTTTAAGCCTTCACTATTAGCACGTAAAACGCCTGCCCTGGCGAAAGGCCGAGGCAGGCGTTTTTCATTGCATAGCGCTCTTTTTATACGCTCTGGTTTAGTGGGCTATTTCCAGAAATCGCGGATCGAGGCGATCCCCTGGGCCCCCACAGCACGGGCATGATTGGCATCAAAGCGCGTCATACCGCCCAGCGCAAACACCGGCATACCGGCGCGCTCGACCAATTGCTGGAAATCGTGCCAACCGAGCGGAAACACTTCCGGGTGTGACGGCGTAGTGCGCAGCGGCGACAGGCTAACAAAGTCGCAGCCTAACACCGCCGCCTGGGTCAGCTGTGCTTGATTGTGCGTCGATGCGGAGAGCCACTTGTTTTCGGCAATCGGCCGGCGCTCAAGCTGCATCAAACGCTCGCTGGTCAAATGAATGCCATCGGCGTCAATGTGATCAAGCAGCGTCGGCTCGCCATTGAGCAGCAGTCGCGCGCCGTGTTCACGGCATAGCGCCAGCGCTCGTTGGGCACGGGCCAGATAAGCCGCTTCATCCAACTGCTTGGCGCGCAGCTGCACCAAACGAATAGTATCTTCACGCAGGGCACGCTCCAAAAACCCCTCGAAACGCGCCTCGTCCAACTCTTCACCGGTAATCAAATATTCTGTTGGCAACCTTACCGCCCGCAAAATCGGTAAATTTGCCGCAGGAAAGGGGTAGTTTGAGAGCTCACTCATGGGCACCCAGCGTACCGCCTGCCCTTCACGGCCAAAGGGCTCGCCGGCAAACTCATGCACCTGCCATACATCCAGCAGGATATGTTTGTCTGGGTACTCATGGTGAACACGAATCAACGGCTGGGCACTGACGATCTCGACGCCCAGCTCTTCGTGCAGCTCACGCTTCAAGCCTTCAAGACCGGTCTCATAGGGTGCCAGCTTGCCACCCGGAAACTCCCACAATCCACCATGATCAACGTTCGATGGTCGACGAGCGATCAGTACTTGCTGTTGATCGGCGCTGATAATTGCAGCCGCCGCGACATGAACCCGCCGTTTTACCTGTATGCTCATATACTCATATACTCGTTACGTCTTGATCCACTGCGCGCACCAACGCTGATACCATCGGCGCTATCTCGCTGCGTGTGCCCACTACCCCTGCCAACCGACACCCCCGAGGGGTAGTGCCTGACTAGCTGCGATAATCCGCGTTGATAGACACATAGTCATGGGAGAGGTCAGAGGTCCACACCGTGGCACTCTCGTCTCCACGCCCCAAGTTAATGTGAATGGTAATTTCTGGCTGCGCCATGACAGCGCTTCCTGCCGCTTCGGTGTAACCTGCCGCACGTCCGCCTTGCTCGACTAGACGCACATCGCCTAGGTCAATAACCACCCGGTTGACATCGAACGCCGCTACCGGCGCCCGACCAACGGCCGCCAAAATACGCCCCCAGTTCGCGTCGGAGGCGTAAAGGGCGGTTTTAACCAGCGGTGAGTGAGCCACGGTAAAAGCTACATCGAGCGCTTCTTGACGGCTTTGTGCGTCGCTAACCTGGAGGGTAACAAACTTGGTTGCCCCTTCGGCGTCGCGAATAATCGCTTGGGCCAGCTCGGTCATTACCCGCTGCAAGGCGTTGCTGAATATGGCAATCTGCGCCTCATCAGCAACGCGAGGGCCAGTACCGGTGGCTGCCAGCATGCAAGCGTCATTGGTAGAGGTGTCACTATCAACAGTAATGCAGTTAAACGAGCGATCGACGGTTTCCCGCAGCAGGCGATCCAGTAGCGGAGCCTCGATAGCCGCATCGGTCACCACAAACCCCAACATGGTCGCCATATTGGGTTTGATCATGCCCGACCCTTTCGTGATGCCGTTAATCGTTACCTGCTGATCGCCTATTTCAACCGAGACACTCGCCCCTTTGGCCCGGGTGTCGGTGGTTAAAATGCCTTGTCCGGCGTGCTCCCAGGCAACGCTGTCGCTGGACAAACTGTTTAGCGCCGGCGCCAATCCCGCCAACAGTCGCTCCATCGGCAGCGGTTCACCAATGACCCCCGTGGAGAATGGCAGCACATCTTCAGCAGCAACCCCCGCCTGCTTGGCGAGTTCGGCGCAGCTGGCCCGGGCGTCGCGCAAGCCGGCTTCGCCTGTGCCCGCGTTGGCGTTGCCCGTATTAATCAGCCAAAAGCGCGGTGAACGATTATCAGCTCTGCACTGCTCAAGGTGCTGCTTGGCAACCACCACAGGCGCTGCGCAAAATGCATTGCGTGTAAAAACACCTGACACCGTCGCTGTGTCGGGCAGCTCAATCACTACCACATCACGGCGATCCGGCTTTTTAATACCCGCCATTACCGCGCCTAGTCGCACCCCATCAAGGGGCGGCATTGCTGGAAAAGGATTGCTTCCCACCGCCATGATTATCTCCTTCAGGCAAACGCGTTTTCTGTGAGTGCCGCCGTTAGCTTAATTTTCCACAGCACTGCTTATACTTTTTACCCGAGCCACAAGAACAGGGGTCGTTACGACCCACTTTTGGGCCCTCGCGACGCACTGGACGCCCGTCGATACCCGGCGCTTCCTGTTCACTCTGGTCTTGCTCTGGGGCAGGCGCATCGTGGCGGCTCGCAGCGGTCGCGGTTTCGCGCTCCAGCGCCTCGCGGCGTTGACGCTCAAGCGCATCGACTTCCTCCGGCTGACGAACCTGAACATGGCTCAGAATTCGCGTTACATCAGCCTTGATGTGCTCGAGTAAGTGCTGAAAGAGCTCAAACGACTCACGCTTGTACTCTTGCTTAGGATTTTTCTGGGCATAGCCCCGCAGGTGAATACCACGGCGCAGATGATCCATTGACTGAAGATGCTCCTTCCAGCGAGTGTCGAGCACCTGGAGCATGACCTGCTTCTCAAAACGTCGAATAAGCTTTTCGCCCGCCGCCGCAATTTTTGCCGCATAGGCTTCCCGATGCATGGTCTGCAGTCGTTCACGCAACTGCTCTTCACTCAAGCGATCGTCTTCAGCGGCCCACTTAACCACAGGTGCATCAAGGTTAAACTCGGTTTTCAAGTGCGCTTCCAAGCCGGGCAAATCCCACTGCTCGGGCAGGCTCTGGGGAGGCACATAGTCGCTAATCGTGGTTTCCATCACCTCTTCACGAATACCGATAACGGCATCAGCAACGTCGTCTGCGGCGAGGATTTCGTTGCGCTGTTCGTAGATGACGCGACGCTGATCATTGGCAACGTCATCATACTCAAGCAACTGCTTACGAATATCGAAGTTACGCCCTTCGACCTTCTTCTGGGCACGCTCAACGGCATTGGAGACCATCTTGTGCTCGATGGCTTCACCATGCTCAAGCCCCAACGCCTGCATCAAGCGTTTGACGCGATCGGAGCCAAACAGCCGCATCAGGCTATCTTCAAGGGACAGAAAGAACCGTGTTGAACCTGGATCGCCCTGGCGGCCAGCACGGCCTCGCAGCTGGTTATCGATACGCCGGGATTCGTGGCGCTCAGACCCCACTACGTGAAGGCCGCCGGCGGCGAGAACCCCGTCGTGGCGTGCTTGCCACTCGGCTTTAAGCGCATCTATTTGCGCTTGGCTTGGGTTGTGTAGCTTGGCGGCCTCGGCTTCCCAGTTACCCCCCAGCATAATATCGGTGCCTCGACCGGCCATGTTGGTGGCAATTGTAATCGCGCCAGGGCGGCCGGCCTGAGCGATAATCTCAGCTTCACTCTGGTGCTGCTTGGCATTCAGCACGTTAAACGCAAGACCCGCCTCACGCATCAGCTTGGCAAGGTACTCGGATGTCTCAATGGAGGCCGTACCCACCAGCACCGGACGCCCCGCTTCAGTCTCGGTTTTGACATCTTTAATGATCGCTTCGTACTTCTCCTGGGCGCTCAAATAGACCAAATCATTAAGGTCTTTACGGGCCAGAGGGCGGTTGGTGGGAATAACCACCACGTCGAGACCATAAATCTGACGGAACTCAAAGGCTTCCGTATCCGCCGTGCCGGTCATGCCGGCTAATTTTTCATACAGGCGGAAATAGTTCTGGAAGGTGGTGGAGGCAAGCGTTTGACTTTCACGCTGAACCGTGACGCCCTCTTTGGCTTCTACCGCCTGGTGCAACCCTTCCGACCAACGACGCCCTGGCATTGACCGGCCAGTATGCTCGTCAACGATGACGACCTGGCCTTCAGACACGATGTAATCAACGTCGCGGTTATAAAGATAGCGCGCGCGCAAGGCCGAGTGCATGTGCTGAAGCAAATTGAGATTTTGCGCGGCATATAGCGACTCACCATCGTTGAGCAAACCTTCAGCGCGCATCAGCTCTTCAACTTTATTATGCCCCTGCTCGGTTAGCTCTACCTGCTTCTGTTTCTCGTCGACCAAGAAGTCGCCAACTACCGTAGCCTCTTCATCTTCAACCTCTTCGCCTTTTTCAAGCTGCTGGGCCAGTTGATTAACGACTTTATAAAGGTCGGTATTTTCATCTACCGCGCCGGAAATAATCAGTGGTGTACGGGCTTCATCGATAAGAATCGAGTCCACTTCATCGACGATCGCATAATGCAGGCCGCGCTGGACTTTATCTTCCAACGAAAACGCCATGTTATCGCGCAGATAATCGAAGCCGAACTCGTTGTTAGTACCGTAGGTAATATCGCACTGATAGGCATGACGCTTCTCTTCGCCGGTCTGACCGGAGAAGATAACGCCAATGGTAAGGCCCAGAAATTCATATAGCGGCCGCATCCACTCGGCATCACGGCGCGCCAGGTAGTCATTCACGGTGACGACATGAACGCCCTTGCCTGGCAGTGCGTTGAGGTATACCGCCAGCGTCGCCACCAGGGTTTTACCTTCACCGGTCTTCATTTCGGCAATACGACCACGGTGAAGGGTCATGCCACCCACCATCTGCACATCGAAGTGGCGCATGCTCATGACGCGCTTACTGGCCTCACGGACGACCGCAAACGCGGGCGCCAAGAGGACATCCAGCGACTCACCGGCCTCCAAACGCTGGCGCAATTCTGCCGTTTTAAGCTGCAAATCAGCGTCACTCAACGCCTCGAACTCGGCCTCTAACGCATTAATTTGAGGCACGCTTTTATGCATGCGTTTAACATCACGATCGTTTTTAGATCCAACGACTTTACGTAACAAAGTATTAAGCATGAAATTTCCAAATATTCACAAACAACCCCTTAGACTATCCCTTTCAGGACTACCCCTTTCAGAACAATCCCTTTCAGAACTATCCCCTTGAGGATATCGCTCTTGGGAGGACGCTTTCCAAGACAGTCTCTTTTACTGCAGGTCATTTTTTGCAAGCCGTGTTCCTACGTAAGTAGGAACAAAATAAGGGTGTATTGACGACCTACTGGGCAGGAGGGGGGCCGCGCTGGGTCAACACATCACGTGCTGCCACCAGCAGCGGGAGCGGCGCTAACCATCTGTTTAAGCGCGGCACAGGGGCAAAGCGCCTGGGGCGTTGAGCCCAACGGCGAAGCGCCCGGCGTCTTTTGGCAATCCAGTGCGACTGGGCGCGTAAAATCGCAGGTACCCATAAAAAGATCGTGACGCTGCGCTCGCCACTGCGAAACGCATCTGCCTGGCCTAAACTGGCGGGCAAAAGGCAGCTCACTAACAAGCCGGCCAGCCACCAACGCGCCAAGCCGTAACGGCGATGGCGCCGCGGCATAGCTGATTGAACATCAAGCGTAGGTGACATGCTGTAGACCGGCTCCTGAGCGTGGTAAAGTTGGCTAATCAGCCATCGGCAAAGGTGGCCGACGTCATTGGTAGTGGTGCCTAAACCAGCAGCACCCTAGGAATTAAGCGTATGAGTATAAAGGTTAAGCGTTCTCGCGCACAGCCCATTGCCCGCCTGCTCGATAAGTCCGGCGATATTAATCAATTAATGCGCCTATCACGTCTCATTGAGCAAGCCCAACAGCATCTTCGCGGGCACCTTCCTGAAGAGATGCGTGAGCATATTTTTGTCGGCGGCTTTCGCGAAGGCCGCCTTACGCTGATCAGTGGTCAAGCCAGCTGGCTGACATGGCTGCGTTTTGAGCAGCGTCGGTTACTGGCGCTGCTTCATCAGCTGCCTGGCTTTGAAAGCGTCACCGGATTTACGTTTAAAGTACGCCCGGTTCATCCAATTGTGGCACCGCCGCGTAATACCCGCAGCCTGTCGGCCAATGCAGGCAAAACCCTGGCGGAGTGTGCGGAAGACACAACCCACCCGGCGTTAAAGCGGGCACTGGAGCGGCTAGCCTCCCACGCCGGCCCCTCTAAACAGTAGCTACCTGTGAAGAGAGCTCGCCAGGGATGTCTTTAAATGCATAAAGCACCGCCTAGGCGGTGCTTTATAACAGGGTCTTGCCTTCCACTCGCGGCGGGTGTCAGCCACCGCTCAGGCTTAATAGCGTCAAGCCAGACACATAAAAACCGAGGTGCCTGTTAGGCCATAGCCGGCGCGGCGTAAGAAATCGGCGCCACCGCCTTATCTTCTTCAAAGGTCACGATCTCATAAGCATCAGGTTGTGCCATCAACTCGCGACACAGCTGATTATTCAGCGCATGCCCTGACTTAACACCACGAAACTCGCCGATCAGGCTGTAGCCCAGCTGGTATAAATCACCAATGGCATCCAACACCTTGTGTTTAACGAACTCATCTTCATAACGCAGACCGCCCTCATTAACAATGCGGTAATCGTCCACCACGATGGCATTGTCCAGACTGCCGCCTAAGGCCAGATTATTGGAGCGAAGAAACTCCAGATCGCGCATAAAACCAAAGGTTCGTGCCCGTGACACTTCTTTGACAAACGACGTCGTTGAGAAATCGATCATCGCCGTCTGCTTCTGCTGCTCGAAAACGGGATGGTCAAAATCAATCGCGAAAGAGACCTTAAAGCCCTGATGGGGTAAAAAAACAGCCTCTTTATCGCCATCACTGACGGCCACGCGGCGCTTGATGCGAATAAATTTCTTAGCAGCCTCCTGCTCCAAAATACCCGCCGACTGAATCAGGAAAACAAACGGGCTGGCACTGCCATCCATAATGGGAACTTCAGGCTCACTGACATCCACATACGCGTTATCAATACCCAACCCAGCAAAGGCAGACATTAAGTGTTCCACGGTCGCCACTTTAACGCCGTTAAAGGAGAGCGCTGTGCATAGCTTAGTGTCTTCAACCAACTCTGCTCGCGCAGGTACGTGTACCGCCGGTTCCAGATCGGTTCTAACAAACACAATCCCCGTATTAGCGGGCGCCGGACGTAGAGCCAGATGGACTTTCTTGCCCGAATGCAGGCCCACTCCGGTGGCGCGAATAACGTTTTGTAGGGTGCGTTGTCTGATCATGAATAGTAGCCGAGCTCTGATGACGGTAATAACCGCAGGAAAAAAGTTATCAAACAGTGTTCACTTTAACAGCAAACGAGCGTTTTAGCCAATAAAACGCTCGCTCGCTGTGACAGTAAGCCTGTCATCGTGAATCAATCCGCCTGACGGCGAAGAAACGCGGGGATGTCCAGATAGTCATCAGCTTCGGTCGAACGACGCTTTTTCAGGACGCGGCTTAGCCGCTGGCTCAGGTGCTTCAGCGCGCGCTGTCGCCTGCTGACGCATCACCGTGGGCTGCTGCAATTTGCGGTAATCGGATGATTCTGTCGCAGACCGACGGGCAGGCTCGCGGGCTGCCACCTTCGGTTTTTGACCATCCAGACCAGCGGCAACAACGGTAACCCGTAGCTCGTCTGACATTTCCATATCAATGGAGGTGCCGACCACGATGGTCGCATCGGGAGAAGCAAACTCCTGCACGGTAGCGCCCACATCGTTGAACTCGCCAATCGATAGGTCGGGGCCCGCTGTGATGTTGACCAAGATACCGCGCGCGCCGTGAAGATCGATATCTTCCAGCAGCGGGCTGCGGATCGCTTTCTCGGCCGCTTCACGAGCACGATTCTCGCCCGTCGCTCCACCGGTGCCCATCATCGCCATGCCCATTTCGGACATCACGGTGCGCACGTCGGCAAAGTCGACGTTGATGATACCAGGGCTGGTAATGAGTTCTGCAATACCCTGCACAGCCCCCAGTAGCACATCATTGGCCGCGCTGAAAGCGGTGAGCAGCGTCGCATTCTTGCCCAGCACGGAGAGCAGTTTTTCATTGGGGAATAGTAATCAACGAATCAACGTGCTCGGAGAGCTCTTTCATGCCCTCTTCGGCGGCGCGCATACGCTTGGGGCCTTCAAAGGGGAAGGGCCGAGTCACCACAGCAACGGTGAGAATCCCCAACTCTTTCGCGACCTGGGCGACTACCGGTGCTCCACCGGTGCCCGTACCACCCCCCATGCCGGCGGTGATAAACACCATATCGGCGCCTACCAGCAACTCCGCAATACGCTCGCGGTCTTCCATTGCCGCCTGACGTCCCACGTCGGGATTGGCACCTGCGCCTAATCCTTTAGTGATTTCACTACCCAATTGCAACACGGTCTTCGCCGCACAGCGTTTGAGCGCCTGAGCATCGGTGTTGGCGCAGATAAATTCAACGCCTTCAATGTTGCTTTCGACCATGTGGTTAACAGCATTGCCGCCACCGCCGCCAACACCAACCACTTTGATGACCGCACTGCTCGAGGGTGCGTTATCTACCAATTCGAACATAAGCCCCGTCTCCTGAACCGCGCTTGCGGCCCTGTCAGAAATTTCCTTTGAACCAGCCTTTAATTCTTGCCAGCGCCGAATGGTCTTCCTTGAT
>AXCI01002857.1_pt1 | contig 12959 bp, 10 predicted proteins | sample 182571 | NCBI WGS metagenome assembly AXCI01 (sample SAMN02359225, study PRJNA218796) | groundwater metagenome | isolation source: Mt. Simon Sandstone pore water sample D5872 at 1.8km depth, Illinois-Basin... | place: USA: Decatur, Illinois | collected 2009-05 | reverse complement strand
CGTCAGCCGCGCGCCGGTGCGTGAAGCCGCTCGTTTATTGGAAAGCCGGGGTTTATTGATCTCAAAACCCCGCCGGGGCTTCTTTGTGCGCGCGTTGAATGCCGTTGAACTCGAAGATGTGTTTGATTTACGGCTCTGCCTTGAGCGCCATGCCATCCACCGTCTGGCCGAGCGCTATACGTCCGAGGCCCAGCGCGCGCTCAAGCAGCAGGTCGACGTGCTCTGCGAGGCCGCCGCCGGTAACGATGGCACTCGCAGGATCGAAGAGGATCTGCAGTTTCACCGTCTGATGCTCCACTACGCGGGCAACGAGCGGCTGCTGCGTGCCTTTGACGACCTGACCCATGAACTGCGCCTGTGCATTACCCTCATCACCAAAACCCATGAAGCCCCCGACACGATCGCGACTAGCCACTATAAGCTGCTCGACGCGCTGGACAGCGGCAGTATTGATGCCTGTCGTGAGGCGATTGACTACCATATCGGCGTTGCCCGAAAATTCGTGGTCAAGGGTGTGGGCGAAACCGGAGATAGTTCTGATGAAGGATAGTTCTGATGAATATAGTGCCGATGAAGACCTTCTTCCACGCTGACCAGTCTCTGCATCAGCCGCAAACCTACTTCTCCCGTGGGAAAATGCGCACGCCTCAGGAAGTGCCGGAGCGCGCAACGCACCTGCTAGCGGCGACCAAACGGCTAGGGTTTGAGATTCAAGCGCCCGCGGATCATGGCGTGGCACCGCTCAGGGCAGTGCATTCGCTGGCCTATCTGCGCTTTCTGAAGAGTGCTCATCGGCGCTGGCATGCCCTTGGTGAAGATTGGGGTGAAGAGGTGATCTCCAATATCTTCGTGCGCTCCCCCAATGCTCTGCATGGCATTTTGGCGGAAGCCGGGCGCTACCTGGCTGATGGTAGTGCGCCAGTGGGAGAGCATACTTGGCAGGCGGCCTATTGGTCGGCGCAGAGCGCGGTCGCCGGTGCGGAGGCCTTGTTAGACGGAGATCGATTCGCCTATGCACTGTCGCGCCCACCGGGCCACCACGCAGGCATCGATTCCGCCGGGGGCTTCTGCTTTCTCAATAATGCCGCCATTGCCGCGCAGCACCTCACCTCGCGCTACCCCCGCATCGTCGTGCTCGACCCCGACATGCACCATGGGCAGGGTATTCAGGAGATTTTCTACCAGCGCGACGACGTCATGTATATCTCGATCCACGGCGATACCACCAACTTCTACCCCGCGGTCACCGGCTTCGAAGAGGAGCGCGGGCAGGGCGCCGGGCTAGGCTATAACCTCAACCTGCCGATGCCCCACGGCTCAGAGGAGGCGGTGTTTTTTGACCGTTTGGAGCAGGCCTGCCAGGCCATCCGGCTGTTCGAACCGGACGCCATTGTGCTGGCGCTGGGATTCGATATCTACGAACTCGACCCCCAGGCCAAGGTGGCCGTCTCCACTCCGGGGTTTGGTGAGCTTGGCCGCCGGGTGGCGGGCCTGAATGTACCCACTCTGGTGGTGCAGGAAGGCGGCTACTACTTGGAAGGATTGGAGGCCAATGCGGTAAGTTTTTTTGAAGGGTTGCTGGGCAGAGTAGAAAGTAATAACGATTAAGCCAGTATTTCCAACCCCTTTTCGGCCACCAGGTTCAGCAGCTTAAGCGAAGGGCCATTGGGTTTCTTCTGGCCTTGTTCCCACTTTTGAATCGTGGACACACTGGTATTCAGGTAGGCCGCGAACACGCCTTGGCTGGCGTGATTCTTGGTGCGAATCCGCTTGGTTTGTATGGCTGTGTACTCTTTTACTGGCGGCAGGCAGAGCGCATCGAACTCGCGCAGCGTGGTTTCTTTCATCACACCAGCCGCGTTCAAGTCTTGAGCCGTTTTATGCACCATATCTAAGATTGATTTATCCATCGTTTTTAACCTCAATCAATGCGCCATGCTTAATGGCTTCGGCTAATGCTTTGCCATTGTAATTCTTATCGTCGATATATAGCACTAAGTGCTATATATGAACCTCCTTTTTTAGCCGCATAGCCGCTTTGATCAGTGTCTGGCAATATAGTCGCTTTCAGCGATCAGCAAAACGATCCGGATAGCCACTTAGATAGCCATTGAAATCGTCATTGAAAGGACACGGCATGGCCCACCTGCTACGCATCGTGATGATTCACGGCCACCTGGAAGGCGTGGTCGAACTGAGTGTGGACGGCCACACCAATATTTGCGGCACCAACGCCTCCGGTAAAACCACGCTACAGCGCCTGGTGCCGGTGTTTTACGGCGAGCTACCCAATAAGGTCGTGCCCAAGACGCGCATGAAGTTCGACGCGTTCTACCTGCCCAATCGCAACAGCTACCTGGTGTACGAGTACCGCCGCGAAGCGGGCAATATCTGCCAGGCGGTTCTCACGCGTAAACAAGAAGGCGGGGTGGAGTACCGCTTTGTCGGCGCGCCCTACCAGCCGGAAGATTACCTGGTGGAGAGCGAAGCGGGCGTGGCGGCGCTGGACTACACCCAGTGGGCCAGCGGCCTGCGGCGCAACGGTACGCCGGTGTCGCCCAAGCTGGGTGCTACCTCTGAATTCCGTTCGGTGATCCAGAACGACTTTACCCAACTGCACGGCAACAGCCGCGACGGCCTCAAGCTGCGACAAATCGCGGCGCAGTTCAGCCTAGTGAAACCCGAGCGGCGCATCCGCCATATCGAAAAGCTGGTCTCTGCGGTGCATGCCAAAGAGGGCAAGATGGACACCCTCAAAACCATGCTGGCGGCGATTTTCGAAGAGGATGGCGTCGAGCTCCCGGTAACCCGGATTCGCAACACCAAGGCGCGGGAGTGGATTGCCCAGATGCGCCAATCCATGCGCCTGGAACCGCTGCAGGCCTCGCTGGCCCGGCTCGCCGGTATCGACCGTGAACTCGCCGACCTGGATGCCACGCTGTGGCAACTGAAGCCCCAGCTAGAAGACGATCGCCAGAAAGCAGAGCGGCAAATGGCCGATGTGGATGCTGAGCTGGCCCGCCACCAGCGCGAATTCCAGCAACGGGAGAGCGACTATAGTGAGGCGCGGGATAAGCTAAACGACCGCCACAGCGAAGTGGTCAGCGATTTGCAGCAGACCCAGCGCCGCCTCAACGACCTGCAAACCCAGTACGAGCGCTATGCTGACGCGGACATGCCCGCCCTGGAGCGCGACATCAACGCGCTACCCCAGTGGCGGGAGCAGCGCGACCAGCTGCAAAAGCACTTGAACGTGATGCAGGACGCGGTAAAAGAGAGCCAGGCGCGCCTGGATGGGCGGCTGCGCGAGCTTTCCGAAGCATTGGCCCGCCAGACCCGTGAATCCCAGGAGCTGATCGACGCCCTGGTCGAAGAGAAGGCCCTGCGCCGGGAGCAGCAGTGGGCGTCCGAACAGCAGCTCAATGAACGCTACCAGCAGGAGCGCCAACGTCTGGAGGGCGAGTACCAGGCGCAGTTGGAACTCGGTGTCGAGCAGTTAGCCGAACTCAAAGCGCAGCTCTCGCTATCGACCCAGACCGCTGAAGAGGCTTCCGAGGCGGAGCTTGCCCAGGCGCGCCTGGATCAGGCCCAGCAAGAGCGCAACGCCTCGGCCGCTACTCTGGATGGCCTGCGCCGGGAGTTTGAAAGCCGCAAACGTGAGCGCGACAGTGCCGAACAGCAGCTGGTGCAACTTCGCCAGCAGTTGGAGCGCGCCGAGCAGCGCTGTTTTGCGCTCTATCAGCAGCGCGACCCGGAGCAGGGCAGCCTGCGCCACTTCCTGCGCTACCATCGCCCCGGCTGGGAGCAGCAGCTAGGCAAGGTGATTGCGCCGGAGCTGTTGGAGCGGCGTGATCTTGCCCCGCAGCTGGCAGAAGGCGCGAGCGATGATCTATTCGGGCTGGCGCTGGATCTTTCCGCCATTGCCCTGCCGGATTACGCCCAGGATGAAGCCAGCCTGCTGGCCGCCATCGAAGAGGCGGACACCGCCAAACGCCGGGTGCAAACGGAGAGCCAGGCCGCCGAGAAAGCACTCAAGCAGCAGAACGAGCGGGTGCAGCAGGCCGATGAAGCCCAGGATCAGGGCCGCATGGCCCACAAGCGCGCCGAGCAGGAAGTCGAGTTTGCGATAGAGGCCCGCCGCCAGCAGCAAGAGCGCCACACCAAGCGCCAGCAGGAGCGCCGCGCCGCCCATCAGACCGCGCTAGCCAGCCAAGAGCAGGCGCAGAAGGAGCTGCGCGAAGAGAAGCAGCAAGCGCTCGCCGCCCTTAGCGAGACCCATCAAAGCCAGCTATTGGAGCTCAAGGCCGACGGCCAGAGCCAGGTAGATAGCCTGGATGCCCAACTGCGCCAGTATAAGCAGCAGTTGAGCGACGCTAACACCGAACATCAGCGTCAGCGTGGGGAACTGGAAGAGGCCTTTAGCCAGGAACTGGCCGAGCAGGGCGTTGACCCCGCCAAGTTAAAAGATACTAAAGAGCGGCTGGCCAGCCAGGAGGAACGCATTCGCGTCACCGCCGCCCGTCAGGACGAGCTCACCGAATACACCCGCTTTATGCGCGTGGAGTGGGGGCAGCATAAACCACAGCTGGTCGCGCAAGAAGCCGAGCTGGAGCAGGCCGAACAAAAGCTTCAGCGCGATAAAGAGCACCTGAAAAACGATTTTCAGGCCGCGCGCAAAACCCACCAAAGCACGGTCAGCACGCTGAAAACCCAGCGGGAGAGCGAATACGCCTGCCTGGAAGCCCTGAAGCCGCTACTCACCCAGCTGGAAGCCTTAGCCATCGAGCCCGACGGTCAAGCGCCCGGCACGCCCCAGGGCGATGTGGACGAGCGCATTGAGCGCGCTCGCCAGGCGCTGGGCAATCGCCACCAGCAAATCGAGCAGCTGCGCCGTGGCTGCCTGGAAGTGGAAAGCCAACTGATCAAGGACGCCAGCAGCGGCTTTGCCGAAGCGCTGGAGAGCGAGCGCAGCAAGCTGCAAAGCGACAACCCGCGCTTACAGCTGCCGCTATTGCGTGACATGCTCAAACTGCTCGAAGACCAACAGCAGCAGCTGATTCAGGAAGGGCGCAACCTAAGCGATGACCTGGATAAATTCTTTACCGTGTTCCGAGATTTGAACCGGCGCATCAGCGCCCAAAGCCGTAGGCTCTCTGAAGAGGTTGCCGATGACCTGCGCCTGGAAGGCATCACCAAGGCCGAAGTGCGCATCCAGTCCACCATCGATGAGCTGGGCTTCTGGGAGCCGCTGAAGCTGTTCGCCCAGCGCTATAAAGAGTGGCGGGAATCCGGCCAGACGCTACCCAGCGACGACTACCTCAACGCCCTGGCGGACGTGGTCGACTTGCTGCGCAGCGACCAGCAGTACAGCTTCGAAAGCCTGCTGCGCCTCGAGCTGCACCTGAACGAAGGCGGCACGGACTTGGTGATTAAGAACGACCGCCAGCTGCTGGAGTCCTCCAGCCACGGCATGGCGTATTTGATTCTGTGTAAATTCCTGCTGGCCTTTACCCGCCTGCTGCGCGGCGATGCGGAAATCGCCATCCACTGGCCCATCGATGAGATCGGTACCCTGGCGTACCACAACGTCGAAAAACTGTTCGACGCCTGCGACAGCAACCGCATTCATATTGTCGGCGCGTTTCCCAACCCCGAGTCCGATGTGCTGCTACTGTTCGCCAACCGCTACCTGATAGATCGCGATGAGGCCAACCCCAACAAGCGGGTGTTAAAACGCATCGAGCCACGGCTAAGCCGCCTGGCCGAACGGCTCCAGGAACGTCAGCAGGAGGTGACGGTATGATCGAACATGGTCCACTGCTAGAGCGCCTGCTGGCCGGGGAGTTTGTTTGCCCGATCAGCGATGAGGGCGGCTATCGTCATCTCACCAATCAAGAGACCCGCGAGGAGATCGATACCTACCTGCGGCCGCTTAACCGCCGCTTGGCCAGCAACGAAGAGGGCAGCGTCTATTTTCTGGCCTGGCGCCAGCTCAACGACAACGCCCGGGATCAGCTCTCCCGCCAGCTCGGCGATACGCTTAACAGTCTGCTGCCGCTGCTGGAGTGGCTGCAACTGGTTCAAGAGGCGCTGGGTCGCGACACCCTGGCTGCCCCCGGCGATGTGCTCAAACCCGCCGAGTTCAGCGCCAAGTGCGAAGACAACCAAAGCCTGCGCGAGCGCCTGGAACGCCTGGCCACCGACAGCTTTTTTGGCTCGCAAAGCGACCAGCTCGACGCCCAGGTAAAACAGGTGTTCAAGCGCCTGAAAGAGCACGGCTACCTGCTTCAGCCCCATTCAGAGCGGCAGGTATTCGTGGTCACCGGCAAGATCGACTACCTGGTGGATCTGGTGCGCTTTATTCGCGATGAAGAGAACCTGCCCATTGAAGAGGGCAGCGAAGAAGGCTCCGGTTCCCAGGAGGCCCTGTTGTGAGCATGGGGTCTAACGGAGAACACGCCCTGGAAAGCCGCCTGCTAAAAACCGGCAGTGAACGGCTGGCGCTGCTCGGCAAGCACGCCGATGTACTGATGCAAGCCTACACCCGCGATGAAGTACCGCTGGAATCGCTCAGCGACAGCGCGCTGCGCAAGCTGCTGGCGGCGCGTATTCTGTGGCGGCCGGATGAACAGAGTGGCGTAAAGCTGGCGCCCAAGGTGCGCGAACTGATCGCCGAGATGCTCGCCGACGAGACCCGCCGCCATGTGAACGCCGACGTAGCGGAAACCCTGGAGCTGATTCGTGCCTTGGTACACAGCTACCGGGAGGCGCGCAGCCGCGGCGAACACTGGCGGCTGGAGCAGCAGTTAATGCGCCTGCGCCAGGAAGTCGACGACCTGAACGGGCGCTTCGCCGATGCCATCGACAGCTTATGGCAGCGGCTGAATAGCGATTTTGGTTTTGTCAGCCAGCTCAACGACAAAATCCGCGAAAACGACCGCGCCCAGAAGCAGATCGCGAGGCTGCTGGATGGCCTGGCGCTGATCGACTTCGACGAGCTGATCGAGCTAGTGGGCAGCGACGGTAGCCTGCGCAAGCTATTGATCAGCCAGCTTCAACAGCAATTAAGTAACCACTACACCGGCCTGCGCGAAGTGCAGCGGCGCTTGATCGAACTGATGGCGCGCTTTCGCAAGCAGCAGGCGCGCAGCCGCCTGATCAGCGGCATGGCCGCCTTTATGCGCGAACACCCCGGCTTTGTGCCAGGCAACTATGCAAGACGCAGCGAGGTACCAAGACTGGTCAATCAAGCTGCACCGCTAAGCGCCGCTGCCGCCCCGGCGCTGGATCGCAACCTGGATAGCCGGTTGCTCGCCGAGCTGTTGCACCAACTACCCCAGCCGCGCCATACCACGCAAACCGTAGAAGCCGCAGCCCCTGCCCAAGCGCAAGAAAGCAGCCTGGCCGCCGCCCGCCAGCAGGCGCTCAAGCAGGATGTGGAACACTTCTACCTGAGCGTGATCGACCAGCCTCAAACGGAGCCGGTCAGCGCCCTTGAGTACCTGCGTGAAAGCCCGCTGGAGTGGCCGGATGAGATATGGCTCTTCCAGGTGATTTCCGAATATCAGGGCCTCCCGCGCAGCGATCAGAAGGCGTTTCGGCTCAAACAGCAGGAGAGTCAGGCCAGCCAATTCAATCACCTGCGCCTGATCCACGATGTAGAACTGCAGCTGGCCGTATGAACCTACCCAGCCGCGCACGCAATGGCCTTAACGGCGTCGCCCGCGAACTTCTCCGCCAGCCCACGGTGGAGAAGCCGCGCCGCCAGTGGGTAGACGACGTAGTGGCTTGGTGCCACCAGCACGACATTGACCTAGCCACGCGAATCAACAGTAAAGCGCTGCGTTTTGATGCCGCCTTGCTGGCGCAGATTAATGACGTGTTAGAGAGCGCCCGCATAGCACCGCTAGGCCGCTCACTCAGCGGCCTGACCAGCAGCGCCCAAGCGAAAGAGGGCATGGAAGAAGACAAAGCAACCCGCGAAAGCCCCCGTGCGCGGAGAGTACTCGTCAGCTTTCCGCCGCAGCCAACAACCGGGCTTGCCACCGAGCCACGCACTATTCGCGATGTAGATGTTCTGGGGTTAAGGCTGAGCGCGTTTAGCGCACTAATCCAGGTCGAAAACCTGGACAGCTTCTATGAGTTCTCGCCGGAACTCCCAGCACTAAGTGGCTACGCAAACCCGCTAGTCGTCTACCGCGGCGACAGCCACTACGGCGGAGGATTTGCATTACTCGCCGAGGCTTGGCACAAAACCCGCCGAACACACATTTACGCCGGTGATTTCGATGTAAAAGGCGTCACGCTAGCGCTGGACAGTAACGCCACCCACTTGCTACTGCCCGACATCGAATGGCTCACCCAGCACGCTACGCCGCTGCACGTGCCTGCCGAGCAGTTTCCTTACCAACGGCGATTGCGCAAACATCTTGCCGGGCTGCCCTCCGCCCACCCATTGCGCAACTATCTAACGCTGTTGTTGGAAAAGCAGAAGGGGCTCAAGCAGCAGTGGTTTGGTGGGGAGATGGTGTGTGCGTGGCTTAGCTAGAAGCCGTTTGGCTAGGTAAATAAAAGTTCTTGTTACGCGACTTTGGAGTGTTTTCCAATATTTGCTTTGCCCCGAAGCGAATCAATAGGATAGAGTCAAACTAGGTAGCTACGTAACTTAAATAAATGCGTTGGTATGTTGATTTAGGTTTTGCAACATTCCGTTTAATCATTATTAGCCCCTCAAATTGACCTTGGCAAGGATTGAGTTTTGGAAGAATTTAATAGAATTACCGAAAAATACACTAAGGATTACATTGGTGAAAATCTATGCAATTTGGACAACCTATATAAATTCTCATCGGTCTTTTACAAAGATGTTGCTGATATCTATGATTATTTAACAAGAGTAAAAAATGTTGAACGGAACCCATCTGGATACTCGTTAGATGATGCACCAATCATTGGACTACTTGTTAAAGTATGGAAGCTATTAAAGGAGATAGTGGCATATTATGAGGCTGGGAATGCTGAAATTATTAGTGTTCTAGAAAGGCCTTTAGTGGAATCTGCCATTACAGCTAGCTTTTTGTTAAAGTCAGATACTAGGGTCATTGAAGATTATAGAAAAATATCTTACAAAGATCGCCTTCGCATACTAAGGGGGCTTAAATCAGGCGATGTTTTCTTTGAGAGTAAAGCTGGAAAGCGCTTGTTGAAATCAGTCGAGGAAAAAATGCTTCTTGAGGGCTTTGATGAGAATTCATTTCAGGAGCAAAAAAGAAACCACTGGAAACTTCAAGGAAAAAATTTCTTCCAAATATTTAGGCAAGTAGAAGATGAGAAAATGTATACGCATACATTCGGAATTATGTCTGAGTCAATTCATGCATCATGGAATGACTCTTTAGATTGGTGCCTTCAGAGAAATGAAGATAATACGTTTGATATTTTCCCCTTTCACCACCCTCCAGATATACGATACTTAACAACAACTTTGGTTTTTTGTAATCGCCCTTTTAAGCTTTGGCTTGAGCATATTGGTGTTGCTGACGATGATCTCATGGGTATATTGGAGTGGATTGAAAAAGTAAACTCTGTACTATATGTTCACTTTGACAAGCTATATGGTAACGATCATGGCTAGCAAGTCGCTGTTGTCGGATCAAATTTCCGCTGGGCTACAAATTTGCCGCAAAGTTCAGCATTAGTGGTAAGGATAAGAAACACTGTGATAGACCTCTGGGACCCACATACTTTTAGTACTGAGCTAGTGAGCACGCTCACAGCGGAATCACAGTTAATTTTCGATTATCACTCTGAAGCCCGTAGATTGATGGATGAGCACTTAAATAGCTCACCGTACCAAAGGCTAAAGCCGAACCGATTCTCTGCAGATTTCTTATCGTTCCAAGAATATGAGCTGACACCGATATTGGCTGGGGCTCGAATACGAGCTTGGCACTACGCCAGATTGTTGGAACATGAAGTGGATGCGATGCAACAGGGACTAGTTCCTTCGTCATTGGGGTTTTTAAAGAAACGACTTCATGACCTTGTTGTTATGGATCTTCTGAGCCGGGAAGAAGCCGATAAGGTCTTTCAAGAGAGCCCCTTTCAGTCGCAAGAGGGGATAAGGTCAGGGGCGGTATGGATTGTTACCGTGCCACTGCATTATTGCGACACAGGAGTCTCATCTCTTCTTGGAAACTGGGGCGGCGAGTCTGCGTATTTTTGGCTTTTCGATAAGGCGCTAGCTATGAAATTGAGAAATCTTGGCATATCAAGAATTCTCGAGATCGAGACCGCACTTTCAGACGGTCTCAACGCTTTCAAAGCTTCTAGCACAGTGCTGGAGGCATGGGCGAAGAAGCAAGGAGCCCTCGTGGTTCCGACTGGATTCGATATTGCAATCACGAATTGTCTCGGCACTGCTAAATTGGTGCGGGTACATACGGAAGGCGAATGCACCTTTGAGGCGATAGCCAAGACATACCCTGAAGGTGTGCGTGAAAAAACCTCCTAACAATCGGCTCCACGGTGATCGATTTTACGCCGCTTGCGGCTACAGAGCGGCGCGTGAACTGGGCGTTTTGAGCTTAGTTGAGCTACATAGTCATGATTGAACTACTGAAAGAATTTAGCTTCTTGGTGCCATACGCAACCTCGCTCGGCGTTGCTATTGCAATGATTCAGCTGTGGAGAACTGCAAGCCAAGCAGTGACGACATTTGAAGATTCTATCTCGAAGGAGTATAGGGAAATTACCCGGAGAATTTCCTACAAGGCCCTGGTAGGGATCGAGATGACTGACAATGAAAAGGACGACGCGCTGAACGAAATCTATAATTACATGGATCTCTGCAATGAGCAGATTTTCCTTCGTAAGACCAAGCGAATTCGCAGGAGCACCTGGGGTGATTGGCAAGAGGGAATGAGAAGCAATTTTGGGCTGCCGTTCTTCAGTGAGGCCTCCGACGAAATTCTGGAAAGGTTGCCAACTACTTTTAATGAGCTGAGGCGAGTAAGAGATAGTGGTTACAGAACGGATCCACGAAAATGGTAGCTCGTAACCAGCTAAGACAGAGGACATATTTTTGCTTCGCTGCGCTCAAAGCGCAAAATATGCTTCGATTGTGGGCGTTATTAGTCAGATGCTAAATGAGATAACCGCAAGTGGCATCGGCCAAGTTTGGCGTATGTAGGTGGCCTCAACTGCATTAATTTACGGCTAATGTTCATCGTAAAAGCACTAACTTTTAGCTGTCCAGCGCCTTAGCTCTAAATCGAGTACATCAAATATTCTCAATAAGACATGAATCTACTCTTCCTCGGAACATCCGCCGGTGTTCCAACAAAAACCAGAAACGTCTCCGGCATCGCCTTACGAGAGAGCAAGGGGAAGGGCTGGTACCTGATTGATTGTGGTGAGGGCACCCAGCATCAGGTTTTGCACACGAAGCTGTCGTTTCATTCGCTGAAAGCCATCTTGATTACCCACGTGCACGGCGACCACTGCTATGGGCTGCCGGGTATACTGGCGAGTGCGGGAATGGGTGGCCGGAAAGCGCCTCTTACCATTGTGGCACCCGCAGGCATCAAGTCGTGTTTGGAGGCCACCTGTGAGACCACACAGCTATCTTTACCCTTCGCCCTGGAGTTTATCGACTCGGATGAGCTGCCCAGCGTTGCGTTTGAAAGTATCGCGGTGACCACTCACAGGCTTTCACACCGGGCGCCGTCCTATGCTTATGTGTTTACGGAGACAAAGGTCGACGCCGCCTTGGATGTGGATAAGTTAGCGCAAAAGGGTATTCCGAGAGGGCCTTTGTGGGGGCAGTTGAAGCAAGGGTTTGATGTTGAGTTTGAGGGTGAGCTTTTAAAAAGCTATGACTACCTAGTTTTCAAGCACAAGCCGAGGAAAGTGGTGATCGCCGGGGACAATGACCAGCCTGACTTGTTGAAGGATGCCTGCGAAGGGTCGCAGGTTCTGGTGCATGAAGCCACCTACACCGAAGAGATGGCCCAGAAGGCCGGTGATGTGGGGCATAGCTACGCTAAGCTTGTCGCCGCGTTTGCCGAAACGGTACAACTGCCCAATCTGGTGCTGACGCACTTTAGCCCCCGTTACCAGCTCAGTCCCCATGCGTCGCCGTCTATTGAGGACATCCGACAAGAAGCCCGGAGCGTCTATTCGGGGTCGATTTATTTGGCGCGGGATTTTGGCGAATACACACTGGATAAAGCGGGCCACTTTACTGAAGTGGCGGGCGTATAGCTTTCTCGTATATGCCCTATATATCGACCTAGCACTGCTGCTAGAAAGAAGTTACTGCAGCATCAAAACGCCTCGCGCTCCTGTTCTTGTGGCTGCTCTCGTTTACTCATAAAGTCTTCAGTGGCACTTTGGCCATCAAACCAGCTGTCTCAGACTTCACTTCGGTTACTTTTAAACACCGCGGCTTTTTCCATGGCGGTCTCCTTATCCGTACTGCCGTTACTCACGATATACACGTACCATGCTTTCTTTAGTTTGATCGAATTTTGGGATATGTCGAAGGGGTGTAAAAAAATGCAGAAGGTAAGAATTGACATAGTGTCCGATGTAGCCTGCCCGTGGTGTGCGATCGGCTATCGGCGCTTGGAACAAGCGCTAGACACACTCAATGGCGAGATCGATGTTGAGCTGGTCTGGCAGCCTTTTGAGCTCAACCGCGATATGCCGCCTGAGGGCGAGCCGATCCTCGAGCACTTATGCCGCAAGTACGGCAAGGATGCTGCCAGCATGGCGCAGTCCCAGCGCGAGATCATGGCCGCTGCCGAGGAGCTTGGGCTGAATTTCCGTGGCGCCCTGGAGCGCAGGGCGAACAACACATTCGCTGCCCACCGCGTGCTGGCATGGGCCGGAACTCAAAACCAAGAGACAGCACTGCAGTTGGCATTGTTTGAAGCCTATTTCGGTGAGGCGAAGAA
>AXCI01000729.1_pt1 | contig 13005 bp, 12 predicted proteins | sample 182571 | NCBI WGS metagenome assembly AXCI01 (sample SAMN02359225, study PRJNA218796) | groundwater metagenome | isolation source: Mt. Simon Sandstone pore water sample D5872 at 1.8km depth, Illinois-Basin... | place: USA: Decatur, Illinois | collected 2009-05 | reverse complement strand
AACAAGGTCACGCGGTGTCCTCCTAAATCGTGAGGCGCACAGTGTAACGCATGAGCGCGCCGGGAGGGGGAACGTTATAGCGCTGAACCGTATAGAGCGAAAACCGTCAGCGTGGTACCGTTTTCCAGACAGTACAATAACCCTATCAAAAGACACTATTTTTAAAGGCGGGCTGACAGTGACCGTGACCGTCTCAATGCATTTCGTCAACGAACTGTTTAAAGGCATACCCAACACTGCAACCCCGTTCGCCCGTTACCTAGAGCGGGCGGGTATCTCACCCTTTTTACTCTCGGCTCCCCATGGTCGCGTTACGGTTGAGCAGTTTGCTGAGCTTTATCGCGGCTTAGTGAACGAGCTGGATGACGAAACCCCGGGCTTTTTCTCCCGCCCACTGCGGGGTGGCACTCTGAAACTGCTCTGTTTAAGTATGCTGGATGCACCGAATTTACAGGTGGCGCTGCACCGCTATACGCAGTTTTTTCGTATTCTGCTCGATGATTTTGGCTATGCGTTTACCCTGGAAGGAGACCTTGCCCGCATGGCGCTGGTGGAGCATGCTCCCCTGGTCGGTAGCCGTATTTTAATTCATGAGCTGATGCTCAAGCTGTTTCACGGCATCGCGTCGTGGATGATTGCGCGTAAAATTCCGCCTATTTTAATGGAGTGCGCCTACGCTCAGCCGCCCCATAGCGCTGATTATCTCTATTTTTATCCTGGCACGGTGCGCTTTGAGCAGCCGCAAACGGCGATCTATATTGATCGCGACTTGCTTGACCACCCTATTAGACAAACTAAAAAACACCTGGGTGCCTTTCTAAAGCGCGCACCGGCGGACTGGTTCTATGTGTCGTTTGCTGATCGCCTCCTCACTCACCGAGTACGCGAACACCTCTCACGCCATCTAACCACCTCCGGCACAGTGCATAGCGTCGCCGATGCGCTGCATATGTCCGCACGTACTCTGGCCCGGCATTTAAAGCAGGAAGGCACTCATTTCCAGGCGGTCAAGGATGAGTATCGCAGAGATGTCGCCATTCAAGCACTCACCTGCAGCGAGAAGCCGCTGATCAGCATCGCGGAGGCGTTGAGCTTTGAGGATCTAGCCTGCTTTAGCCGGGCTTTCAAAACCTGGACAGGCAATTCGCCCGCCGCATATCGCAAAGCACGCACGGCGGGCAGAGTTAATTGAAGCCTCTAAATTTCGGTGCGAATACGTTTTTTATCCAGCTTGCCTACGCTGGTTTTGGGTATAACATCCACAAAGCGAATCATACTGGGAATTGCCCAGCGGTTGAGTTTGCCCTCAGTGACAAACTGCTCTAAAAACGCCTGCACAGATTCCACAGTGGGCGGGTTGTTCAGATCCACTGGGACGGCTAGTGCAGCAGGACGCTCTCCCCACTTATCGTCCGCCACACCGATCACCGCCACTTCGGCAATATCTGGACACTGGCTGATATAGCTCTCCAGCTCCAACGACGAGAGCCACTCGCCACCTGTCTTGATCACGTCTTTGATGCGGTCGCTAATGGTCAGGAAGCCCCGCTCATCGAGTGAGCCTACATCCCCGGTATGCAGCCAGCCGTTGCGCCATAGCTCCGCACTGCGTTTCTCCTCTTTGTAGTAAGCCTGGGTCAGCCAAGGTGCCTGAACGCGAACTTCGCCAACGCTTTTTCCATCGCTGGGAAGCGGCTCGCCGTCAGCATCGACCACCTGTAGTTTGACCAGCGGTATTGGCAGGCCTGCTTTACAGCGCCAGGGTAGCTGGGTCTCAAAATCGGCCTCGGCAATATCATGCGGCAGAATATCGGCAGTGAGTAGCGGGCAGGTTTCCGACATACCGTAAGCACTGCGGGTATCAATGCCCAGCTCCCATGCTTTACTGGCCAGCGCTTGGGTTAACGCACTCCCGCCCACCAACACTTTCCAACCGGAGAGGTCGACCTGCTTTGAGGCGATGGCCTCGGCGCTGACCACCATGTTGAGAAGAGTCGGCACGCAGTGAGAAAAATCAACTTTCTCGCTTACTAGTAACTTGACCAGCATTTCTGGCTCGTAACGGCCGGGATAAACCTGGGTCGCCCCCATCAGCGTGGCGGTATACGGCACCCCCCAGGCGTGAACGTGAAACATGGGGGTAATCGGCATATAGACCTTGTCGCGGTTAAGCAGCTCAAAACCGGGGGCCTGGAAAGCACTGGCCTCGCCCAAGGTATGCAGCACTAACTGGCGGTGGGTAAAGAAAACCCCTTTGGGGTTACCCGTAGTGCCGGTGGTATAGAACAGCGTGGCAACGGCGTTTTCATCAAAGGTTGGGAAATCGTAATGGGTGGCCTGCTGGCTTAACAGTGCCTCAAACTCGCCTACCAGTGGCAGAGTGGTGTCGACTGTTTGCGGGGCCTCCTGACACAGCAGATAGCCACGCACCTGGGGAAGCTTATCGGCCAGCGGCTCAAGCAGCGGCACAAACTCTTCGTGCACAATGACGAAAACGTCTTCGGCGTGCTCCATGGTGTAGAGAATTTGCTCCGGGGCTAAGCGCACATTCACCGTGTGGAGCACTGCGCCGATCATCGGGATCGCAAAGAAGCACTCCAGATAGCGGTGGCTATCCCAATCCAACACCGCTACCACATCGCCCGCTTGAACGCCCTGAGAGGTCAACGTATGAGCCAGTTGATGTACCCGCTCACGAAAGCGCTCGTAGCTGTGGCGGCTCTGATCCCGGTAGACAATCTGGTTATCGCCCGCCATGCGCACGCCTGCTTCCAGCAGGTCACCAATCATCAGGCCAGGGTTTGTCGCCGAGGCCGCGGCGGGTAAAATTTTCGGGGTAACGGAAGACATAAACACTCCTGTGAGCTTGTTCTTGTTTCAATAAAGGCGTTTTAGCCGCGCTCGATCAGCAGAGCAATCCCCTGCCCGCCACCAATGCACAGCGTTATCAATCCGTAGCGGCCGTTAATACGCTCCAATTCGTGTAGCGCTTTAAGAATCAGAATAGCCCCCGTGGCCCCTACTGGGTGCCCCAAGGCAACCGCGCCACCGTTAGGGTTTAGCTTCTCTAGCGGGAAGCCCAACGTTTCCGCCACCGCCATGGCTTGGGCAGCAAAGGCTTCATTCGATTCAATCACATCAATATCGTTGATACTAAGCCCCGCCTGCTGCAGGCAACGTTTCACTGCAGGAATTGGCCCCGAGACCCATTAGCGTTGGCTCAACGCCTGCGCTGGTGGCAACACGAAGATGCGCCCTGGGCGTTAGGCCGCGCTGTGCGGCTTCATCGCTATGGGCTAGCACTAAGGTGGCCGCGCCGTCGTTAATTCCCGAAGCATTGCCTGCAGTAACCACACCGTCTTTTTGGAAGGCGGGTTTAAGCCGCGCTAAATCGCTAAGTTGGACGCTATCGCGCACGTGTTCATCACGGGAAAATAGGCTGGTTTGCTTACCTCGGCTGACATCGACTGCAACGATTTGATCGTCAAAGCGGCCTTCCGCGATGGCACGCGCCGCTTTTTGATGGCTCTCCAGGGCAAATTGATCCAGCTGTTCGCGGCTTAAGCCATACTGCTTCGCAATGTTCTCGGCAGTGCAGCCCATATGACCGCTGCCGAAAGGGTCGCTCAAGATGCCTAGGGTTAAATCCTCAACGTTCACATCACCCATACGCACGCCGTTGCGCGCTTGAGGAGGAAGCAGATAAGCCCCGCGTGACATCGACTCAGCGCCACCTGCTAGCGCTAGGCGGCTATCGCCCATGACAATTTGTTGGGCGGCAGATACCACCGCCTGGACACCTGATCCACACAGCCGATTGACGTTGAAGGCACCGGCCTCTTTCGGCACGCCCGCTTCAAGGGCAATATGCCGCGCCAGATAGGCGTCCTGAGGGCCAGTGGTAATGATATGTCCATACACGGAGTGATCGATATCGCCGCCCTCAACGCCTGACCGGCGCAACGCCTCTTTGGCGGTTATCGCCCCCAACTCAAACGGCGCCTTGGTTGAGAGCGAACCGCCAAAACTCCCGATCGCGGTACGAGCGCCGCCTAAAATCGCTACATCATCCAACCGCATGGTTCTCTCCTCTCTTCAATCTTTGCGCAAACACCTGGCTAAGCCACTTTGCCCAGCAGCGAGCGGGCTACCACTTCTTTCATAATTTCCGAGCTACCGGCATAAATCGTTTGTACCCGGGCATCTAAATAGAAGCGTGAAATGGGGTATTCGTGGGTGTAGCCGTAACCACCAAATAGCTGCAGGCAACGATCTACCGCTTGGCACTGCAGCTCACTTAACTGAAGTTTTAGAATCGCGGCGTCAGTGCTGCTCATCGTGCCCTTGCGGTACTTTTCCACGCAGTGCTCAAAGTAGGCGCGCGCCACATCCAATTGAGCTTTGATCTCAGCAAGCGTAAAGCGGGTATTTTGAAAGTCCGCCACTCGCTGACCAAATGCTTGGCGCTGCTGCACGTACTCCAAGGTCAACGCCAGCGCGCCCTCTACGGCACCCAACGCCTGCGCTCCTACCCCCAGACGTTCCCGGGGCAGCTCCCGCATTAAGTAACGAAACCCAGCGCCCTCTTCACCCAGCAGCGCATCATGGGGTAGCTGCATCTGATCAAAGGCAAGCTCGGCGGTGTCACTGGCGTGCTGGCCAATCTTTTTAATCGGTTTACCCCGCGAGAAGCCGGGTAAATGGGTATCGACCAAAAACAGCGAGACCCCTTTGGCACCAGCAGAAGGATCCGTTTTGGCACACACAATCACCAGATCGGCAAACTGGCCATTGGTGATAAAAATTTTGCTGCCGGTTAACTCCCAGCCATCATTAGTGCGCTTAGCCCGGGTTCTCATTGCGGCAAGATCACTACCGGCGCTAGGCTCAGTCATAGCAATAGCCCCAAGACACTCTCCACGTACCATGGCAGGCAGCCACTGCTCATGCTGGGCCGCTGTTCCCAGATTCTGTAGGTAGGGCATCACGATATTGGCGTGGATGTTGTAGGCGCTGGCTAAACCGCCAAATCCTTGTCGCGACAGCTCCTCCAGCGCCAATTGTGTGATGGCGATATCAGCCCCTGACCCGCCGTGCTGTTCGTCAAGATCAATACCGAGCAGCCCTGCAGCACCCAGCGCATGCCACAACGAACGAGGCATTTCGCCTGCGGCCTCCCACTCATCATAGAATGGGGCAACCTCCTGACTGAGGCAGCGCTTAATCATGGCGTGAAATAGCTCGGTCGTTTGCGCGTCCATGTTCATCCTTTAAGTTCTTGACGTAGATGGCGTTTGAGAATTTTGCCTGCCGTACTCTTGGGCAGCGCATCGGCAAAGAGGATATGTTTAGGCACTTTATAGGGCGCCATCAGAGTTTTGGCGTGATGGATCAACTCCTCCTCGCTTGCCTCTTGGCCTTCTTTCAATACTACGACTGCCGTAATGGCTTCGATCCACTTCTCGTCGGGTTGACCGATTACTGCCACTTCGGAAACCGCCGGGTGCTTAAACAGCACCTCCTCCACCTCACGGCTCGCGACCAGTATGCCCCCGGTATTGATTACGTCTTTAATGCGATCAACGACATACAAGTAACCCGCTTCATCGAAGTAGCCCACGTCCCCCGAGTGGAACCAGCCGCCTTGAAACGCCTCTTCAGTCATCGCCGCTTTATCCCAGTAGCCCTTCATAAGCTGCGGTGAGCGGTGGACGATTTCTCCGTGCTCGCCATGAGGGACGTCGTTCATCTCAAGGTCGACGATGCGGGTTTCCACCGTCAAAATGGGCCGTCCGGCTGAAGCGGGTCGTGCGGCGTGCTCCTCAGGGCGCAGCACGGTCGCCAAGGGGGCGATTTCGCTCTGCCCATAGCAGTTATAGAGCCCTACGCCCGGTATGCGCTGCTGCAGCTCTTCCAGTACCGGTACCGGCATAATTGAGGCGCCGTAATAGGCTTTATTGAGTGCACTTAGGTCAAAGCGCTCAAATTCAGCGTGGCGCAGCAGGCTAATCCAGACCGTGGGTGGGGCAAAAAATGATGCGATCTGGTGCTCAGCTATAGCCCTTAAGCACAGCTCGGGAAGCGGTGCTTCCAACAAGTAAACAGGAGCACCCAACAGCAAGGCAGGCATTAGAAAGACGTGCATTTGCGCTGAATGGTAGAGCGGTAGCGCAGCCAACATGGCCTCGCTGCCTTTGATATCCAGCTCAACCATGCAGGCCATATATTCGGCCATTAATGCCTGATGGGTCATCATTGCGGCTTTTGGCGCGGCGGTGGTACCCGAGGTATAGAGCAGTTGCGCCAGGCTTGAGCCGTCGACCGTGACACTGGGTTCTTCACTGCTGGATTGTTCACTACGGAGCTCTTCACCACCGGGCTCTGACGTTGCATAAGCCAGCACATCAAAGCTACCTGAAGCGCGTCCCTGCTCTGCGTGCAGGGTGCCCATCAGGGCTAGATTCAAGTCTTCGGTGGCAGCAGTTACTTTGTCGGCAAGACTCCCATCGCTGAGTAAACCTGCTGCTCCCGACTGATCAAGAATGTAGCGCAGCTCATCACTACTTAAAGCGAAATTGATCGGCACATGCACCAATCCGGCTTTCGTCGCGGCCAGCCAGGCGATGACGTAGGCGTCTGAGTTTTTTCCATACACCGCTAGCCGATCCCCCGGCGCTAGCCCCGCTGCCAGTAAGCCATTGGCTACACGGTTAGCGGCTTGGTTGAGTGCTTGATAACGCCATTGACGTTCACCAAACACCAGCGCCAACTGGTGCGAATATTTTCTAGCGCTGCGATTTAACGCGGCCCCGATACTGTTTTGCTGAATCACAGATGTTTCAGACATGCCCAATCCTCTGAGTTGTTGTAGTGAATTGGCAGCGACTTAACTGTTTACCAACGGACAGACACTTTCTGATAGCGGACGGAAGGCCTCTTCTGCCGGAATGGTACGGATGATGTGAAAGAGGTCGTCTTCGTTTTGGGACTCTTCAGGGGTTTTAACTTCCACTAAATACATATCGTGAACCATGCGGCCATCCTCACGAATGTAGCCACCGGTAGCGAAGATATCGTTAATGGGGGTATCGGCCATTTGCTGACGAACGGCTTGCGTATCATCAGTTCCAGTGGCTTCAATCGCCTCAAGGTAGTGGCGCGTGCTGGAGTAAAGACCCGCATGTACCATAGTGGGCATGCTGCCGGTACGCTCACGGAAGCGCTCCGCCCAAGCGCGGGTTTCGTCGTTCAAGTCGTAGTACCACGCTTTGGTGAACTGCAGGCCTTGGGCGTTTTCCAGCCCGATGCTGCGTATATCAGTACTAAACAGCACCATCCCCGCCAATATCTGACCCGCTTGGGTAATACCGAACTCACCTGCTGTTTGCACCGCGTTAATCGTATCGCCGCCAGCGTTATTCAGCGCAATGACATCCGCTCCAGACGCCTGGGCCTGAAGCATAAACGAGGAGAAATCACTGCTGGGGAAAGGGTGGCGAGCGCTGCCTACGATGGTGCCGCCATTTTCAGTCACTACGCGGGTAACGTCGGCTTCCAGCGCATGGCCAAAGGAGTAATCAGCGCTTAACAGGTACCAATTTTTGTGACCCTCATCGGTAATCGCTTTTGCGGTACCGTTGGACATCGCCCAGGTGTCGTAAACCCAATGAATATGGTTGGGTGAGCAGTGCTCATTAGTTATAGCTGATGAGACAGCGCCATTGACCAGCCCCAATTTGTCCGCTTCTTCCAACAAGCCGACCGCCGCTAGAGTGACAGAAGATGCCACCAGCCCAGTGACCATATCGACGTTACGCTCGTCGATCCACTCACGCACAACGCTTGAGCCTACATCCGGGCTGTTGCGGTCATCGGCACTGAAGACCACGATATTGGCGCCGTTAACGCTGCCGCCCATATCCTCAATCGCCATATTGATGGCATCTTCACCCAATGGCCCGATAGGATCACGATACACGCCAGACATGTCGGCTAAGTATCCAATACGGATTTCATTATCGGAAATACCCTCAGCAGCGATGATGATAGGCGCATAGCCAGCCGCCAGAATGGCAGCGGCGAGAGTCGTAGTAGCGAAACGGTGGGGTGAACGAAGAGACGAACGATGGGACGAACGATAGGATAGTTGCATGGTTATATGACTCTCTATTGTTGTTATAAATCGTGTTATTAAACCAATCGCAGTGACATAGCACGCAATAGCTTGAATTCATCTTAGGCGGTAATAAGCCCTAGCTGTTTACCTATCAAGCCAGATTTTTTTGCAATTCGTGCCATTCCCATCTCCTTGCCAGCTTCCACACACCATTAGTCGATACTCGCGCATACCGTTACAATGGTGCCTTTGTATATTGAACGGGAGACACCTTTGGCCACCGCTTATGCCGATGATTTTTTACCCGAAGCGCTACAGTTCCGCCCTACTGCCCCTTTGGTGGATATTGGCGCAAACTTAACTCATGAAAGCTTCGGGCGTGATCTTGAGGCGGTTATCCAGCGCGCCCAGGCGGCGCAGGTAACGACCATGATCGTCACCGGTACTGACCTTGCCCATGCCGAGCAAGCCGTGGCTTTAGCCAAACAGCACCCCGGCTTATACGCAACGGCTGGCGTGCATCCCCATGATGCCAGCCAATGGAACCCAGAGCTTAAGCGCGCCATGGCGGCTCTGCATGCTATGCCGGAAGTCGTCGCTGTAGGCGAGTGCGGGCTGGATTTTAACCGCAACTTCTCGACACCTCATGAACAGGAGCAGGCGTTTGAAGCACAGCTGGGGTTGGCAGCGGAAAGCGGTTTGCCGCTGTTTTTACACGAGCGGGATGCGGGGCAGCGGATGCGCGAAATACTGCACGCCTGGCGAGACGATATTAGCCACGCGGTCGTGCACTGTTTTACTGCCGATCGCGATACGCTGTTTGGTTATCTCGACCTAGACTTGCATATAGGCCTGACCGGTTGGATTTGCGACGAGCGGCGCGGTCATCACTTGCGCCCTCTGGTTAGCGATATACCGCTTGAGCGCTTGATGGTGGAAACCGATTGCCCTTATCTTTTGCCCCGCAATCTGCCGACAAAATTAAAGGGACGTCGACACGAACCGGCCTTGTTGCCGTGGATTGTCCGCGAGATCGCCCAGTGGCAAGGTATTAGCGAAGCGGAGCTGGGAGCGGCAACTACCCAGACTGCCCAGCGTTTTTTTCCGACTTCCCACGGAATCTTAACAGGAGTATTAGCGTGGTCGATTATCCAGGATTTATAGCCATTGAGACGGGCGAAGACGATGGCCTTCCACTAGCCATTGCCTGGTCGCTGCCCGATGGCCGTGTCAAACAAACATTGATTCAACCGGACGATAGCTGGATCAAAGAAGATACCAATGCCATGGGCGCTTACAGCATGGAAGAGCTGGAGAGTCTCGGGGTTAGCCCGCTGGAGGTGATTCGCGAGCTTGAAAACGACCACTTCTCCGCCACGCTGTACACCAGCGATAACGGCGACGACGAAGCGGCGCTCGCACGGCTGTTTGACACCTATGGGCTGGATCCTTTCGTGGAGTTAGCCCCAGCGTCGGTGCTCTACCCTTCGCTTACCCCTGGCGAATGGCACCGCCAGCGGCGCGAAACGTTCAGCGAGCTTGGATTGGAGCCAATGCGCCCAGAACATGAGCTGGAAGTGATGCTATCGATGCACCAGCGTCTTACAGACGATGATAATTAATCGCTTATAACAAGATTGGCTTGATCTAAAACGGCCCAGCCCTGAGTCACTGCTTGGTTAAGCGTCTCTTGATGGCCGTAGAAGCGCTCCAGTGCCTCCTTAAAGGCGCCTGCCCGAGCTGGCAAGCCCTCTTCTAAGTAGCGTTGGGCGCGGGCCTCTACTCGCGCCGCAAAGGCTTCTATATCTACCTCAACATCACCGCCCAAATTATCCACGCTAACGTGAAACTGGCGTCCGCAGGCCTTTGTGAAGATAGACTCCAACGCCTGCGGGGCTATTTCAGCCTTCTCGAATGCTTTTTGCTGTTCAGCATCGCGCCCATCGGGGCAGTACCAGTAGCCATAATCCTCCAGATGGCGGCGTTTTTCACCGGCAATACACCAGTGGCTAATTTCGTGCAGTGCACTGGCGTAATAGCCGCGCGCGAAAATCACCTGATGGTAGGGTGTTTCTGAGGTGGCGGGCCGATAGAGCGGTTCATCCCCACCGCGAATCAAACGGGTTTGATAACGTTGACCAAAAACACCATCAAACAGGGCGGTAATATCGTCAAGCGTCCAACGCTCCTGCGTGCTACTCACATTGACCTCATTTGTCATCAATTTTGGGGCATTATACCCGCCCGGATGCTGCAAGCTAACGTCTAGAAACCATAAGTGCGTCATGCCTGCTAATATAACGATTTTTCGTAAATCACCTTCCCATTAGGAGCCAACAATTGGGCGGCTTTACTCAACAAGTTAAACTGGTCTACTGGCCCGAAACACGCACATTGATGCACCTGGCGCTGCCTATTTGCGGCGCTCAATTGGCTCAAGCAGGCATGAGCGTTGTCGATGTCATGATGACAGGCCGGCATAATGCGACGTCTCTCGCCGCCGTATCCGTGGGCTCCAGCCTGTGGATGCCACTCATGCTTTTTATGACCGGTACCCTAATGGGGCTTACACCTATCGTCGCGCATTTGCTGGGTGGGCAGCGCCATACAGCTATCCGACCAGCTGTACACCAAGCGCTTTGGGTCGCGCTATTGCTAGGCGCCATCGCTGCTGTGCTACTTTGGACCGCAGTAATACCCATATTTGAATTAATGAATGTGCCTCCGGGCGTCGCCAGACAGTCTGCAGCCTATCTTTCAGCCGTTGCCTTTGGTATGCCGGGTATTGCCCTTTTCCAGGCACTCAGAGCGTTTTCTGATGGCATGAATCATACGCGTCCGGCGCTGTGGATCAGCTTGGTCGGGCTTGCGGTGAATATCCCTGCCAATTACCTCTTGATCTATGGCGGCGACGGCTTAGTTGATTTATTGGGAACCTGGGTTCCGGGTAGCTTGCAGCAACTGCCTGCACTGGGAGCATTTGGCTGTGGCATTGCGACAGCGCTGTCTATGTGGACGATGGCGCTAGCAATGGCCTACTACACGCGCCGAGGACGTACTTACAAAAGCGTGGCTATCTGGCAACAGCTAACGCCACCACAATGGCTTGGTATACGCGAATTAGTCATAGTGGGTGTTCCGATCGGCGTGGCCATTTTTGTCGAGGTGACCCTGTTCACCTTTATTGCGCTGTTTATTGCCAGTTTTGGTGAAGTCACCGTCGGAGCTCATCAGATAGCGCTTAGCTTCACCACCATTCTGTTTATGCTGCCTATGTCGCTTAGCATGGCACTCACCGTACGAGTCGGTAATACGCTGGGTCAACAGCGCTTTGCGCTCGCCCGAAAAGTCGCTTGGAACGGTATCGTCATCAGCGTCATCGTAGCCGCTATTAACAGCCTTATATTGTGGGTTAGTGCCGTTCCAGTGATCGCACTTTACACCTCTAATACTGAGATACAGGCGCTAGCGCTATCGATCATTGCCTTGGCCGTGATTTTCCAGCTCTCAGACTCTTTACAGGTGAATTTAGCCGGTGCGTTACGCGGCTATAAAGATACTCGCATTGTGATGGTAATCACGGTGCTCTCATACTGGATTGTAGGCTTGGGTGGCGGGCACTGGCTCGGCTCTTATGGCGTGAGCAACATGATCGCCCCACTCGGCGTTCACGGCTATTGGATTGGCTTGATAGCCGGTTTGAGCACCGCCGCACTGCTACTCGGCTGGCGTTTACAGCGTATTAGCATTCGGGGGGAAGCATGACGCGATGGAGAAAACGTTCTCTGACCATAATGCTAAGCACTCTCTTGGCTGGCTGTGGCGATGATCTCGCTGAGCAACAGTGGCAGCGCTACCATCAGCAGCTTGCGGATGATCTCGCACAGTCAGCCATTGAACGAACTGACCCGGTTAATATTGGCGATTTCCCTGAGCGTTCAGAACGTCTCATTGATGTTCCCGAAACACGCGACAGCATGCTGAATGTTTACGCCCTGCGCGAATGCCAAATCACGTCGCTGGTGGCAGCTCGTAACAACCAGCTCGGACGCGTAGCACCGCCCAGCCAGCAGTGGTTATATGAGAGGACGCTATGGCAGCGACTAAGCGCCTGCTCAAATAGTGAGGTTCCCGAGCAGTTAAGCGATGAAGATCGTGCGCGCCTAGACCAATTAACAGCGACTAAAACGGCACAGCTACCCGCGGTAAGCTGGAATGCTATTTTGATTCCAGCGAGTGGGTTAAAAGTTTTTCACGGGCAAGCCAGCCATTAACCAACGCCGATAAAGCCGATATTGCAGATCAGTTTGAGGCCATTGATTATTTACAACAAATGACCGACCACCAGTTTGATCTCCAATGGCAACAAGACTCTTCAACCCTCGAAAATCATTTAAAAACCCTGCAGGAGCGGCCACTGACTGCTGAAGTGCTACGCGCTCTGCTTCTCGCCACCCAGCGTTTAACAGAAGCGAATGCGTTATTAGCTCAGCAGAAAGATACCACACGCTGCTTAAGCCGCTGGGAGTCATACGATCTTGAGCGATTAGCAGACACTGCCAATCAGTGGCTAACAGCCATTAATCGCTTAATTGACGCGCAGCAGGTAGATAAACCACAGGCGGTCATGCGCTATCAGGCACGCTGGCTTTCGCTGAAAAATGCCCAAGCGCCCTGGCCTCAATTTCAACAGGCACGCCTTGAACATAACGCCCTACGAGCGAGCTTCCCAATTTGCTCAGATAATTAAAAAACGCAGAACCCTTAACCTTATGAGCAACTTGTGCTATTGGTGAACAGAAGAGGTGAGTAATGCGGCAAGCCATGAACCTGCTTCGCCAATGTGATGACCACGCAGCACAAGGAGGGACACAATGGGCGCATCTCTG